>ENA-USUG01002597-USUG01002597.1-human-gut-metagenome-genome-assembly--contig:-NODE-2597-length-26880-cov-14.066112_pt1 | contig 26880 bp, 22 predicted proteins | sample MGYA00250059_ERZ773394 | MGnify/ENA primary metagenome ERZ773394 (study PRJEB29103, sample SAMN06111957) | human gut metagenome | biome: human gut; feature: ankylosing spondylitis patient; material... | reverse complement strand
TCCGGAGATGATATTAATAAAGGCAGGGGAAATGCCATCAAGATTCTGAACCGCTTTTTGTGGGATTTGAATGCAAAGTACGGGATTCGCGTTTCCGCGCTTGAAGGTGGTAATTTGCGGAATGCCATTGCTCGTGAATCTTTCGCGGTGATCACGTTCCCTGATCAGTACAAGGAAAACGTGAGAGTAGACTTTAATGTATATAGTGCGGAAATGGAGAACGTGTGGAAAATCACGGAACCCGGATTGCAGTTAGCATTAGAGTCAACGGATGTGCCGGAAAACGTGTTGACGAAGGAGTGTACGGATGTGCTTGTAAACGCGTTGTATGCTTGTCCTCACGGGGTGTTCTCCATGAGTTACCGTATGCCGGGGTTGGTTGAAACATCGACAAACCTTGCCGCGGTCAGGTTCAACGAGCCGAATAATATCTTGATCACTACTTCACAACGAAGTGACGTGAATTCAGAGAAATTTAATATTGCCAATATGGTAGAATCTGTGTTCACGCTGGCAGGAGCCAAGGTTGAGCATGGTGAAGGATACCCGGGTTGGGCCCCGAATCCGGATTCTCCCGTGGTAAAAGTTGCCGTGGATTCCTACAAACGTCTGTTCGGTAAAGAACCGATCGTGCGCTCTATCCATGCCGGATTGGAGTGTGGCTTGTTCCTGGAGAAATACCCGAACATGGACATGGTTTCTTTCGGACCGACACTGAGAGGCGTTCACTCCCCGGATGAAAAGATCAATATCAAGACAGTACAAATGTGGTGGAGCCATTTGGTGGATATATTACAAAACCTGTAAAGCTTTTGATTTATGATTTACGATGGATGAAGTTATGAATCGTAAATCATAAATCTTAAATCAAAAATAGCTTATGGAAACTTCAAGAAAACTGGCAAAATATGATCGGTTGTATGACCAGATCAAGCAGTATATTCAAACTACGGAAGATATATGGGCCCGATTGGCGACAATGGAGGCCGTGTTGCATCACAAGATGCAATCTTTTTTCTGGACGGGGGTGTACGTGCTGATTGACGGGAATTTAATTGTACGTTCCTACCAAGGACCGGTGGCTTGTCAAAAACTTCGAAACGGGGGAGTATGCTGGGCTGCTATTAACTCCGGGGATACGGTTATCGTGGATAACGTGGAAGAATTTCCGGGACATATTGCTTGTAATGCCGCCTCGAAAAGTGAAATTGTAATCCCTTTACGGGATCCCGAAGGACGCATTTTTGGCTGTTTGGACGTGGATAGTGACCAATTAGGGGCTTTTGACAGGGAAGATGAAGCCGGTTTAAAGAAAATATTGTCTCTTCTATATCAATCAGATAGCGTGAAATGATTTGTAGAATGTGAAAAATAAGTTAAGAGATTTTTGATTTTTCTTTATAGAGTGTTATCTTAGTCGGCATAAACAACAAATTTATTCATGTTAAACAAAAACACACGGAAAATATGAAGAAACTACTTTTATTTGTTCTAACGAGTTTGTTTGTGGGAGGAGTCCTATTTGCACAGACCGACGAATCCGGCAAAGTTAAGAATGAAGGTAATGCTGCTTGGAGAGCCAAGAATTATAAAGAGGCCTTTACCAAGTGGGAACAATACCTGAAATTAATCGAGTTCAAGGATGATGCGACGGTTTATAACGTGGCTGTTTGTGCAAATAAATTGAAAGATTATACCAATGCCGAGAAATATTTTGGTATGTCAATCAAAAATAATTACAAAGTTGCCTCTTCTTATCAAGGAATGGCTGTTGCTCAAGAGAACTTGAAAAAGATTCCTGAAATGTTGCAAACATTGCAGGACGGGATTAAAGCAACCCCGGGACAGAACTTGAAGTTGGAAAAAGCATATTCTGATTATTTCGCTAAAGAAGGTCAGAAATTCCAAAAAGCAAACGATATTGTCAAGGCTGCTGAAAACTTTACCAAGAGTAGTCAGGTTTCTAACAAACAGTTGAAAGCACGCGGTTTGTTGAGTTTAGGTACGTTGTATTTTAATAACGGTGCTTCTATTCTTCAAAAAGCAACTCCTTTTGCTACCACTGAGAAAGAAAAATATGAAGCAGAAAAAGTAAAAGCTTTGGCTGATTTCAGAAAAGCTCAGGATTATTTGAAACAAGCTGCAGCTGTTGAGCCAACAAACGAGGCTGTAAAAGAAACGCAAAAACAAGTGGCTGATGCTATCGCTCCGCTAGTTGAAAAGAAATAAAGATTAGGCTGAATATTTACGACTACCTCCTCTAACCTTCCTTACACAAGAGGGAATACCGTTTCGGTAATCAACTCTCCCCCTGTGTAAGGGGGAGTTGGAGGGGGTAGTTTGTTAATGGAGAATAAGAACTTATCCTTATACCACGCAAGAGTCAGTACTGGATCTTGGCGTCAGAAATAGACATTAATAGTATTGTGAAATGACTTCTGCCGCTTTCGAGTAGCCGAGGCGTTTGGAGATTTCCAAATCTTGAAGGGCTTCTTTGTAATTGTCTATAACCAACTTGGAAATTGCCCGGTTATAATAGGCCCTAGCGTTGGAAGGGTCGATTTCAATGGAACGGGAGTAGCTTTCTATGGCGTCACTGAGTTGGCCTTTCTGGTGAAAGATGACCCCCCGGTTGAAATATACAGCACTCGATTTTAATCCGAGGGAAATGGCTTTGTTGTAATCAGCAAGAGCCCCGTCCAGATCTTTCATGCCATAACGAACAATACCGCGATAGTGGTAAGCTTCCAGTAAATCCGGTTGCAGGTTGATAGCATGACTGTAGTCCTGAATCGCTTGAGTCGGCTGTCCGAGATTCTCGTGTATGATTCCCCGGTTATAGTAAGCTAAGGCATGATCGGGGACGTTGGCAATCACGTAATTCATGTCTTTAAGCGCTTCTTCATTTTGCTTGAGGTTTGCCCGGACAATTGCCCGGTTGTAATAGGCTGAAAGGAAATCCGAGTCCAACGAGATGGCATGATTGAACTCTTCCAGGGCTTTTCGAGGTTGTTCTCGGGTAATGTAGTCCATGCCTCGCTGATTGCTCTCCACAGCTTGGTGGTGAGTACACGAGGTAAATAGAGAAAGTAACATTATCCAAGTATAATAGCGCATATTCCTTTTAATTACGTGATTCAAAGTTAATGATTAATCATGAAAAATTAAATATTTATTTTATTTTTATTTGAATATAACCGTTTTACGAGGTCCGTTCTTTTCAGTTTCGTGAGAATAGCGATAATTTCACTTTTGAATTCCCGTTTGTACCAGAAGAAAAATATATTCTGGCGCTTTTTTTCGGCTTCTGTTTTGGCCGATTGGATTTTACGCAGGGAGTAGGGATGAAAACCGGAATAGTACATATCCGTGGCTAACGTCATGGGTGTAGGTGTAAAATCCTGTACTTGTTCCAACTTGAAATCCAGCTCTTTGGTGTTGATGGCCAAGTCAACCATATCCTCAAGACTGCATCCAGGATGGGACGAGATGAAGTAGGGGATAATTTGTTGTTTTAAATGCTCTTTGTTGTTTATGGCGTTAAAACGAGCGGTCAATTCCCGGAAAAGTTTGAACGAGGGTTTGCGCATCAGGTGTAGCACCTTGTCGGAAGTGTGTTCCGGTGCAACTTTAAAGCGACCGGATACGTGGTGTCTGATAACGGTTTCCAAGTATTCCCGGTTTATTGCATCGATCTCTTTATTTCCCGTGCGATGCATGGAAAGATCGTAGCGGATACCGGAACCCACGAAACAGTGTTTCACCCGAGTATCTTTACGCACTTGATTGTACAGGTGCAAAAGGTGCGAATGGTCGGTATTCAGGTTTTTACACACGGTAGGGTGTAGGCAGGACGGACGCTTACATTGCTCGCAGATATGCTGATCTTTTCCTTTGATCATATACATGTTGGCGGATGGCCCCCCTAAATCGGTAATCGTTCCCTTGAAATCGGGCATGTCACAAACATGCTGAACCTCTCGCAAAATGGATGCTTCGGAACGGGAAGAGATAAATTTACCCTGATGTGCGGAAATCGTGCAAAAGGCACATCCCCCGAAACAACCGCGATGCATGGTAATGGAGTGGCGAATCATGTTGTAAGCCGGAATTTCTTTGCCCCGGTATTTGGGATGGGGTAAACGGGTAAACGGCAGATCGTAAACGGCATCTATTTCCGCCGTGGTCATGGGTGGGTAGGGAGGATTCACGATGATTAATTCATCCCCGATAGCTTGTACCAGTTTTGCGGCATGAATACTATTGGATTCTTCCTCGATGTACCGGAAGTTCGTGGCATATTTTCGCTTGTCCGATAAACACTCTTCGTGAGAGGCGAGCGTGATGGTTTGCCATTTCTTGTTGGTGGCATATTTTTCATCTTTGTGTCTGATCACGGATGTTTGCGGGATATTGGTAAGGTTTTGAAAAGGAATGCCTCGTTGCAACATTCGACAGATTTCCGTGAGAGGCTTTTCTCCCATTCCATATACCAACATATCCGCCTGACTTTCATATAGAATCGATGGTTTAAGTGAATCTTTCCAATAATCGTAATGAGTGAAGCGTCGTAAAGAAGCTTCTATACCCCCGATAATAACAGGTGTATCCGGAAAGAGTTCTTTCAGTATCTTCGTGTAAACAATGGTCGGCATGTCAGGGCGTGCGCCACTTCGGTTGCCGGGAGTATAGGCGTCGTCTGATCGGCGTCTTTTAGCTGCCGTGTAGTGGTTTACCATGGAATCCATGCACCCCGGACTGATCCCGAAAAACAGATTCGGTTTACCCAGTTTCTTGAAATCCCGCAGATCATCCTGCCAGTTGGGCTGGGGAACAATTGCCACGTTTAGTCCTAGAGATTCGAGAAGTCGTCCGATAACGGCTCCGCCAAAAGAAGGATGATCCACGTAGGCATCTCCCGTGAAAAGAATCACATCAATACTTTTCCATCCCCGCTGTTCGACTTCTTTTTTGGTGGTCGGTAACCATTGTTGTATATTATAATCCATATTGAAGCATTTGCTTGAATTCAGGGACAAAGATACGGAAAGTCGCTGAAGATTTTATTACCTTTGCGGCCAAATTAGAATATGGCATGAAGAAAGTAAATATTATCAGCTTGGGATGCTCCAAAAATTTAGTGGATACGGAGTTATTGATGAAACAACTGGAGAAAGCGGGGTACAGTGTTGAAGTAGATGTTGAAAATTCGAAAGCAAAGATCGTTGTAATCAACACTTGCGGATTTATCGGGGACGCGAAGGAAGAGTCTATAAACACGATTCTGGAGCAAGTGGAACGGAAACAGGAGGGAGAAGTTGAAAAGATATATGTCATGGGATGTTTGTCCCAGCGTTATGATCAGGATTTAAAGAAAGAGATTCCGGAAGTGGATGCTTATTTCGGGAAATTCGATTGGAAAGGGATTCTTGCTGAGTTGGGAAAAAGTTATGACGATAAACTTCGAAACGAGCGTCATTTGACGACTCCGAAGCATTATGCTTACCTGAAAATATCCGAGGGATGTAACCGGGGATGTTCTTATTGTGCCATTCCGATTATGACGGGGGAATATAAATCACGACCATTTGAAGAAATTGTTGATGAAGCCGAGCGACTGGCAAAACAGGGGGTGAAGGAGTTGTTGGTATTAGCTCAGGATATTACTTACTACGGGATCGATAAATACGGGAAGAATAGACTGGCCGAGTTGGTTGACCGGATTGCGGATATACCCGGAATCGAGTGGATCAAGTTGCATTATGCTTATCCGGCTGGATTTCCCATGGAACTTCTTACCGTGATGCGGGAACGAAAAAACGTGTGTAAATATTTGGATATTGCCTTGCAACATTGTAGTGATCATATGCTCAAAATGATGCGAAGAGGGGTTACGAAACAACAGACAATAGATCTCATTAATAAAATACGGGAAGAAGTTCCCGGAATTGCATTACGTACGACACTCATGGTCGGCCATCCCGGAGAGACGGAAGAGGATTATCGGGAATTGGAAGATTTCGTTAAAACGATGAAGTTTGAACGTTTGGGAGTGTTCCCGTATTCTCATGAGGAAGATACTTATTGTGACAAGCATTATCAGGATGATGTGCCCGAAGAGACAAAAAATAAACGGGCTGAAAAGCTGATGGCGTTACAGGAAGGAGTGGTTGCTGCAATCAATGAATCATGCGTGGGTAAACATTTTTTGGTTTTGATAGATCGGGTAGAAGGGGATTATTTTGTCGGGCGTACACAATATGATTCTCCGGAGGTGGATCAAGAAGTATTCGTGACAAGTGAAAAAGCGCTGCAAATAGGGGAGTTCTACGAAGTCCTTATCACGGAAGCGGGTCAATTTGAACTTTACGCTAAGTATGAATAGCGATTTTTTGAGAGGGAGGTTGAAAAGGGCTTAATTTTAATCGTAAAAAAATTAGGACATCGAGAATATCTTCTCATTTTTATTCGTACTTTTACTTATCAGGGTTCGTTTAAATCTTGAGAAGTATTTTTTTGTATCATTTTTACTAACTACAAATACATAATACCATGTTAAACGATCTATTTTGGATAGTACCTATATGTGCTATTATCGCTCTCCTTTTCGCAAGGATTTTTTTTAAAGGAATGATGAAGGAGTCGGAAGGAACCGACACGATGAAACGTATTGCCGGGCATGTCCGCAAGGGGGCTATGGCTTATTTGCGCCAGCAGTACCGGGTGGTAGCTCTTGTTTTTCTTGTTTTATGTGCGCTTTTTGCATGGATGGCTTACGGGCCCCGTTTACAGAACCCGTGGGTTTGGTTTGCGTTCCTGACGGGAGGATTCTTCTCCGGATTGGCCGGATATATCGGAATGAAAACGGCCACTTATGCATCAGCAAGAACGGCCAACGCTGCACGTAGAAGTTTGAATGACGGGCTGAAAGTGGCTTTTCGTTCCGGAGCAGTCATGGGATTGGTCGTTGTCGGTTTAGCACTACTGGATATTTCTTTATGGTGGTTATTATTAGACTATTTTGTAGAGGAAGCAACGGCATCGGAAAAGGCTATCATGATTACAACCACGATGCTGACCTTCGGTATGGGGGCATCTACACAGGCTCTTTTCGCCAGAGTAGGAGGAGGTATTTTCACGAAAGCGGCAGATGTCGGTGCGGATCTCGTGGGTAAAGTAGAAGCCGGAATCCCGGAGGATGACCCACGTAACCCGGCTACTATTGCTGATAACGTGGGTGATAATGTGGGTGACGTGGCCGGAATGGGAGCCGATCTTTACGAGTCCTATTGCGGTTCTATATTGGCAACCGCGGCATTAGGGGCAGCGGCATTCCGGATGGAACCGAATGCACAATTCAATGCCATATTGGCCCCGATGTTGATCGCTGCTTTCGGAGTGATCTTATCATTGCTTGGTATATTTCTGGTAAAGACAAAAGAGGGGGCTTCTCAACAACAGTTGTTGCGGGCTCTTGATCGGGGTATTAACGTGAGTTCCTTGTTGATCGTGGGTGCCAGTTTCTTAGTCATTCATTTACTCGATTTGAGTTATTGGATATGCGGATCGGTAATCGTTGGATTGGTTACGGGTATTATTATCGGAAAAGCAACAGAATATTACACTTCTCATGCCTATAAGCCGACACAGGATATAGCCAAGAGCGCGGAAACAGGCCCTGCAACCGTGATTATCAAGGGGATTGGAACCGGAATGATTTCAACGGCTGTCCCGGTACTTACGATTGTTGCCGGGATTATACTTTCGTTCCTGTTTGCGGCAGAATTCAGTTTTGCCAATATGTCCATGGGATTGTATGGAGTGGGTATTGCTGCCGTGGGAATGCTTTCCACGTTGGGGATAACCTTGGCTACGGATGCTTACGGACCGATTGCTGATAATGCTGGAGGTAACGCTGAAATGAGTCAATTGGGAGAGGAAGTTCGTCACCGTACGGATGCGCTGGACGCTTTAGGTAATACCACGGCTGCCACGGGGAAAGGATTTGCTATCGGTTCGGCTGCATTGACCGGGTTGGCATTGATTGCCTCTTATATTGAAGAGATCAAGATTGGTTTGTTACGGATGAACGAGGAGGTACTGAAAATTGGAGACCATGTGGTGAGAACGGCTGATGCCACGTTGACAGATTTTATGAATTACTATGATGTTACCTTGATGAATCCAAAGGTGTTGTCCGGAATTTTCATAGGTTCGATGATGGCATTTGTGTTCTGTGGTTTGACGATGAATGCGGTAGGACGTGCAGCCCAGAAAATGGTGAATGAAGTCCGTCGGCAATTCCGTGAAATCAAGGGTATTATGACAGGAGAAGGAGAACCGGATTACGCCAAATGCGTGGAGATTTCCACGAAAGGGGCTCAACATGAAATGGTTTTCCCGTCTTTGCTGGCGATTATCATTCCGGTTGTTATGGGATTGATTTTTGGAGTTTCAGGAGTAATCGGGTTGTTGGCCGGAGGATTGGGTACCGGCTTCGTGTTGGCTATTTTTATGGCAAATTCCGGGGGAGCTTGGGATAATGCTAAAAAGTATATTGAGGAAGGTAATCTTGGCGGTAAAGGATCTGATAATCATAAGGCAACGGTTATTGGAGACACCGTAGGTGATCCATTTAAGGATACGTCCGGACCGAGCTTGAATATTCTGATTAAATTGATGAGCATGGTGGCTATCGTGATGGCGGGGGTGACTTGTGCTTTTAGTCTTTTATGATATTTTATACTACTCCCTCTAACTCCCCCTTGCACAGGGGAAGTCGGAGGGGGTAGTCATTCTACATCAAAAAATCACTCTCATTATTCAATTTGCATAATTAAAAACAAATAATTAATTTTACCGGAAATAAAATGTATATGGCAAAAGAGATTAATCCTTTCATTGTTACTGGTAAAATTGCTCCGGAGTATTTTTGCGATCGAGTACAGGAATCAGCCCGATTGATCAAGTCATTGGTGAATGGTAATAACATGGTAATCATTTCACCTCGACGTATGGGTAAGACTGGATTGATTCAGTTTTGTTATGAAAAACCGGAAATCAAAGGACATTATTACACCTTCTTTATTGATATTCTCCATACATCGAGTTTAAGAGAGTTTACCTATATCCTTGGGAAGGAAATATTTGAAACTTTAGCACCTAGTAGTAAGAAGATGGCAAGGCTTTTCATGCAGACGTTAAAGTCTATCAGTGGAAAGTTCGGTTTTGACCCTTTGACGAATCTACCTACATTTAATTTGGAATTAGGTGACATTGAACGCCCGGAATATACCTTGGAGGAGATATTCAAGTATCTCATGTCTGCGGATAAACCTTGTATTATTGCCATTGACGAATTTCAACAAATTGCCAAATATCCCGAAAAGAACATTGAAGCTTTGTTGAGGACTCACATCCAAAAGATTGAAAATAGTCATTTCATTTTTGCCGGAAGTGAACGTAGTATGATGCAGGCCATGTTTCTCTCTTCGGCTCGTCCATTTTATCGTAGCTCGGATGTTATGGAGTTGGAGGCCATCAATAAAGATATTTACGTGGCGTTCATTGCGGAACATTTTGAACATCGTGATCGCCGAATCAATACAGAGGATATCGAGAAAGTCTATGACTTTTTTAAAGGGCATACATTCTATATTCAAAAGACATTTAACGAGTCGTTTGCAGATACTCCCGTGGGGAGCGAGTGTACTCTAGGCATCATTCGAAACGCAATCAATTCCATGATTGATTACAACGATACGATATTCCGCGAGATATTGTCTAATATTCCGGAAAATCAAAAGAAAGTGTTATACGCAATCGCTAAAGAAGGTGATGCCATGCAAATTCTTTCGGCCAGCTTTATTAAGCGGCATAGTTTGGCCTCGGCCAGTTCTATTCAAGCCGCCACCAAAAAGCTATTGGAAAAAGACATTATCACGGAAGTAAACAAAGTCTATTCTGTTACAGATAAACTTTTTGCCATGTGGATAAACAGACTATATGGCAAAAGCAAAATATTGTTCTGATATTCACGAACTTGATTTATTCTATATTCCCTAACTTTTTCAGGAAAAAGGCGTATATTGTAGAAAATAAATCAGTGAGATATGGAAAGAAAATTTAAAGAAGCTTTGTTACACAGGAGAAGTTATTATGCTCTCTCGAATAAATCACTTGTTTCTGACGAGGAAATAGAGAATATTGTAAAATTTGCAGTTAAGAATATACCCTCTGCATTTAATTCACAATCAACGAGAATGGTCCTTTTATTAGGAGTACAACACGTGAAATTGTGGAATATTGTGAAAGATACCTTGCGGAAAATAGTTCCCGCAGAAGCTTTTAAAACAACGGAAAATAAGATCGATAAATCTTTTGCATCCGGTTATGGCACGGTGCTTTTCTTTGAAGAACGGAAAGTCGTGGAAGGATTACAGAAATCATTCCCGACTTATCAAGAGAAATTTCCGTTATGGTCACAACAAACTTCAGCAATGCACCAATTGGCCGTGTGGACCATGCTGGAGGATGTCGGCTTCGGTGCCTCACTACAACATTATAACCCGTTAATTGATGAAGTAGTACTTAAAGAGTGGCAATTGCCTGAAACTTGGGAATTAATTGCTCAAATGCCTTTTGGTGTACCTTTACAGGAACCCGGGACCAAAGAGTTTAACCCGATAGAAGAAAGGGTGCGTATTTTTAAATAATCACTCTTTTACCTGAAAATTAACCCACACCTTCCCCTGATTCCTCCTGCATAAGGAAAAACCACTTGGTAATCAACCCTCCCCCTGTGTAAAGGCAGGGCTGTTAAGTTTCTACAGAAATACAACCACTAGTTCTTTGAAATAATTATCTTTGCATAAAAACCAAAAATGAACTTGATCAGATGATTGTTTATGAGAAAGTTGTTAATAATTTACTTAGTTATATCATTCTTATTGGTTATTGTTTATGCCATATTTGCTGTAAATGCATATGTTAGCATAAAATACGAGGTGGAAACTATAGATAACGATATAATAATAAGTATGATTTACCAGATATTCGACGCCGGTGTTATTGTTAATTTTATTTGGTTTGTCATAAATATGCTAATAATTGGGGGCTTGTATATAAAGTTTCGTTGTAAACAAAAAAATTATTGAGTGGCAATTTATTACATCACTAGTATTGAGTATCTTCAATAAAGGTACAGGAATATCAATGTTTGGTATACCCAATGAGGCGTTTCGTCTCTTTTCTTTAAATCACATTCAAACTGGGCCTATTTTTGTCCCGTAATCAAAAAGTATTGAATGATGAATAAAACAGAAGTAATAGCAGAAATATCACAAATGACAAATATTAGTGTTTCCGACTGTGAAAAGGTTTTAGATGCCTTTGAGGATGTTTTAGGGGGAGAATTGAATCGTAAAGGATGGAAAGGGCTGTTTTGTCATCAAGAATGTTCCAATCGGGCGACATAATATACAGGTTTCTTTTGTGGGATATGAGTCGACTATTTTCCGGGAGATACTGGTCACTTCCTCAAAAGAAGTCAATTTGACCATCCCATTGAAAGAATGTATTAAAGAACTGGATGAAGTCATGATTAGACCGCAATTGAATAAAGAGCAACCATTAAACAAGATGGTCACCACGGGAGCCCGGATGCTCAGCGTGGAAGAGGCAAGCCGATATGCCGGGGGAATGGATGATCCGGCCCGCTTGGTAAGTTCCTTTGCCGGAATTTCTCCCAGTATGTCAACGAATGGAATATCCATTCACGGGAATGCCCCGCATTTGTTACAATGGAAACTGGAAGACGTGGAAATTCCGAATCCCAATCACTTCGCAGATTTATCCATTCTCGGAGGGGGAATATTGTCGGGATTGAGCAATCATGTACTGGGTAATTCGGATTTCTTCACGGGTGCTTTTCCCGCCGAGTATGACAATGCCGTATCAGGCATTTTTGATATGAAATTGCGTAACGGGAATAACCGGAAGATGGAAAATACCTTCAAATTGGGGTTACTCGGGATTGATTTTGCCTCTGAAGGTCCCTTGACCCGGCGTCACAATTCTTCTTACATTTTTAATTATCGTTATTCTACCACGGGGTTGTTGGGAGAACTGGGAATGATGGATATTGACGGAACGTTGGATTATCAGGATTTGAATTTCAAGTTTAACCTGCCTACACACAAGGCTGGCGTGTTCTCGGTTTGGGGAACTGGACTGATTGATAAATCGAAAGGGGATTTCGAGGAGGATACCGACAAATGGGAAACCACGGGTGATATGGTGAAATCAAACACGAGCCAGTACATGGGCGCGGGCGGTATAAGTCATCGTTATTTTTTTAACAACGAGACTCAACTGAAAACGACTTTGGCTGTGACCTATTTCCGACACGAGGGAAGAATGGAGAGTTATAACTGGGATCTGAAATCGGCTCCTTATCTCGATCTGAACCGGAGCAATACGAACCTGATATTCACGACGGCGCTGACCCGGAAGTTTAGTGCCAAATTTTCGAATAAAACGGGATTTACTTACACGAAGATGTACTACGATATGGATATGAACCTGGCCCCACATCTGATGCAGCCCCTAGAGTTGATTTCCGAAGGGAAGGGAAACACGGATCTGATTTCTGCTTACACGAGTTCATCTATCGGGTTGAGCGACCAGGTGACGTTAAACGTGGGTATAAACGTGCAAGTGTTGACATTGAATAATAGCTGGGTACTCGAACCTCGTGCGGGAGTCAAGTGGCAGGCTTCACCGAAAAGTTCTTTCGCTCTCGCTTACGGTTTGCATAGCCGGATGGAGAAAATGGACGTGTATTTCGTGAAAACGCAAGGCACGGGTGATCGCTCCGTGAATAAAGACCTGGATTTCACGAAGGCTCATCACGTGATGTTATCTTATGGTTTTAAGGTGTCGGACAACATGAACGTGAAGATCGAACCTTATTTTCAATACTTGTATGATGTCCCGGTTATTGCCGATAGTTCCTATTCCGTGCTGAACAGGCGTGATTTTTACGTGGAGGATGCTTTGGTAAACCGAGGAAAGGGACGCAATATCGGGATAGACCTCACGCTGGAACGTTATCTGAACAAGGGACTTTATTACATGGTGACAGCCTCAATTTTTAATTCGAGGTATTATGGTGGCGATCGGAAGTGGCGCAACACGTTGTACAACCGAAATTATATTGTTAACCTGCTGGGAGGTAAGGAATGGATGGTTGGTCGGGATAAACAGAACATGTTCAGCGTGAACCTGAAGATGACGATACAGGGAGGAGATCGTTACGCCCCGGTGGACGAGGCGGCCACGATGCTTGACCCGGATCGGGTGGTGCAACACGATGAAACCAAGGCTTTTTTCAAACAATTCTCACCCATGTTTATCACAAATTTATCGGTGGGATATAAGATAAACCGTAAAAGAGTTTCGCACGAATTCGCTATCAAGAGCCTGAATACGACGGGATGCAAGGAATATTACGGTCACGAATATAATTTCAAAACCGATCGGATAAAACCTATTCGTGGAGTCACATCCTTGCCCAATATTAGTTATAAGTTGGAATTTTAAACTAGTTAAGGAATAAAGGTTGTACATTTGTTTTCATGAAAAAAAGAATACACACGGGATGTTTAGAACAAACCTTTCTCTATAATCTTTTAATGAATTCTGAATTACGGATATGGCGACACATGCTATTGGCCATAGTGCTGGCCATTATATCTTTCAACCAGACTTATGTTATTTTTCAACAGAACATTACGGAACTTGGATGTAACCTGTATTGGATAACTCTTTGTAATTTAGCCTCCTATTTAGTTGTAGTTTATTTGAATATCTATCTGTTGATACCCCGCTATCTCATGCGGAAAAGATACCTGCTCTACACGATCGTGTTGTTCGTTATCGTCTTTGTACTCATGTGTTTATTGACGATTATCGAGGAGGGAGTGCATGTTATCTTGGGGCAGGATATTTCCTATTTTCTCAATCCTATATTTATCTTGAATTATGTATCTTCTTTTGCCACGATCGTTTTGTGCCTGCTTGGAGGAGCGATCACGATCGTATTAAGACATTGGACAATAGATAATAAGCGAGTGAATCAGTTGGAGTGGATACATATTCAATCGGAAGTGGAACAACTGAAAGCGCAAGTAAATCCTCAATTGCTATTCAATATCTTGGATCGTACGGCTGTTTTAGCCCGCAGTAAACCGGATGAAGCTTCCGGAATGTTGCTAAAATTGAGCCAGCTATTAAGATACCAACTCTACGATTGCAGTCGGAAGGCGGTATTACTGAAGGGTGAGATTAATTTTTTGACAAACTATCTGGCTTTGGAACAATTATACTCGAAACGTATCTGGTATTCGGTTGCTGCGGAAGGTGAAGTTTACCGGACTTTCGTTCCCCCCTTGTTGTTTATCCCTTTCGTGCAACAGGCTATTGTTTATATTTACAGACAGAATACGTTTGCCTCTATCGATCTCCAATTTCGTGTCAAGAATAGCCGGATACATTTTATTTGTAGCTTTAATAACGGAAATTTACTGGATCAGAATGATTTTTCGAGCATCAAACAGCGATTGGAATTATTATACGGGGATAACTATTCCTTGTCAATATCCAAAAGAGTCATTATCTTGAAACTTAATATGCTAAATTATGAGTAACTTTATTGATAGCCGTGTTCCGGATTTTCTATTGGCACCCCGTTTCAAGTTTGCAAGGCACTTCCTGTTGTTGTTGACTCTTTTTTGCATCACGATTAGTATATTTGTCAACCAGTCGGGAGAACTTGTACTCACGCTAGAACGTTTCTGTGGATGGCTCTATTATTTTGTAATCACGAGTACTATTATTTATTTCAATTTGTATGTATTGGCTTCTCGTTTCTTGATTAAGGGACAAATTTTAAGTTATTTGATATCTGTCATATGCTTGATCTCGGTGTCACTTTGTCTTATCATGGTATTACAGAGTTGGTGTCACGATGTTGGCGGAACGTATGAGGAGGGTAACTTATATATCATATTAAACGTGCTGGCATCCATGGTCTCTTTGAGTTTATTAATATTCGGAACGTCAGCCCTGCTACTATTCAAATACTGGATTGGTTACAACCAACGCATAGATGAATTGGCATCTTCGACATTACAATCGGAGTTGAAGTTTCTGAAAAAACAAATAAACCCGCATTTCTTGTTTAATATGCTGAATAATGCCAATGTGCTGATCAAGAAAACTCCGGAAGAGGCCTCCCGGGTTCTTTTCAAACTTGAAGATATGTTACGTTACCAGATCAATGATAGCGCAAAGGAACAGGTGTTGTTAGACTCTGAAATCCGTTTCTTGAACGATTTTCTGAACTTGGAAAAAATACGACGAGATAAGTTCGAATGCGTTATTTCGAAAGAGGGTAATATCAGCGAGGTGTGGTTACCACCACTTCTATTTATTCCTTTTGTAGAGAATGCTGTGAAACATAACGTGGATAGTGAAAACTCCTCTTTTGTCTATCTCGGTTTTAAGGTGTGGGACAAAAATTTAGAATTTCAGTGTGTGAATTCAAAACCCGCAATCGCCCCGAAAAAGAATGAAGTGGGAGGGTTGGGATTAAAGAATATAAAACGTAGATTGGAACTATTATTTCCAGAACATTACACGCTGGAGATAAAAGAAGACGAGACAAGTTATACCGTATATTTACACTTGACATTATGAATTGTATTATAATAGATGATGAACCTTTAGCACGTGAAGCAATAGAAATACTAGTAAAAGATACCAGTCAACTAAATTTACTCGGTATGTTTAATAACGCTTTAGCTGCTTCAAAATTTATGGAAGAGAATCCGGTGGATTTAATCTTTTTGGATATTCAGATGCCGGGAATCACGGGCATCGAGTTCGCCCGAAATATATCCAAGAGAAGTTTGGTCATTTTCACCACGGCGTACTCGGAATACGCCGTGGATAGTTACGAGGTAGACGCTATCGATTACTTAATTAAACCGATTGACCCAGAACGCTTTCACAAGGCTGTCAACAAAGCAATTGCTTACCATTCTTTATTATTAAAAGAAGAGAAAGAGAATATCGAAGCGGGTAACACGGAATACTTCTTCGTAAAGTCTGAAAGACGCTACTTTAAAATCAATTACAAGGATATACTATTTATCGAGGGACTGAAAGATTACGTGATTATTCAATTGGATGAACAACGGGTGATTACCCGGATGAATCTGAAAAATATATTTGAGTTATTACCTAAACACGATTTCCTACGTGTCAACAAATCCTATATCGTAAATACCAAGCATATCGATTCCTTTGACAACAACGATATTTTCATTAAAACACATGAAATAGCTATTGGTAATACCTATCGGGATGCCTTTTTTGAGGCGTTCATGAGGATGGGGTAGAGTAAATTAATACTTGAAATGGCGATGCGTTCCTGTCGGAAGGCTTTGAAATTAGAATATAATTGTTTAAATTTGTTGAAAGAGATATAGTTACCTTGCTGACGGGATGAAATTGGAAATTCGTGATGTGATAATAAGTAAAATGGGTTGAAATTTGTGATAATATGAAAATGAGAATAATTTTTATTGGCATAATAGTATTAATTATAGGATTATTATTCTATTGTTATAACTCTTCTCAAAACTTAAAAATGACCCGTGAGGTTAAAATGATATTAAGTTTTGATGATATGGATAAGAAAATATTTGTGAATGCAAAGTCTTGGGGTATCTCTGGAAATCATGATGAAATAACATTATCAGAGAGAGAAAAAACAGTTCCAGACAAGAATATGGACTATATATTTTATACGTCTGAAATTTTTTATAAAATAGAGTCAGGTGGGAGATTAATAATATATGCTCCTAAAGATGCAGTAAGTGAACCATTAAAAAAATTCAAAGATGTTGTTGTTGTTATAAATAGATTGACAACTGCAGAGGAAATAAAAGAATACAATAAACATTTTCGTAAATATGGTTTAAAAAAGATAAGTATGTCTTATACAGAGAAGAGTGAACAAGTTATTATTTGACAATTTAATACCTAAGAAAATAATGAATAGAATGGCATTATTTTTAATAGTTTTACTATTCGTATGTTGTAAAGATATCAAAAAGAGAAGGCAAAATATGGTCATTCCGAGGGATGAATATGGAGAATATGGAGAATATATAGAATTATTAAATAGAGATTTAACACGGGAAGTGAAGTCATGGATTCAGTTTGTTACAACAAAAATAGATACTGTTTCTAGTAAAAACGTTTGTTTTACAATAAAATTTTCTTATGAAGATGTGAATAGTACCTCATTGGAAAGAGATACTATGATACTGATTTCATATTATAATAAACATACTGGTAGTTATACGGGATATAAAGGAGTATTACTAGTAAATAATTATTTTGTCGCAATTCTTGACAAAGATGATATCGGAACGGGTTTTTATAGTAAAGACATGCTATTAAATAGTTCAATATATAACTTTGAAAGTATATCTGTTAAACACAATATGCGCCCGATGATACTATATAGAATAAAAGATGGTAAATTGAAAAAAGAACAAGGGTTATTATAGTAGATTGCAGGAAAACAGATGCAATAACTATTGGCAAAATGGAATAAGGGTAGTAATATCTTGAAAAAAAATATTACTACTTCGTATTTATTTTGTTATTTTTGATATCGATTTGCCACCATGTAAAATAAGAAATCATGTTCGTCAATTCTCGCATATTAGAAAAATATTTTCAGTGGATGTATAGACCGTTATGTCTATATGCACTAAATATAACCGAATCATACGAGGATTCGGAGGATATTGTACAACAGATTTTCGTGGAATTGTTGGAAAAGGCGATTGCTGGAAGTTTGGAAGTGGGAGATATGAAGGGGTATTTATACACGGTGGTGCGGAATCGGGCGGTGAAATATGCAAAAAAGAATCAAGAAAAAGTTTCCGTGGAAAGCGCAATGTATCTGACAGACGAGAAGGCCTTATCCATATCGGTAGAGGAGGAGGCTTTAGTTTGGGACTGGATAGATGCTTTGCCTACCGAACGACGGAATATATTTTTGATGGCAAAACAGCAAGGCATGAAATATAGGGAGATTGCCATTCAACTGAATATTTCGATTAAAACTGTTGAGGGACAAATGGGAAAGGCATTGAAGACATTAAGAGATAAGGCAATAAAAATCTATTTATTTTTCTTCGGGTAAAATAACCTCATAAATATCAAAAGTATGAAAAATGAATTACTAGCAAAATATATTCTTGGTGAGGCAAACACAAAAGAAGAACAAAAAGTCGGACAATGGTTAGAAGAAAGTGAAGATCATCAACGAGAATTTCAACAAATCAAGCGCCGCATAGAACTTGGTTCGAAACGTTATAAATATGGATTTTTCGATTCTCGACAGGCCATACAAAAAATAAAATTCCCTGCGAAGAAACAACACTTGCGAATTTTACAGGTGACTGCATCCATCATGGTTTTATCATTTGGAGTATTATGGTTTTGGAATAGATCGTCACTTCAAGAAACGATATTATTATCTCGAATTGGGGAAACAAACGTATTTTATTTGCCGGATAGTTCCCGAGTAACGCTAAACGGAGATAGTCGTTTGGCTTACAATTCTCAATTCGGAAAGACAAATCGAGAGCTTTCCTTACGGGGAGAGGCATTCTTCCAAGTAAAACAAGACACGGTAAAACCTTTTATCGTGGAAACATCTTTAATTCAAGTAGAAGTATTAGGTACTTCCTTTCAAGTTATTGCAGAAAAACTTCGAGCAGAAGTATCTGTAGAAAAAGGGCGGGTGAAAATTACTACCCAAGATAAAAAACAAAAAAGTGTACTTGAGACTGGAATGTCTGTTGTGTATGGAAAAAAGCAAGGAGAATTAATGATCTTCACGAAAGAAGATAAAGGTGAAATGCAAATCCTCAAATTTGATAATGCACCTCTATCTGAAGTCATTGAAATACTGAATGAATACTATGGTAGTCATGTAACACTACCTGCTGATTATGCGACACTTCGGATAACTGTTGTTTTTAAAGATGTTTCACTAAAAGAAGCGATCGACATCATTAACAGAACTTTAGGTATTCAATTAACAATTTAAGAATGCGTGCCAGACTTATACTTATCTTGTTGATTTTTTGTATCGTGAGGGGAAATGCTCAAGAAGTTTTTTCATTTACATTTCGTGAAACTCCCGTGGAAGAAGTGTTGGAAAAAATTGAGCAACAGACAGGATATATATTTTCATATTCACCTTCTATTTTACATCAATTATCATCAAATAAAATATCTATAAAACAGGCTAATCTTGAACAGGTGTTAAACTTTTTGTTTAAATCATCAAATATCTCTTGGGAGAAATTAGGAAGATATATCATTTTAAAACAAGGGAAACGTTTTTTCATTGTTTATGGAAGAATATATGACAAAGAATCTCGGGAAAGACTGATTGGAGCCTCCGTTTATGATTCTCGATTGCACGTGGGCGCTGCTACCAACAATTACGGGTTCTACACGTTAATCGTACCGGAAGGAGAAGTATGTTTAAATTATTCCTACGTGGGGTATCAAAGTGCTTCATGTCAATTCTATTTGAAATCGGATACCGTGCTTCATGTCGAATTACAGCCCATGTTGAACTTGGATGAAATTGTTGTGGTTCAACCCTATATTCCCGGATGGGTAAAGAACTCGCAACCGGGACAAGTGGAATTCCCGATCTTTACTGCAACTATGATCCCAAAACTTTTAGGAGAAAGTGACCTTCTGAAAGCAGTTCAACTATTTCCCGGGGTGCGGGTAGGCATGGAAGGAATAGCCGGGATACAGGTTCGAGGGGGAAATCGAGATGAAAATCAATTTCTGATAGATGACATTCCTTTGTATAACGCGAATCATTTATTAGGATTTTTCTCGGTATTCAATTCCGATGCCGTGAAAAACGTAAATTTCTACAAATCAAGTTTTCCCGCTCGTTATGGTGGACATCTTTCTTCCATCATGGATGTACGATTGAAAGAGGGAAATTTACAAGAATATCATGGTAGTTTTTCTATTGGTCTTTTGTCTAGTAACTTTAATATTGAAGGTCCTATTGAAAGAAATCGTAGTTCGTTTCATATCACAGCTAGAAGGACTTACATCGATTTAATTGGAGCTCCTATTTATGCTGCAATAAACAACACGAGTGATAGTAAAGAAAAGATTGGGTATAATTTCTCGGATATAAATATCAAGCTGACCCGTCTATTCTCGAAACAGAATACAATTTCTTTTATTTTTTTCTATGGGAACGATCATTTGAAATATAAAAAGAACGAAAAGGATTCTTATTTTATGAATCCAGATCGTGTACGGGATGATATGCGTAGTGCTTGGGGAAATTGGGGAATCGGTTTACGATGGGATAAAATGATTTCTCCGAATTTGTATATGAACACCGTATTTTCTTATAATCAATATCGTGCCTCCATGAATAAAAGATATCGACATGAAACATCTCTCGGTGATACCGTCCAATTAAAGAAAATCCATTTTAAATCAGGTCAGAAGGAATGGAGAATGAAAAGTGATTTCACTTATGCCTTGAATCATTGGAATCGTTTATATTTTGGAGGACATTATATTTATCATGTTTACGTGCCGGAAAAACGAATAACTTTAAATAAAGTGAAAGATATGGAGCAAATTTTTGAAAAACAGGTAAATTATAAAGAATATGCTCATGACGTGGCTCTTTATGTTGAAGATGAAATTGCTATAAAAGAAAAATGGACCATACATCCCGGACTCAGGGGTACATTATTTCACGTTGGCAATACAAATTATTTCTCTTTGGAGCCTCGTTTTTCCATGCAATATAATTGGAATACCCGTTGGGCAGCGAAGGCTTCTTACACGCTTATGTCGCAATATATTCATCAGCTGGGAAGCAGTATGTTGAATATGCCTACCGATTTGTGGGTTCCGGTTAGTGACGAGGTGAAACCGATGAAATCACATCAATGTGTTTTGGGCATTTACTATCACCCGCGTGCGCAATGGCATTTTTCCATGGAAGGGTTTTATAAAACACAGGCTAATTTGGTGGATGATTATCACGGAATGGATATCACCCCGGAATATTTGGATTGGAAAGAGAATGTTCATTTCGGGAATGGTCGCTCTTTTGGCTTGGAATGGATGCTTCAAAAAAAAGGAGGAAACACAAGCGGATGGATAAATTACACGCTCTCGCACGCCTATCGTTGGTTCTCGGATGGTTCGATAAATCAAGGACACCATTTCCCGGCAAAATATGATAGTCGTCATATTCTTAACCTGGTTCTGCTACATAAGTTCAGCGATTTTTTTGATATTAGTGCAACTTGGACTTTTAATAACGGATTCTATACGACGCAACCATTAGAAAGATATGATAGTCCGGTTGCCTTGCCCGGAGAAAAAGGGGACGGGCAAACGGATGTTATATTTCATATTGAAAAACGCAATAACGTGAAGACTCCCGATTATCATCGGTTGGATTTGGGATTCAATTTTCATCGCCGTCGCCGACACGGGACTTCCACGTGGAGTATTAATTTATATAATGCTTATTGCAGGTGGAACACGGTTGGGTTAAGTCCCGATTTTGACACGAAATACAGAGGACGGGAAGAACGCCAATATTTTAGTAACGATTGGCTTTTCCCGATTATTCCCTCTTTTTCTTACACGTTTACTTTTTAAAGTTATGAGAATAGTGATTTTTATTTTATCAGTTTGTTTCTTCTACTGCGGGTGTAATCGTTCCGAGGAATACGATTTTCGAGGAAAAGTACCTGAAAGTCGGTTGGTTATCTATGCTTACGCGGAAGCGGATTCGTTACTATATGCTGAAATCTCGAAATCAAGGACATATACAGATAACACGGAGCTTGATTCTACATCAAATATAAGATGCCAAGTATACGTGAACGATCTTTATTCCGGAGAATTACGGCCGATAGGCAATAACAGGTATTTGTCAGATATTCGTCCTAAAGTGGGAGATAAGATCACGATAAAAGTTTCGTGTACGGGATTAGAGGACGCAACGGGTTCAACCATTGTATGTAGCCCGTTTCCGGAAATTGAATTGGATACTTCCCGAAACTGGAATATGCTTCAATTGCGTATCGGCATGAAAGATCAAGGAGATACAGAGAATTATTACAGGTTAGTAGTTGAGAATGAAACCTTTTACCGTGGGAGCTTCCGGAGGAATGGGCATGTAAAAATAGATTCTTCCATAACGTACACTTATGATGTTGATCTTTCGGGAGACGAATTATTATCGAAAGAAATCGTGTCAACGATTTGGGGGAAAGAGATAAATACTAATCCTTATCAGGTATTTACAAATAAAACTTTCCGGGGAAAGAAACAGATTCTTCAGGCAAGTATAACTTATCCCTATTCTTACGAGAGGAATGCGTGGGCGATTGAGAATAAAGACACGATTCGATTCGTGGAAAAAGAATATCATCGTTTACGTGTAAAGATCCTTCGGATGGACAAGCCTTTGTTTGATTATCTGTATACTCTGGGACTTCACGAGAAACAACCGGATATGTACAAGGAACCCATTCAAGTGTATTCCAACGTAGAAGGCGGGCTCGGTGTAGTAGGGAGTTGTTTTACTCGTGAAATAATCATGGATTTTCGGGCAAAGTCACAAAAATGAAAAAATAGAATAGGGGTTTTTCTGTTTATTGACTCTTAAGAGTAGAAAACTTAAAAGATTCAATACATGAAAAAAGAAGTTGTCGGAATATTCCTCGTGTTGTTAACATGGGAATTATTATTAAACGGATGTGAGCAAAAATTGCACCTTGATTTAAACGCCCAATCTCCCGTTCCGGTTGTAAATAGTATTTTAATGGCTGGTAACGATACGGTTCGGGTTCGGGTCACTTGGACAAAAAACGTCTACGAACAAGGCGATTTTCCTGTAGAGGCAAATGCTTTGGTTAAATTATATCAGGACGATCATTTCGTGGGAGAATGCCACTACCGAAAAGAGGGATGGTATACCATAGTCCACCACGTGGAGGCAACCAAAGTTTACCGGATAGAAGTAGACATTCCGGGCAAATCGCTTGTTTGGGGGGAAACCAGAGTACCGGCACCCTTGTTGAATGCTAGTATAGAATGTGACAGCCTGCAGGAACGGATTATCAATCGATGGACTGATCGGGAAGAAGAAAAAAACTATTATTGGCTGTCTTCCACCCATTCTTCTCAGAATGGAGTTCCGGACACCTTGCATACTAAACTCTTGGCGTATCTTAGAACAAATAGTACATTGCCAGATGCCTTTAACCGCAGTTTTGACTTTGATGAAGAAATCCCGGCGGAATACGATTACTATTTAAGAGTAGAGGATAGCGGTTTGTCGGGAAAGGAGATCGAGTTAAGCTACAAAGGACGGCGTTCGGGGTATTATTACTGGGAACCGGACACGGGATGCTATAAAAGTACCCGTTTTATACTGAGTCTTGATGAAAATTATGATCGTTATTTGAAATCGTCGATTGTGAACGACGATTATTTATCGGCAATGGATTCAGAACCCCTGTTTTATGCTCCTTTATGGACTTATTCTAACATACACGGGGGAACCGGGCTGGTGGCCTCTTATTCAAAATATGAAGATGTATTCATTCAAGTATTCACGAAACGGAAGGAGTGATAAGATGAAGCGTATTTTCTTTATATTCAGTATTCTGAATGGAGTAGTATTTACTTCTTTCGCACAAAACGTGACGTTAAGCGGGTATATTGAGAACAAGACAACAGGAGAACGATTGGTAAATGCCACGATCGTTGAAACGAAAAGCGGGCGGGGAATAACCTGTAACCGATATGGATTCTTTTCACTCTCGTTGCCTCGCGGCGAGAACCATTTATCTGTAAGTCACGTGGGATTTACCCGTGTGGAATCTACGATTAACCTAAAAACAGATACGTTGATTATCATCTCCTTGTTTCCCGGAAATTACCTGGAAGAAGTGTTGGTTGTGGAGAAAAAGAATGCTTTTTCATCTGCCGTGGGAAAACATTCCTTATCTTTGGATAGGGTGAAACGAATGCCTGCGGTCCTAGGGGAGGCTGACGTGTTGAAATCCCTTCATTTTCTCCCCGGAGTGAATCCCGGTCAGGAAGGGTTAACCGGTTTTAGCGTAAGGGGTGGTAGTCCCGACAACACGCAATTTTTACTGGATGGTCTTCCCGTGTATAACGTGAATCACGCTTACGGGTATTTTTCCGCTTTTAATGGGGATGCCCTGCAAGATGTCACGCTCTACACGGGTGATCTTCCCGCTCGTTACGGAGGTAGCTTGTCCTCCGTGCTGGAATTGACCATGCGGGAAGGGAATCGCAAAAAATATTCAGGCGACATTCATGTTAGTCCGGTAGCAGGATCCGCGGTTGTAGAAGGACCACTGAAAAAAGATAAGGCTTCGTTCCTCATATCGGGAAGAAGAACTTGGTTGGACGGTTTACTATGGGCGGGACAAAAGATCGCCGGGAATGATTTTTCCACCGGTTATAACTTTTATGATTTGAATGCTAAAGTAAATTGGGAAATAAATCCACATAATCGACTGTATATAAGCATGTACAATAGCCGTGATTCTCGTTTTGCAACATGGAAAGTAAAGGGTTCCATACATGCAGACCGTTTCCAATTTTACTGGGGAAATCTAAGTGTTTCGGGGCGTTGGAATCATCTTTTCAGCCCGACTTTTTTCTCTAATATCACCTTGTATTATAGTCAATTCAATAATAGCCAAATCATGACGGTATATAACGAGAACGCCTCTCAACGGGAACAATCGAAGACAACTTCTCGATTACGGGACTGGACCTTGAAAACCGATTCGGAAATTTCTATCGGGGAGAAGCACCGCACCCGATTCGGAACGGTTTGCTCTATGAAATACTTTGCCCCGGAAATGTCATATATCGGTAGTGTAAACTTGAATGAACACGTGAGAGACACAACCACTGGTAATGTATATTCGATAGAAGCTTATCTGGAAGATCATTGGCAACCGAATGATCGTTGGAGCTTGGATGCCGGAGTGCGTTTTAGTTTACTGGCAGTGCCTAACGCCAGTTACTATTCCCTGCAACCTCGTCTCTCTATTTCGTACCGGATGGGAGAGAGCCTATTATTAAAAACCTCATGGGCAAGGATGCAACAATCGCAGCATCTATTGACGAGCAATTCGATGGGTATGAATACCGATTTGTGGGTTCCTGTTACCCAGCGGGTAGCTCCTGCATCTTCAGACTTATTCTCAATAGCTTGCTTTTATGCCTTTGCAAATACCTGGAATTTTTCAATCGAAGGCTATTTCCACCGGATGAACCACGTGGTGCGTTACCAAGATGGTATTCTTTTTCTTAAAACGAAAGACAGAAGCTGGCAGGATTATGTGGACATGGGTAAAGGACGAGCTTATGGAATAGATCTTATGCTAAAGAAAACTGCCGGAGCCTTGACGGGGTGGTTTTCCTATTCGTGGTCAAAATCAGAACGTCGTTTTGATCATGTAAATAATGGGGAATGGTTTCCGTTTGAATACGATCGTCGGCATAAGTTGAACATAACGACCAATTACACGATCCCCATAAAAGAAAAATGTAAGTTTAACAAATCATTTTCAATGAACTTTACCCTTGCCACCGGGAATTATATCTCGATAGGGAAACAATTCTATCATGCGGCTCCCATGCCGGAAAGTTCTCAAACCGATGCAGACAACATGCAATACCGGGAATATATTGAACGTCCGAATAATTTTCGAATGCCAACCTATCATCATTTGGATATATCATATGTTCTGGACAATCGAAAAGGGAAAGGGAGTTCATGGGTATTTGGCATTTATAATTTGTATGCCCGTAAGAATCCTTCTATCATATACCACAAACAAACGAGAGAAGGGGTAACTACCCGAAGTTGGAGTTTACTTCCGTTTGTACCATCCGTGACGTGGAGTTACCATTTTTAAACTACCCCCACCAACTCCCCCTTACACAGGGGAAGGGCTGATTACCAAGCGATCACCCTGTGTTAGGAGGAGTTAGGGAAGGTAGTTTATGAATAAATCGTTAGATTTTTGAATTCACTATATTCAAGATATCCGTTTCCATTTGTTTGGCCATTTCAACCACTTTTTCAGCTCTGGAAATAACATCGTTAGCGTATTCTTTATTATCCAATCCGGTAGCATTAATCTTCACGTTCAAGAAAGCACCGATTACTCCGGAACGAGCGGCCAAAGCACCAACTCCGGCATCTGTTACAGAATTCGGGTTACCGATCTCGGCCATGGCTTTCACCACTTCCATACATTCGTAGCAAAGCATCATCGTTTTGAACGGTACTTCAGTAGCGAACTTGGTTGCCTCTTGAATGGCTTGGTGACGAGCAACTTTTTCTTCTTCCGTTTTCTTCGGTAATCCGAAGGCATCCATAATACGATTGAAAGCGTTAGTATCCTCGTCAACCATTTTGATTAATTCAACTTGATAAGCTTTTCCTCTTTCAGCCCAATTACTAAATTCTTCCCAACGATCATCCCAACCGCGTTTGTGTGAAGACAAGTTAGCAACCATCGTGGCCAGTGAAGAAGCAAGAGCTCCCATGTATGCTGAAATAGAACCACCACCGGGAGCCGGAGACTCTGATGCCGTTTCATCGGCAAACTCACGAAGATTCATGTCAATCAGGAATTTTTTACCTTGATT
>ENA-USUG01002577-USUG01002577.1-human-gut-metagenome-genome-assembly--contig:-NODE-2577-length-27076-cov-6.513019_pt1 | contig 27076 bp, 15 predicted proteins | sample MGYA00250059_ERZ773394 | MGnify/ENA primary metagenome ERZ773394 (study PRJEB29103, sample SAMN06111957) | human gut metagenome | biome: human gut; feature: ankylosing spondylitis patient; material... | reverse complement strand
AAAACCGTCAACATGCCCAAACAGCGGGTCTTTTCCGCCTGCTGTGCACCATTTTCCCTTGTAATACACAAAGTATTTCTGCGGAAAAATGGCTTCAGCAGGCGAAAAATCCCTCGCTGTTGGTCATATTCCCGGTTTTCAGATAGACCCTAAATAATAGTCGCATTCGTCACACGTGATTTCGCAATCGGGATTTCCCCCGTTGTGCCTGCACAGCTCACCGTGATAGCTGGGCGTCAGAATCTCCTGATAATTATTTTCCACATCGTGCATGATACGTCACCCCCTCTATATTATGTACGAATATTTTGACATACGCAAGCCCCAATTTTGCGGATATACTTTATTTATTGAAAATCCGCGCAGGGGGGTGAGGAAATTGATTAGCTACGAACCGTTGTTTCTGACGTTGAAAGAGAAGAATATTTCCTCATACCGCCTTGAGAAAATGGGTTTTGCCCGAAGCACCTATTACGCGATGAAGGACGGGAAAAGCGTTTCGACAAATACCATTGACCAGCTCTGCACCCTGCTGGAATGCGAAGTTTCCGACATCATGAAATTCGTGCCCAAGCAGAATTGAGTATCCCGGACTGGATAAGTCCGGGGTTTTCTTTAAGGGGCCTCACTTCCTGTGAGGCCCTTTTTCTGTCGTTATATGTCTTTTATCGTAGATACCCAATACCGCACCCTCTCAATATAATGGGCTAAAGGAGATGGTGTTGTGATAAGCTATGAACCCCTGTTCAGAATAATGAGGGAAAAGGGTATCACGTCATACAGGCTGTTCAAAATGGGTTTTCCTCAGTCAAATTACTATGCCATGAAGCACGGGGAAAACGTGTCCACCAATACCATCAACGAGCTGTGCATCCTGCTGGAATGCGAAATTTCTGACGTGATGGAATTTCTGCCGGAACAGAGAAAATAGACGCCAGACCCGGCAAGGGTCTGGCTTTTTTATGCAAAATGTTCAAAAAGATAAAAACGTGCCATCCAGAGACAAAAAAACGCGCCGAAAGTTGATTGACTTTAATACATGTGCAAAGTATAATAAATTTCACAATGAATATGGGTGGGAATTCGGCGGTTTGCGCAAGTGGACCGGTTTGCGTTTTGATTTCCCGAAGTCAGAGGGAAAAATGCTAAGGAGAAATGGAAAATGCGTGTTTCAAAAGAGTTGATTCTGCGGGAGGTCGCCGGGGAGAACATTCTGATCCCCGTAGGCAAGGCCGCGCTGAAAATTCACGGCATGATCTGCCTGACGGAGACGGCGGCGTTCCTGTTCGGCAAGCTGCAGGAGGAACACACCGAGGCGGAGCTGGTGGACGCGCTTCTCACGGAGTACGACGTTGACCGTGAGACCGCCGCCAAGGACGTCCGCGAGTTTGTGGAGCAGATGGAGAGCGTCGGCATTCTCGAGTGAGAAAGGGGCTTCCGGATGAGCAGAAAAAAACCCAAATATATAAAGCAGCGGAAAAGCAGTTTTATTCCGGTGCTGATCGTCGTTGCCGTGCTGGCCATCGCTGCCGCAGTGGTCGTGCTGGTGCTGGTGGACAGGGCACCTGCCGTGAAGCAGCCCACCGCCCCTGATGTTGCGAACCCCACGGAGACCGGACAGCCGGCGGAAACGGCCGGAGTTCCGATGGACGTAAGCTTCCCCTATGCGCTGGAGGACGACGGCCTGGAACTGACCTCGCTGTTCCAGTACACGGGCAGCAACCCGGACTGCGGCTGGGCGGAGGGAACCGACGTCGGCGCGGTGATTCTGAAAAATGAGACCGGACGGTATCTGGAAACGCTGAACCTGACGGTCATCATGGCCGACGGCACGGCGCTGTCCTTCACGGCGTCCGACATTCCCCACGGCAAGACCGTGCAGGTCTTCGAGCGGGAAAACACGGCGTATGACGATACCGCCGAGGTGGCGGAGATCCGCTGCGAGACAACGTACCGGGATGGCGTCGGTCTGGTGCCGGACAAGGTGAAGGCCGCGGCGGAGGGCATGAACATCACCCTGACGAACGTCTCCGGGGAGACGCTGACGGGGCTTGCGGTTCGGTGCCATAACGTTCTGGAGGGCGTGTATTTCGGCGGAACGTCCTATACATATCCGGTGACGGAAATCGCCGCCGACGGAAGCGCGGCGGTCGCCGCTGTGGACTGCGTTCTGGGCGACGTGGGAATCGCCCGGGTCGATTACGAGGGATGACAATTTGCGGCACCCAATGAGATTGAGCGCTGCCTGAAAGGGAGGAAAATTTATGAAAGCGTATCAGAAACCCGTATTGTACTACGAAAAATTTGAACTGTCCCAGCACATTGCCAGCTGTGATTTCAAGCTGAATTTCAGTCTAGGCAATGGCGTATGTACTGCCACCGACAATGTGTTTGGGCAGTCTGGGCTGTTCATCAATTCCGATGTGGCCTGCTCAGTGCAGCTGGAAGCATACTGCTACACGAATTCCACTGCGATTGTGGGTACGCACACCTCCTGATCCCGCACCATGGGCGTGACGACGGACTTTTCCATCTCCGGTCTTGGCTTCCGGCTCGATACGCCGTGGCCGGTGCCGGTGACGGGGAATTTTGGCGATTTTGCGGGCGGCTGCGGCCGGGTGGACTGGACGGTCACCTTTCAGGAGGTGGACAGCCTGCCCGATACGCCGGGGGAGGAAGTGTTCCGGAATTACTTCCTCGCGGTGTACGGCTCGGAGGGCCGCTATCTGCGGCGCTACCACAGCCACACGGATTTTGACCGCCCCTACGCGGTCACGGACTGCGACTGGGACAGCGGAACGGTGCGCGTCCGGTATCTGGGCGGCGACCGGGGCAGCTTTGCGGGAAGCGCGGGCTGCTTTTCTCACATCGGGTTCGAGGAGCTGCTGATCGGCCGGGGACGGCTGATCCTCCATGCGTCGCTGGTGGATTCCCCCTTTGGCGGGATCTTGTTTTCCGGGGCTTCCGGCGTGGGGAAGTCCACACAGGGGGAGCTTTGGAAGCGGTACGAGGGCAGCACGGTCATCAACGGCGACCGGCCGATTTTGTACCGGGGCGCGAATGGCTGGCTGGTCTGCGGCTCACCCTACGCCGGGTCGTCCGACTACCATGTGAACGCGACTGTGCCGATTGCGGCGATTATCATGTTGGAGCAGGGCGGCGCGTGCGGCATCCGGCGTCTGCAAACCGCGGACGCGTTCCGCAATCTGTACGCCGGTACGGTGATGAACAGCTGGAACGCGGCCTACATGGAAGCGGCCTGCGACCTGCTGACGGACTTATCCGGAAGCGTGCCGGTGTACCATCTGCGCTGCACGCCGGACAAAGCCGCTGTGGAGACTGTGAAAGCAGTTCTGCAAAGCGTTATGTAAACTGAAACTTGCCGATTTTTTTGGATACTTTATTTGACGAACGGGGAGGACTTAAGTTGAAAACGACGAAAAAGTTGTTGGCGCTGCTTCTCGCGCTGGTAATGCTCATGAGCGTAGTGCCCATGGGCGTATTTGCCGCGGAAGTGAACGGACTGGCAGAAACGACCACCGCGACAGAGGCGGACACAACTCCTGACGAGACCACGGAAGCCACGGAGGAACCCGAGGCGACCACGGAGCCGACAGTAGAGGCAACTACGGAAGCCACGGAGGAGCCGGTGGAGGAGACCACCGACCCGACGGAGAGCACCGAGATCGCGCTCTTTGCGGATGAACCGGCCGAGGACGAAAATCGGGGCAAGAACTACGTTCCCCCCCGCGACACCTCCGGCGACCCGCTGTATAAGATCCTCCATATCGACGCGGGGCGGAAGTACACGAGCCTTGCGTCGCTGAAGACCATGGTCGATTACGTCGCCATCAACGGCATGAACCAGATCGACCTGTACCTGTCCGACAATCAAGGCCTGCGCTTTGGCGTCACGGATTCTAACGGGAACTTCATCATCAGCGCCAACGGAACGACCTATGATCTGACCCCGGCGCTGGGCTACTACGATAATTCCGCCGCCGAGCCGTCCAAGTCCACGGACAAGATCAACAACTGGCTCTCCCCCGCCGAGATGAAGGAACTGATCCTCTACGCGGCGGCCAAGGGCGTGGACATCGTTCCCAGCATCAACATGCCCGGCCACATGGCGGCGATTTTGCAGGGCAGCGGCGATGAGCGAATTTCCGCGTTCGGCAAGACCTTCTGGTCTCCGAGCGAGTCCACCCACTATTCCAACGAGTCTCTGGACATGGGGAACGTGGAGGCGGTGAACTTTGCGCTGGCACTGCTGGACGCTTACTGCAGCTATTTCTACGGCATTACCGACGCGGACGGCAACCCTCTGGTCAAGTATTTCAGCATCGCCGCTGACGAGTACGGTCAGGACCTGGAGCATTTTGCGTGGGGCGGCAGCGGCTTCGGCACCGCCTACATGAATGCAAACGGCGAATATGACGATCTGGTTCAGTTTCTGAACCGGGCGGGCAACGTCATCAAGTCCTACGGCATGACCCCCCGCGCCTTCAACGACGCTTTCCTCAGCGACGGCAACACCAACGCTGCGGCGCTGGGGCTGAATACCGACTACCAGCTCTACTACTGGGGCGGCGGCTGGGGCGGCATGAAGAACGCCGACCCGGATGTCCTGAACGACAACGGGTTCAAGGTCATCAACTGCAATTCCAACTACTATTACATCTGCTGCCACGGCGGACACTACGGCAGCTACATCGACACGGTTGACGCCATCCGGAACAAGCCCTTCGAGCTGAAGACCTTTGCGACCGGCGCGGTGAGCTTCAATCCTGCGGGCGCCATGTTCTGCATCTGGTGCGACCACTGCACCGGCGGTGCGTCCCACGAGGCGGACGTGACCGGCAACGCCATGGAGGTCATGACTGAGTGGGCGGCCTGCCTGTCGGCCATGCCGGATGAAAACTATGAGTACGTGGAGAAGACCGATGCCACCGGCGTCAAGGTCGGCGCGGCGGGTCTGAGCGAGATCGCCGTGGACAAGCTGGATACCAACCCGACGATCCTCGCCGCGGCGGCGGGAAAGGTTCAGACCTATTCCGTGCAGATGCTGAACGCCCAGCGGGACTATACCGGCTCTTACCGCGTTTTCCTGCCCATTCCCGATGGCTGGAATGCCGCGAAAGTCCGGGGCTTCACGGTGGGTGAGCTTGTGGCCGCCATGTCGGCCGATAACGAAGCCACCCTGCCCGTGCGGGAGGCCAACGGCAATGTGAAGGACGGCTATTACGTTCTGGACGTGGACACGCCCTATGCCGCCGTAGGCATTTACGAGGCCGCCGACGCCGCCGAGGGACAGAAAGTGGTGAACATCACCCTGAATGTTGGCGATACTTACGACCTTGGGACGCTGACCGGCGATTACCGAGCGTTTGCAAAGGCATATGGCGCGTTCAAGATTGAGCAGACCGGCTTTACGGACGCTGTGGCGGGAACGCCTGCGGTTGACCCCACCGCCGCCGATATGAGCGCATTGGTTTCCGGTGAGTCGTATCTCATCAGCGACGGCAACGGGAATTATCTGTCCTTTACCGCTCCCTCCACGATCACCAACTCGGCTGACCCCCTGACCGCGACAAAGTGGAAGGTGACCGTCAATTCGGACGGAACATATTCTTTCTCCACGTCCTATGTGCAGTGGGGTTCGACATCGACCGCCTATCTGGCATTGCAGACATATAATCCTTATGTCCTTGTTACAACCTCCGCTGCCGCAAACCTCACCTACGAATCTGGCAGCGGGTTCCGTATCCACCTGAAAAACTGGGAAAGAGACAACGACTATTATCTGGAATATACGGGCAGCAGCTGGGCGTTTACCATGGACACGGTTTCCGGCTCAGCCGCGGCGATCTACACCCCCGGAACAGAAGGAACACCGGATGTGCCCGCGACCACGACCCTTCGGCTGACCGCGACCGAAGCGGGTACGGCTTCCGTCACCATCGACAACACGACCTACAACGTAACGGTGGTTGCCGCTGTGACCAGCGCCCGCTGCGAGGAGCACGACATCACTGTTTCCGGCCACGGCGTCAACGGCCTGACCTGCGCGGCGGACAGCTCTGTCACGTCCGTCGCCGGGTACGAGTCCGTTGCCGACGTGAAGATCACCGGCTACAGCCTGACCCCCACCGTGGACAATGCCGCTTACAAGGGCGAGGTTCAGGTCAAGATGCCCGTTCCCGCTGACTGGCTTACGGAGGGCGGCGTCATTCAGGCGTTCCTGAAGCAGGATGCCGGAACGGCGGCCATCCCTGTGACCATCGAGAACGGCTACGCGACCTATACCGTCCCCGGCGGAACGGTTTCCGGCCTGTTCAAGCTCCCCGCCGGTTACTTCACCAAGGAAGTCAACGTCCTGATGGGCGACAACTCCACCGTGACCCGTCTTCAGCAGGGCGCTTATACCGACAAGGATGTCTATTACTGCGACGACAAGGGCTTTGTTACCGTCACGTCTGAGGTGACGTCCCCCTACGTTCCCGCATTGCCGGCAGGTATCGTGTCGGCCATCAATGTGGGAGATAATTACGTCATCACCGATGGAAATGGCAACTACCTGACGATTGAAAATGGCCAGATGGCGAATACCAACGACCCTGACAAAGCGGCAAAGTGGAATTGCCTTTCTACCGACAGAGGTACATATCGCCTGATAAGCGGCGGCTATAATTTGAATAACACGGGTAGTGGCTTCTTCATTAGCACGGAAGGCGGCGCAAACTGGTGGTCACCATACTTTGACCCGGAGCTTGGCCTGTACAAGAATGGGCAGTATCTTGTCTTCAAAGATGGAGCATGGACTACCAGCGCGGATTCGACAGGCCACAGCATCGTGTATGGCACCGGCTCTGACGCGGTTCCCGCGAAGTCCACCGTCACCATTACGAGCCATGACCAGACCGGTACCACGTCGGTAATCGTCGGCACGGTCAAGTATAACATCACCATTGCGGACAAGTCTCTGGTCGATAGCAAGGTCAGGATCCACTCCATGATTACCAACGACTTGGTTCTGATCGGCGGAAGCGATGCGTCCCCGGTGTGCCATGTGGACGTCAACGCGGCAATGCCGGGCGTCAACACCGAGGAAGGCATTGACATCACCAAGTTGTTCCCCACCAACGCCGTCCGCAAGGACGACAGAATGGTCTTCTGGAAGATGACATGGCTGCCTGCCGGTAACCATCAGGGAACCGAGAGCGGCTCGCCCTATCTGACAGGCGACTACGAGGGAGGTATTGCGGGTCAGACCGGCACCATGACCGGCTACGCCAGCCGCGCCGATTTCACAAGGCTGCGCTATTATGAAGGCAGATGGGAATTCTATCTGGATGCCGAGCTGGACGCATGGGACAACGGCGCCAAGTGGGGCAAGGATAAGAACGGCGACGGCGTTATCACAGCCGAGGAATCTCAGGGCTGGTATCCCGTCAACCCCACGGAAGCGGAGCGCACCGAGCTGAATATGAGCGACATCGCTGCCGGTGACGGCCAGATCGTCGCCTACTACCTGCAGGTCACGGACGTCACCCGCGAGGTCATCACAAACGTTGCGGACTGGGGCCCTGCCATTGACGACAGCCGGAACATCGGCTACGGCAAGAACTACGTTCTGCTGGACTTTGCGGTTCGTTACGAGGACGGCGTCCGCAACCCCAACGAGACCGGCACCTTCCCCTATTCCGAGGGCAGCTACAATACCGCCGGAGAGAAGTACACCACCGACAAGACCATGGGCTTCCACTGCACGGAAGGCTGGGGCGATGTTGAGAAGCGGGACGATGGCACCCTGTGGCGCAAGATCAACACCATCATGGCCACCACGGACAAGATCGACGGCTACGAGATCTACATGATCACCACCACAAGGTCCGACGAAACCAAGCAGCTTTCTGACGTGGATATGTCCCAGAACAAGCGCAGCTCGGATGGTTCCGGCGGCTATGACTACGATACCAAGACGGAAACCGTCGTCTGGCTGAAGGATGAAAACGTCCGGTACAACACCGAAGAATTCCTGCTGGATGAGAATGTTGCCTACGGCTACCGGGAAAACGGCACCCATACCAGCGGCGTTCCTCTGGTGGACTCCGTGACCATTCAGAATGAGCACGCGGTGCTGGTCACCTACTACGTCCGCTACGTCGGCAACACTGAGGATGCGCTGCATGTGCATTACATCAACCGCAGCCTCAACAACATTGAGTTCTACAATTACGGCATCCGCGTCAAGTCGGGCACCCTGTTCGATACGACCTTCGCGCGGACGGATAACGAATACGGCCTGACCGGCAATACCGTGGTCAACTACTACGACGTTACCCAGACCGTTCAGGGCGACCCCAGAGAAATTCTGGACGTTCCCAGCTTCTACCGCAGCACGAAGCTGACGCTGGTGGAGGTTCGCCGCAGCGAGGACGGAAAGGATCTTTACCTCTACTACGACACCGACAACGCCAAGGACATGGTCGTTGACTTCGGCCTGCCGGTGGAGATCACCGAGAAATCCCTGCAGCTGGAGCTGAATCAGGACGAGACTCTGCGGTACATTACCGCCATTGACGGAACGGAAACGGAGACTGTTCAGGGTAAGTATTACGTCCAAAAGGCGGAGTATGGCTACTTCTACACGGATCTTGCGACCGGCCAGTGCTACTACATTCCCTTCACCGTTATGCGGGGAACGGAAAGCATGCGTATGGCAGTCACGACGGATAAGACCACGTCCTCCAACCCCCACCGCTACGTCATGTCGGTCTTCCCGGCCACCACTGTGTACTACGAGGAATACTTCGCAAAGTACGAAGGCACATGGACGGGCAATACCACGAGGCCGGACATGGGTGAGAACTACGTTGGTCAGTACATGGGGCAGCAGCAGGGCGCGTACCCCGGCATGACCGATGCGTACAACTACGGCTACGACACCGTTTACGGCGGCGACGCAAAGACCGAGGCTGCCACTACGACCCCCGGCTCCAAGGCCACCTTCGAGTTCACCGGCAACGGCTTCGAGATCTACGCCGACTGCACGACCAGCACTGGCACGGTCATGGTCGCGCTGTACAAGGTTGACGGCCAGACCGAGAAGATGAAGTCCATGTATATGGTGAACACCGTCAGACAGAGCGGCGAAAGCGCCCTGACGCAGTACGAGGGCGAGAGCCACAATACGCCCATCGTCAGCGTCAGAGACCTGGAGTACGGCGACTACAAGGTCGTGATGGTTCTGACCAACTATTCGGCGGCGAACTTCGTGTTCGACGGCTTCCGCGTGTTCAACACGATGGACAGCGCCATTGACGGGAAGGTGTACGACAAGGACGCTGAGTCCCAGCCGGAATTCGTGGAAGTTCGGGACAACGTTCTTGTGGCCAACCTGCCGAACAAGGACGCGATCGACGAAAAGAGCGTCTATATCAACCAGATCGCCGAGGGCGTTTCCGGGCAGGTCTACACCCTGAAGGGCGACCAGAAAGTCACCGCGGTGCTGATGACCGAGGGAGGCGCCGCCCTGAAGGACGCGGATGTAACGGACTATCTGGACAACGGTACCAAGAATGAGGTCTATGTCCGTCCGGGTCAGTATCTGCTCATTACGCTGCCCAGTGAGGAGATCGCTGCAAAGACCCAGATCGGCCTGAAGACCCTGACCGGCACCGCGACTCTCGGCACGAAGACGATCAGTCAGACCAATATGTACTACGAGGGCATGAACGACGGCGCCACGATCAGAATTCAGAACCCGGGGGGTACGGCTTCCATCATCTCCGTAACGGATCTGAAGGTTCCGGGCGGCATTCCCGCGGACAGCACTGCCGACACCCAGAGCCTGCAAAGCGGCGTCCGGCAGGCGCTGCTGTGGATGGGCTACAAGGAAGAACCCCAGCCCACAGAGCCGGAACCCACGGAACCGGAAGTCACCGAGCCGAAGGTAACGGAACCGGTAACTACGGAGCCGAAGCCTACCGAGCCGGCGCCCACGGAGCCGAAGGTTACAGAGCCGAAGTCCACAGAACCGAAGGCAACGGAACCCAAGCCCACAGAACCGGCAACCACGGAGCCGAAGGTCACAGAACCCAAGCCCACGGAACCGGCACCGACCGAACCGGGAGTCACCGAGCCGAGCACCGTTGTTCCCGTGGACACTTACGTTTCCGACAAGGCGTACCACCGGGGCGACACCGTTGTGTTCAACGGCAAGACTTACAGAGCCAAGTGGTGGACGCGGGGTGAGAATCCCGAAACGTCTCAGGTCTGGGAGCTGGTGGACGACGGCAATCAGACTGCCGCCCCCGCCGCATGGTCGCCGTTCAAGATCTACACCGCCGGTATGCAGGTGACCTACAAGGGTCGCGTCTACGAAGCCAAGTGGTGGACGATCGGCCTCGCGCCCGGCAAGGGCTGGTGGAGCGCGTGGAAGCAGATCTCCTGATACTGGATTTTAATAAGACGGTTAAAAAACCGTTTTATTAGGCCGCGTTTCAGCGGTCTGCGGCGTAGCCGCTAAAATCGCAGTCCATACATTTCTCGCCGCCACCAGCGGCCTGCGAAGTATTCGCAGGATAAAATGGTATTAACCATTTTATCGAGAAATAGTATGACAATAAAGCGCGGGACGTTCTGCCGATAGACGGCGATGCGTGAGCTGCCAGAAAGCCAGTGGGGCGCTGATGAAAGAATCAGCGCCCCACTTTGCCATACGGAACTGCAATTAAAATCTTTAGAAAAGTTTCTAATCATGAAATGGTGTCAGAAAAGCGGAATGGAGGATGGAAATGGAATCGAACGCAAGGATAACGGATTTCCTGTTCAACAAGGCCAGCGGGCGAAAGATCCCCCTGAACGGAACCTTTGAGCTGTCCCCCGAATGCAATTTTGCCTGCCGGATGTGCTATGTCCGCAAGTCCCGCCGGGAAATTCTTACCCACGACCGCCCCATGGTGACCTTGGAGCAATGGCTGGAAATTGCCCGTCAGGCGAGGGCGCAGGGACTATTGTACCTTCTGCTCACCGGCGGCGAACCATTCCTCTGGCCGGATTTCTGGAAGCTGTACGACGCGCTGATCCACATGGGTTTCCTCGTTTCCATCAACACCAACGGGTCGCTCATTGACGACGAGGCCATCCGAAAGCTGCAAGAGCTGCCGCCGACCCGGGTCAACATTACTCTGTACGGCGCGTCGGATGCCACGTATGAAAGACTCTGCGGCGCGAAGGGCGTCTTCTCCCGGGTCGATGGGGCGATCAGCGGCCTGAAAGCCGCGGGGGTCCCCGTGAAGCTGAACTGCTCCCTGACGCCCTACAACGCCTGCGATCTGGAAGCCATCACCCGCTACGCTCAGGAGAAGGACATTTATTTGCAGGTGAACACCTACATGTTCCCGCCCATCCGCCGGGATGCGTCCATGGTGGGGGAAAACGACCGCTTTACGCCCCACGAGGCCGCGTACTACCACATGAAGCGCTACCAGCTGCAAACTACCCCGGAGGAATACCGCAGCTTCCTGTGCCAGACCGCCGAGGGGATGGAGCAGCCCATCGGGCTGGACGAATCCTGCATCGACCCCGTGGACGGCAAGATTCGCTGCCGTGCGGGCAACGCTTCCTTCTGGATCACATGGGACGGCTGGATGGTGCCCTGCGGCATGATGCCCGAGCCAAAGGTGGAGCTGATGAACCGCCCGTTTTCGGACGCGTGGAAGGAGCTTGCCGATATCAGCGACGGCCTGACGCTTTCCGGCCTGTGTGCCCAATGCCCTGACCAGAAGATCTGCCACTCCTGCGTTGCCATTGCGGCGTCGGAGACGGGCAGCTACAGCGGAATTCCCACATATCTGTGTCACATGATGACGGAAATGCGGAAAATCGCGGCCGCAGAGCTTGCGGGCGAAACGGAATAAAGTATAGTAACGGCGGCTGCCCGTATGGGCAGCCGCCGTTTTCTCGATTTCCTGCGCCGTAAAAGCGGTGCAGGAAGTTTTTTTATGGCATCTCCGGATTTTCCGCCAGAGAGACGGTGCAGGGCTGTGCCGTCGCGCCTTCTGGCAGCAGCTTCGCCATGACCACCAGACGCTGGTTGCCGGTCTTGGCTGTGTCATACCTCCGGCAGCAGGTGGAGAGGGTCAGGACAGTGTCGTCCTCCGAGAAGGTCACGCCGTCAAAGTTCAGCCAGTTCTTTCGTGCGACCGTCCGGAAGAACTCCGTCAGCTCGCTTCCCGTGGGATTGGGGACAATGTAGTCGAACTCAATGTCCGTGATGAACAGCGCCGTGATCTGGAAAACCAGATCTTCCCCTGTCACGGAGAGGTAAATGTAGGGATGATCTTTCACGTAGTCCGCGTCCATGTACCGGTAGAGCTTGGTGAACTTGGGGCCGTTGGGGTCGCAGTTGCTGGCGGAGTGGCCGAAAATCGTGGTGTTGGTGTCCAGCTTGTCCCGGCCGCCGAAATGATTTTCGCAGTGGGCGTAGTAGCAGCCCCATGTGCTGTACTCGCCGTCCTCGCCCAGCCACAGGTAGTGGCCGTTGTCCTCCGCCTGCATCACGGGGTCGTCCACCTCCGCGCCGGGGATGTACAGCCACGCCACGGTGTCGGGGTTTTTCTTTCTGGCCGCGGCCAGCTCCGACTGCTTATCCACGGTGGGGATGACCTCCCCCACGGGAACCGTGGGGGGCTGGGTCTCGGCTTCGGTGGGGACGACCTGGGTGGCCTCGGTGGCCGGGGCGGTGGTGGGAGGAACGATTGGTTCCTCCCGGTGGCAGCCCCTGACCGCTATCAGCAGAGCGGCAATGACCGCAATGGCCAGAACCGCGCAGCAGATTTTCATGACATTTTTCTTCATAAGCTTGTCTCCTCGCGCGCCCAACGGACGCGCGAAACGCGGTGGGCGTTATCCCACATAGTACTCGCCGGTGACTTCGTCCACCATCACGCCGGTCTGGGGGTTGCCGTTGGCCTTCATGAAGGTGACCTCAATGGTGTGGTTGCCGGTGACGTTCTCGAAGGTGTAGGACTTCACCGCGCCGATGCTCACGCCGTCGATCTTGATGTTGGAGATGGCGTAGCCTCTGTTCGCGGCGATGGTGAAGGTCTGGCTGCCGCCGTGGAGGACGTCAACGTCGCCGGAGGGCGTGATGGAGCCATGGATACCCGCCGTGGCCTTGATGGTGTAGACCGGGCGCTCGTCGATGGTCAGCGTGCCGTCCACGAAAACGACGGTGTAGTTGCCGTTGGGGGCGGTCAGCCCGCTGGCGCGGATAATGACCTTGCCGACCTTCGTCGTGTCGGGGGTGATCTCAGCGCCATTCGCGTCCACGTAGGCGAGCTTTATGTCGCCGGTCAGCGCGTCCTCGCCGAACATGGCGCTGACGGTGTAGTCCTTGTCCAGCACAGGCTTGCTCAGGTCGGGGGCCTTGTCATCGGTGTAGATGCGCTTGTCCAACGCCTTGACCGTGACCTTTGCCTTATCGATGGTGACGGTGAGGCTCTGCACCTCCGAGTCGCGGTGGTTGCCGTCGCCCTCGACCATGCAGTACACGGTGTAGGTGCCCGCGTCCGTGGCCTTGGGAAGCGCTTCTGTGAACTCGCCGGTGTAGTTACCCAGACGGTATTTCAGCCTGCCGCCGAGGGCAGTTCCGGCTGTGATGAGGGCCTGTTCACCGCCGTTGTAGACAAGGCCGGCGTTCGCCCCGGGGGCGGTCCTGACCTCGGAAGCGGCCTTGCCGATCTCGAAGGTGGTGCTGCCGCTGACGGTGTAGTTGCCGCCCGCCTTGTTCTTGATGATTGCGGTAGCGGTTCCCGCGTTCACATTGTCCTTGTAGGAAACGTCGTACTCGTCCGGGCTGATGACCGTGTCGCCGTCCTTCACGATGACATCGGGCTTCAGCGGGTCGCCGGTGTAGGTGAGGGAACCGCCGCTGACCGTCACGGTGGCGGTCACGGTCTTGGGAGCGATGGTTGCGGTGACGGACTCGGACTGGGAATCCTTATGGTTGCTGTCGCCTTCGACCTTGTACCAGACGGTGTATTCCCCGGCGTCCGTGCCGGTGGGGATGGTTTCGGAGTACGCGCCGTCTTTGCTCAGGCTGTAGAGCAGCTTGCCGTGGGCGGTGGAGCCTGCCCTGACCAGCGCCTGCGCGCTGCCACTGTAGGTCAGGCCGTCAATGGCAGCGGGCGCGGTATAGTCCGGCGCGACGCGGGAGATGATGACATAAACCTCGCCCTCCACCGGGTGGTAATTGACCAGATCGGCGGGGGTAAAGACAATGGTCTTACTGCCGGTGTCGGTCGCGTTGGAAATCGCCTGACCGGCTTTCCAGCTCCACGTACCCGGCACATCCTTGCCGTCAAAGGCGGCGCTCTTGCCGGTGACCGCGCTGACGGGAATTTCCGCGCCGGTGTAGTCCACGGTGATGATGTCCGGCAGGGTCAGGATGGGCGCATCCCGCTCCGTCAGGGTGAGGATGACCGTAACGGTGGCGTCCTCGTAGTTCTTGGAACGAACCAGAAGGGTGAAGGTGATGACGTCGCCAGCGGCGGCACCGTCCGCCAGAGCGTAGGTGATCGCGCCGGTGTTCACGTCAATGCCCCAACCGTCCTGAATCTTGCCCGCGGGAGAATAGAACCCGCTGTGGAACGCGTTCGCGTCGGATACCTGCGCGTCATCGGGCATTCCCAGACTCTTGAGGTCGGGGAGGGTGATGGCCTGCTCTGTTTTCAGGCTGTACTTCTGGGTGACCTGATAGGCAGTCAGCGCGGGCGCGGCGGCCTTGTTGATCGTGAAGGTCGTGCTGGCCGTACCGAGGACATAGTTGCCGCCTTCCTTATCGGTGACGGTAACGGTGCCGGTACCCGCGTTTGTGTTATCGCTGTAGGAGACGTCGTATTCCTTCGGGTCAATGGTATTGCCAAGGTCGTCTGTGAGGGTAACGGTCGGCTGAACGGGATTTCCGCCGTTATAGGTGCCGTCCGCGACGGTGATCGTGGGTGTCACTTCTCTTGGCGTGATCGACCACGTGAACTTCATCTCGCCGGTGTAGTTACCCAGACCGCTGAGAGAAAAATCATCGTAGTATGTGCCGACCTGCGACGTTCTGTTGCAGGAAAAGCCATAATCTGTGCCTCTGCCAATGCCTGTCAGTGTTACGCCGTCCAGAACGACACTGATTATCTGGGGACATTTTTCCGTCCCGTCATACACGAAGGTGTCTTCCAGCGTGACGACCGCGCCTACAATGGACTTGGGATTGACCGTGACCCGCACCTTTCCGGTGGCCGTCGCGTACTCCGGCGCGTCCGGGGTGAACGTCCATTCGGCCTTACGGCTGCCCGCGTTGAACATGAGCGTGCCGTCCGTCCATGTGAAGGTGCCGGGAACCTCTTCACCGGTGGTGGGGTCTTTCATCTTGCCCGTGATCGTGCTTGCATTCAGCGGCTGACCGTAGGTGATCGCGCTTGCGGTCACCTCGCCATCCGGCACGGGCGTGATCTTGTTCTTTGCGAAGATGTTGACGGTCAGAGTGATGTCCTCGTAGTTGCTGGTTGTGACAATCACCGTCACCGAGCCGACATTGCCCTCCGTATTGACCGGGTTTGCCAGAATGGGCAGAATCAGCTTGCCGTTTTCGATCTTCGCAGTGGCAGCGTCGCAGTAGCCGGCATCCACGGTGATGGTCGGCGCGCCATAGGCGATGTCGCCGTAGGACTTGGGGCTTTCCAGTGCAGACAGCAGCGCCGCCAGATCGACCTCGTAGGTTCTTTCCAGACCGTTGATGATGGACAGCGTACCGTCTGTCGGCACGGGCGCGTCGGCCTTGGTGATGGTGAAACGGGTCGTATCGTCGGTTGCAAAAGTGTCACTGACCGTTTTGGTGCCTTCCGGCTTGCCCTCAAACACATAGTTGTCGTTCGCAAGCGTCATGGTGAAGGAAAGGGCCTTTCCGTTTCCGACGTCCGGCGAGGGCAGGTAGCTCCCGTCCGCCTGCTTCATGGTAAACTGGGCGTCAGAGAAGGTGAGCGCCGCATCGGGAAGTATAATGCCCGAACGACTGGCCGTCTTGCTGAAGAACGTCAGCCTGCTTGCGGTAAGCGTGACGTTTGCGGTGCCGTCGTAGGACTTGGAGATTCTTTCGACGGAGAAAAGGCTGATCGGCAGCGGGGCGATGGTCACGGTGAACGTACCGGCAGCCGTTTTGTGGTTTGCTGCTTCCGCTTTGTAGTAAACGGTGTACGTGCCTGCGTCGGTAAAAGTCGGTCCGTCCGAAGTATAGTCGCCGTCTACCTTGTCGCTGTAGGTGAACGTCACGGTAGTGCCGTCTACACTTTGCCCAAACGCGATTGTCGATGCGTGCTGCGGCTTGCCGGTGTAATACGTGATGGATGCCCTCACGGAAACTCCCGTCAGCTCTGCCGGTTCGACTGTGACGGTCACGGTGCCGGTCGCGGGGGCGTATTCTTCGTAGCCTTCCGCCGGGGTGAACGTCCATTCGGCGTCATAGCTGCCCGCGTTGGGCTTGATGGTGCCGTCCTTCCACGCGAACGTACCCGGAATCACGGCCTGTGTGCGGGGGCAGATCATCGAACCCGTGGCCGTGAGTGTGCTCTCTGCCAGCGTCTGGCCGTAGGTGATATCCGTCGCGCTGACGCTGACGCCCGATTGATCGAGGGGGATCCTCTGGCCAATGACGACCTTGATGGTCAGCTCGAACGGCTGATAGTTCGTGCTTACAATCGGGACGGTCAAAGTGCCGATCTGGTCGTTCACATTCGCGCTGTGCGCGGCCACGATGGGCAGAGTCAGAATGCCTTCGTTTGACACGAATATATGGTTGCTGCTGTCGAGGTAAGTACTATCCGTAAAGTGGTAATCGCAGCCCCGATTATGGATCTTGCCGTACTCGCAGCCTACAGGCAGCTCCGGCAGGAGCGTTCTCAAATCGATTTCGTAGGTCTTTGCCAAATCGTTGAAAACGTACTGCGTGATCTCGTTCGGGGTCACAGTGGCCTGATTGATCTTGAAAGTCTGCGACACATCCGCGCCGTTCAGCACAAAGTCCTTTTGCGTCGTGCCGTCTTCAAAGGTATAGTTCCTATCCGTCAGCTTAATGGTGAAGGAGACGGTCTTTTCGTCCTCACTTGCATCGGCGGAATCATAACTGGCATTGAGTATCTGGTAATCCTCACCAGCCACCAGAGGAAGTGGCCCGCCGGAAGGAGCATAGCGGGAATCCGCACTCTTAAGCTTTATCGACGCGTTTGCGGGCAGGTCTGTTGTGCCATCGTATGCCTTTATGATGTCGCCGACCGAGATCGTTGCTTTGTGAGCTGCGACCGTCCATCTGGCGGTTTTCTGGCCGGTGTAGTCGCCGTCGTCTGTCGCCTTGATGGTCAGAGTGGCGGTGCCGACAGTGGAACGGGAATCGCCGCGGACGACGGTGTAATCAACTCCCGCTTTCAGCTCGCTGCCGTTGTACGTTACAACATAGGGCGGCACGCCGGTGGTGGTGTTATAAGGCTGATAGACACTTTCATTGCCGTTGGGGAACGTGATTACGGCTTTGCTGAGATTCAGCTTGGTGACGGTCAGCATTTTGGGGTTGCTCGATACCGAATAGCCGTCCTTGCTGGCCGTGAAATAAATGCTGTATGTTCCGATCGTGTCAGCATCGAAGTCTACAACATAGTACCACATGGTGCCGATCTTTTTATATTCAGCTTTCTTCTGGCTGTATGTGGGGATGCCGTCTCCCCCTATCTCTCCGACGTAGATGGCCACATCCGCATCCTTCGCGTTGCAGTTGGCGCAGAGCCGGACGGTCGTGCCGCGCTCCACCTTCGGGTTGCTGCCGGTCAGGTTCTTCCCATCGACCTTCAGAGACAGGGTCTTGGAGGTGATGGGCAGGCTATTGATAATAACGTTGTTCAACTGCGAGCCTTTGACATCATCCGGGGCGTACCACTTGTAAGTACCGTCTCCGTTTTTGACCTTGAAGCCAAGGCGGGTAGGCTGCTGCAGGATATCCTTCCACTGCGTGGTATCGGCTAATGTCAATGTGCCGATCACGGCGGGGGATCCCGACCCGGCGAGTTTTGCTCCCCTGTAGGCAACGACCGCGTCAATACTGGCTGTGGTCGTGTTTTTCGTGTTGCTTAAGGTAGTAGTGTCCATGCCTGTGGCGGCCTTGACGGTTACCGTACCGTGGATTGAATGGCCGTTCAGATCTATGCCGGTGTCCCGGGTGCCGTCGATGGTGTAATCGCCGGTAACGTCGGTCAGCAGACTGAGGGTCGAGCCGCCGTCTCTGTCCGCATCAAGGGCAGTCTGCAAGTTGGCAAATCTCCGCCGCAGGCGGCCGCCCTCGCCATTGTACAAGGCTGTTTCAGCCACCGCGGGCGCGTTGCAGTAGGGACAGTTGGTGCCATCAAAGCCGTTCTTGCCGCCGTGGCTGCACAACTTTACCACCAGGTCGCAGGTCTGGGAAGCGGCTTCCTCCAGCGTGAGCTGCGTGTCGCCACGGTAGTAAGCAAGCCCCGCTTTCTGGGGAAGCAGATTGCCCAATACGATGCCATTATGCAGCTGTAGACCTTTTCTCAAAATCCTTCCGCCGTACAGCTCGACTGTGCCGCCCCAAACCTCCAGCTGGAGCAGGGTGGTGCTGTCATTCTCCGGATTGAATACCAGTGTACCGCCGTCCCGCACGGTCACTCCCACTGCGCCGTTACCGCCGCTACTGTCAATGACCGTCAAATTACCGGTGAGAACCTGGCTCGTGGCCGTAAGGCCGCCGACATTCAAGCTGTACCCACTCAGGCTGTGTCCGTTCAGATCCAGCGTGAGGGTCTTGCTGGCATATATGCCGTAAGGCAGCATCCCGTTTGCCAGCAGCCGGACGGTCTGACCGTCAGCTGCCGCATTCAGCGCGGACGGCACATCGGTATAATAAGTTTCGCCGATGGCAGCCGCGAACTGTGTCCCGCAGACCGTGCACTTGCCGTCTTTGTCGATGGTGCTCGCACCCGCGGGGTTCGTGTGGGTGCAGGAAAAGCCGCAAGCGCACTTGCTGTTCACCATGGTGTGGGTGTGTTCCTTGACGGTTACGTCGGCCAGCTCCTTTGCATTGCCGTCCTGCACGTCGCCGCCCTTGTAGAAAGCGTGCACCTTCTGCGTATCCAACAGGGACATGAGCGGCTGCAACTCTTCTGCGATGTAGCTCTTAATGCTTTGGAACGTGCCGCCGCTGATGGCGATGGTTCCGTTGCGCGTGAACTGCACCTCGCCAAACGTGCCGTCCGTAATTTTCAGCGTAGCGCCGGAACCGACAACCCATTCACCCGCGTGATTGGAACCGCCATTGACGGTGACGGAAGCACCCTCCAATACGGTGAGGCCATACACCGTGCCGTTGCTGACGGTCACAGAGCCACTGTCCGCATCGCAGAGAAGTCCCATGCATTCTGAACCGCCGATCTCGCCGCTCTGGATGTCCAGTGCGCCGGCCATGAACAGGAGATTTAAAATTCTGCCGTAAGCGGCCTCGCTTGTAACAGTCAGGTTGCCTGTCGCGAGAGTTTCTTTTTTCTGCGTTTCCTCGTTAGTCTCTGAGAATCCAACCTCGAGGTAGTCGACCATCTTGTGGTTCAGATCGAGCGTCAAGGTTTTGGTGACAACGGGTACAATGGAAGCATACTGTTCGAACGTAAAATCTTCACCGAGCGCATTGAGGGCGTCTGCATCCGTCACATGGTTGGCCAGCAGCTTGACGGTGTCGCCGTCCTGCGCCGCATTCAGCGCCGCCGGGAGGGATTCGTATGTACCGCCATCCGTGCCGTCCGCTTTTGTTACCGAAGCGGCCTCAACGACAGGCTCGTTGACCGTGAGCTCCACGGTTGCTGACCTTTCCTCTTTGTAGTTCTTGGTCTCGCCGGTCTTGGCATAGACGTAATATGTGCCGGGTTCGCTGATTGCAGTGTTCTCGTCGATCTTGGGAACTGCCTCACTGCCTTCAAACTCCAAATATCCAGAATTGATCGGCGCATAGTAATATGTCACCTCGGCGTCTTCCGGAGCACCCTCGACAGACAGAAGCGGAAGAAGCTTTTCACCCACCGTGCAGGTCGTCTTGGAAAGAGATACGGTCAAATCGGGATAGGCCTTGTTGATGTTGCCGCCGATCTCAAATTTTTCTTCGCCCGCCTTGAGCTTGTACTTTACCGCGGTTTCGCCGATCAGCGCGATTTCCACAGTGACGGTATGCCATCCCGCGTCCGCGGAATCGAACGTCTTCTTGGCGGTAAAGCCCGTTCCTTCTTTGAGCTTGATTTCATTTGTGCCGTCTGTAAACGTCAAGTCGATTGGAATCGTGCCGCCGTCCGTCGTGCCGTCATAGCTGCGGCCAATGGAATCGGGCTTGCTCACGCACCAGATCTCCGTCCGCGTGTCTTCTTCGGGGATATACGTGCCGCCGCCCCCTTCTGCCGGACCACTTGGGGGCGTATAGATCCCACCACCTTCGCCGGTCGAACCGCTGGGTGGTACAAGGACTCCACCGCCCTCGCCACCGGTCTCGCCGCCGATGACACCGTCAGAAATGCTCACGTCCCCACCCTCGGCAAAAGCCGATGTCGGCAGGAGCGTCAGGCAGAGCGTGAGCGCCAGAAACAGACTAAAAATTCGTTTTTTCATAGATCCTCCTGTGTGAAAAAAGTGCAATGTTCTATCGTCAGCCCGATAAAATCCGGGCGGGGGTTTACCGTTCTTCCGGGATAAGCCGCAGACGCTTTGCGGCGGTTTTCGCTTCGCTTCGCCGCCGGACGTCCAGCTTATCCAGAATGTGGCTTACATGGGTCTTTACCGTGGGCAGCTTGATGTCCATGATCTGCCCGATCTCCGCGTTGCTCTTGTCGGCGCAGATCAGGTGCAGAATTTGCAGCTCCGTGGGCGTCAGGGCTTCCCCCGGCGCGAGGCGCGGCTCCAGAAAGCGGGGATAATACGCCGCCTGCAAGCGCACGTCGTCCATCAGCTGCTTTTTCCACCGGGCGCTTCCGCTCCAATCCAGCCGTTCCAGCAGGGGCAGCACCGCCGCGCCGTAGACGCTGACGGTTCGGATGAAGTGGTATTCCGCCGCGGCGTTCAATGCGCCAATCAGGCGCTGCCGCCATGCTTCGTCCCTGCTTCGGTACAGGGCGATGGCGGCGAGGATGTTCAGATGGATGCCGTCGATGTGCCGACCGCAGCTGCGGACGTAATCCTCCAGCGGGGAGAGGGTCAGCATCGACGCCCCCGGCTTCCCGTCCGCCAGCTCCACCATGGCCTGCGTGAGATACTGGTAGCGCTTCATGACGTTTACCCGCATGGGGTCTCTGGGCGCCTTTTCCCGGTACCAGGTGTCCGCGTAATCCAGGTCGCCGGTGTGAAGGGCGATCCGGACGAGCATGGCGTCCATATTGGGCAGGAACCGCTCCTGCCCCTCCTCGGCAAATTTTGTCCGGAGAGATTCGATCGTCCGATAAGCGTCCTCGCTCTGCCCTGCCGCAAGAAGGCTTCGGGCCAGCAGACCGTTGATGGCGAATTCCATGTCCGGCGTGCCGCGCTGGCGTATCTCGCTGACGCGGGGGATGATGGTCAGCATCCGGCCGGTGATGTTCTCGCCCTTTTCAAATTTGCTTTCGGCGATGGCGCAGTCCGCAAGGCCAACGCCGTCCCGCCCCAGTATGGTCTCCACCGGGCTGCGGAGGGTCTGGTAGAGCAGATCGTCCCGCTTGCTCCAGGCGGAAAAATCCTTGCCGCCGTTCATGATGCTGGGCAGTGCGCTGGTGACGGAGAAGGAGGGGAGTGAGACCTCCTTATTGGTCATCAGCCGGAACACGGCGGGAATGGTTTCCGTCAGCCCCCCTACGCCCCGTTGGGGCAGGGAGATGTCCAGCCACGCTAAGCGGCTGCGGGCCTGCTTGCCTGCGGCGTCGTCCCTGCCGCACCGCTTTCCGAATTCCTGCAATTCGTGATACCAGCGCTCAGAGCCTTCGTAATCCATGGCCAGAGCGCACAGCATACTCATGCCCTGCATCAGCGCGGGGGAAGCTGCGATCTCCGCTTCCGGGAGACTGCGGTAGTATTTTTCCATTTCGCTGTAATGCCCCATGCCGGGGTGCAGCTCCGCGTTGCGGATGAGAAGCTCGGAGACCTTGGCGTGGTCGCCGCATCTGGTGTAGCATTCCAGCGCGTGGGCGTAATCCTCTTTCAGCTCGTAGTAGAGCGCGCCCCGGCTGAAAAGCGCCCGGCGCTTTTCCTCGCTGTATTCCCGTTCCATTTCCCACAGAAGGAAGCTGCGGAACTGCGGCCAGAAGCGGAAATGCTGCACGTCGTCATAGCGGAGCATGGTGGTGTGGCTCAGGAGCCAGTCCAGCCGGTCGCCCGCGTGGGGGTCGCCGCTGACCATCCGCGCCATTTCCAGATTGAGCCGTTCAAAGGGCGCCAGCTCCAGCAGAAACCGCCGCACGGGAAGGTCGAACCGCCGGTAGATCGCAGCCTCAAAATAGGAGAACACCTCCCGGAATGCCCGCGCCACGACCTCCGGGCCGAAGGGCTTCCCGCCGGACATGCACCGGGCGGTGACGGCGACGCCCAGAGGGTAGCCGACGGATTCTCTCAGAATACCGCCGATCTCGCTGTCCGTCACGGCGACGCCGCAGCCGGAAAAGTATTTGCAGGTATCCTCCCGGTCAAAGAGCAGGTCGTCGGCCTCCAGCGTGGTCATCAGGCCGGAATACTGGAACGCCGTCAGATATCCGGGCGGCGCGCCCCGGGAGAGAAACACGAAGCGCTTGGCGGGGTCGGAGCGGATCAGCTCGCACAGTGCCTGCCCGCCATCCTCCGCCGGTATCATCTGAAAATCGTCAATGAGCAGGATTTCCCACCCATCCGAAAGGGCGGGAAGGGCAAAATCCGCCGCGCCCGCGTTCAGCCGCAGCACATCCCGTCCGGAGAGCAGGGCATCGGACAGCGTGCTTTTCCCGAAGCCGCAGGGCGCGCTGAAAAAGAGAACGCGCCCGCGCTCCATAAAGCTGTCAAACCGCTGCCGGACAGACGGCTTCACGATAATATTTCCGGTCACGTTCTCCCTCCTTTTCGCCGGCAAAGGGACATACCCCGTGCCATACGCATTCCAACACCATTTTATCCTTATTATACATAACCGCCAGAAAATGTAAATCATGCCAAAGTATGATACGGAGTGATTTTTGCTGTTTCCTTTCCGCAGAAACGCAAAACAGACGGATACATTTTGCCTTGAGAGGGCGAAAAACAGGAACCCCCGCCGGAAACTGTCAGACTTTGGCAGTCCCCGGCGGGGGTGAAGGTATGATGGGGGATTATGCAATCGGCAATACCGGCAGCAAGACCATACTGTCAGGTGGCACATACTCAACCGTTACTTCTTCGCTATCAGCTCGTAAATGCCGGAATAAACTTGGCTCAGTGCGGATAAAGGTCATACCGTGGAAAGATTGATTCAGACAAGCGCAAATCAAGTATTCACAAAGGTAGGGAGCTGGTCATTCGTAGTTATCTGAAAACTTAAATAAACAGACATTCCCAGACATCATCATATAATCAACACGCTTTAAGACTAGGGACAATCCGTGTAACCCAATCTTAAACGTAAGACCGTTGATTCTTACTGTGGCCGCGCCAATGTTTCCATCCCTTAAAATCTTGATTTCTCCTGCCGTTCTAACTCCTTGCTCATTAAAATCCGTAGCGAACTGGATAACAGCGGGATACTTAGAAATTTTCCCAGTTGGCGTGTAAGGATAACATTCGACTCTTGTATTGCACATACATCCCTCGTACATCGGGGCTGGGTAATTAAAGTCAATATGCTCCAAATCGATATGCGCATTTTGCGTTTCGGATATGTACTCGTGAGCATCAACGATAATATCGTTAATCGCAGATATATATTGCAATACAGCTGCTTGGTTATTCATATTCAGCTGAAACCATGCGACACCATTGGTATGGAATAATTCCGTCACATAACTAAATAGAAACGGAATGTCCGGGAACTGCTGCATATCATCAATCGTGAAGGAATCACATTGCGCCTTTCGGATTTCTTCATTTTCTCTGCGCCTTTGTTCTCGCTCGTCCATGTCAATTTCCCAGTCAGATTTGTTGATAATCCCACTATCCCTGAATTCTTGACACTTATCATAAGCAGCATAGCCGAGCATTCGGTCTGAGGAACGTCGGTAATGTTCAAATAGAATTGTGTCCATTCCATATGGTTTCCCGTTGATAAAGATAAGATTCCGGATAAGAGGTATTTTCTTTATATCAGAAATATTGTCAATGTCATACACTATACCGTCAATATTGTAATATCTTGGGAATTCTGAATATTGAGAAATTGCAATTTGAGGAGAACTTGTGGACACACCATCCCCCCAAATTGAATAACTGCCATTGTTGTTCGTTGAATCTGCTAATTTGCAAGTGGGCTGACTTACCCCGTCTGAAATATTATCTCTCGTCACCACAGAATCTGCCTGCTCTGCTACAGCAGAGGGGCATTCTGACTGAATCGGTTTTTCAATCCGCTTACGAAATGGCCACCACATATCCATCCCTCCGTAATCAATAAACAACCGACCTCGCAATGTTTTCCGTCCCTAATAATTTGCACGCCGCTTCCAACTCTTGCTCAGGTGCGTGAGGTCATAAATCGCAGCAAAGGAACGGTACTATGCAAGGGCATATTGGAAATACCAAAAATCAAAAAGATTGCTAAAAAGGTGATTATCCCGCGTTATCAAGCTTCTGAAAACAGTAGCCGAAAAAGGGAATTGTCATGCCTGCTCAAACAGCGGCTTTATCTTCTGGCGGTAGATTCTGGTGAAGCAGATAAACGTCACCGTGCCGCTGACCACCTCTGCTATGGGGAAGGCCAGCCAGACCCTCTGCACCTCCCCTGTCAGGCTCAGCAGATAGGCCACCGGGAGCAGTACCACCAGCTGACGGCACAGGGAGACGATGGTGGAGTAAATGCCGTTGCCCAGCGCCTGAAAGCTGGCGCCCAGCGCAATGCAGATGGCCGCAATGGGGAAGCTCCAGCTGATGGTGCGCAGAGCGACCCGGCCGATCTCCAGAAACGCCTGAGAGGGGTTGAACAGTCCCAGCAGCACATCCGGGAAGAACTGGAACACCAACAGACCCACCGTCATGAGACACAGCGCCGCGGTGCAGGAGATTTTCAACGTTTTTGTGATCCGCTGGGGCTTGCGGGCGCCGTAGTTATAGGCGATGATGGAAATGGTGGCGTTGTTCAGGCCGAACAGGGGCATGAAGAAGAAGCTCTGGAGCTTGAAATACACGCCGAACACGCCAGTCGCCGTCTCGGCGAAGCCCTGCAAAATCTGGTTGATGCCGAAATTCATCACGGAGCCAATGCCGTTCATAACGATGGAGGGAATGCCCACCGTCAGAATGGCGGCCACGGTCTTGCCCTCCAGCGGAAGATACTTCTTGTGCAGCTGTACCTCCGGGTTGAATTTCAGGTTGAAAATGATGACCATGATGCCGGACACCCACTGGCCGATCACCGTCGCGATGGCCGCGCCGGCAATGCCCATGGCGGGCAGGCCGAACCATCCGTGGATGAGAATGGGGTCGAGAATGATGTTGATGATCGCGCCGATGGACTGGGTGATCATGGTATGCACCGTCCGGCCGGTGGATTGCAGCAGCCGCTCGCCCAGAATGGATGCGAAGCAGCCGACGCTGAACACGCAGCAGATGCTGGTGTAGACAATGCCGCCCTCCACGGTCTCCGGGTTGTCGGACTGAATGGCAAAATAGGGGCGCACGCCGAACAGACCGAACAGCACGAACAGCACCATGGCAATGGCCATCAGCACGATGCCGTTTCCGGCGGCGCGGTTGGCGGCCTCCTGATTTTTCTCACCCAGACTCTTGGAAAGCAGGGAGTTGACGCCCACGCCGATGCCCACGGCGAAGCCGATCAGCAGGTTCTGGATGGGGAAGGCCAGAGACAGCGCCGTCACCGCGCTCTCCGACACCTGAGAAACGTAGATGCTGTCCACCACGTTGTAAAGCGCCTGCACCAGCATGGATATGACCATGGGCAGCGCCATGTTGGCGATCAGCTTCCCGACGGGCATGACGCCCATTTTGTTTTCCTGTAAAGTAGCTGCAGTCATAATTCTCTCCAAATCAAAAATCGTTTACAATATAGTGTAGCAGAGTTTTGCCGATTACGCAAGTATCCGGAGTAATTCTGCCGATCAATATGCCCTGAACGCAAAGAAATGCCCCGCCGCTTTACAAGCGGCGGGGCGGATGTACCCCAATTACAGATACTGCTTTACAGCCTCGGAGGCGTTCGCAGGGTCTTCGGAGATGGTCATGGTGATCTCCATATTGTTGTCGGCGGCGAACTTGGCGCACCAGGAGACGAACTCCTCAGCCGCAGCCTTATCACAGCCGATGGTCTTGTACAGATTGTCGATAAAGACGTTGGTGATGTCGAAATTGCCTGCGTGCAGGCCGCTCAGGAAGCCCTTGAGCATATCGGGGGTGGAAATGCCGTATTCCCGGGAATCCACCAGGCGAACCTTATAGGTTACATCATAGGTCAGCTTCTTGCCGTACTCAATGCAGACGACGTCGCCGTGGGCTTCTGCCACAGCCGCATTGATGGCATCGATCAGCTTCTTGGTCTTGCCGGAGCCTTTCAGGCCCATAATAACATGAATCATAGGAAAGTCCTCCTTTGCTTGCCAGCATATTGGCTTATGCACATTCTACCAGCAATCGCGATAATTTGCAACTACTAATTTGCAGATTAGACAAATGTTTTTTCTGGAAAAAACACAGGGCGGCAAATGGGTGGGGCGGAGCAGACAGCTGACAGGCACTGCGGGGTAATGAACGGCACCCCCTTGCCTCTCCCTTTGGGAGCATCTCGTCCACCGGCCTCTACACCTGATGCAGACTCAACAAATGTTGTTACGGTAGATGTACCTGTTACAGCACC
>ENA-USUG01002571-USUG01002571.1-human-gut-metagenome-genome-assembly--contig:-NODE-2571-length-27110-cov-7.335035_pt1 | contig 27110 bp, 27 predicted proteins | sample MGYA00250059_ERZ773394 | MGnify/ENA primary metagenome ERZ773394 (study PRJEB29103, sample SAMN06111957) | human gut metagenome | biome: human gut; feature: ankylosing spondylitis patient; material... | reverse complement strand
TGCCCAAATCCACGATTTTCTCCATTGCTCTTACCCTTTCTTCTATCTCTGGTGGTGGGCTTCATGTGCAAAGGTAACAAAAGACAGCCAACAACAAAAACAAAACTGGCGAAAAGAAAAAGACTGTTTCTCTTTTCGCCAGTATGTATCTTTTGCTGCCAATAGATATAAGTTTAGTCCGTTTTGGATATATAAGCAAAAGAACAGACTAAACTTATACATTCATACAAGAGCGCACACTATTCTATTTTTTCAAGGATTTGCGTAATATTGGAATACGTTTGAGGATATGACCGATAGAAATCACACCTACTAAAATTCCTGTTTTATAATGCCACAATCCGATATTAGAATTAGCTCCATCAATGCAGAGCAAAATGATACCTGTAGCCACAACAAACACAAACACTACTGATAATGTCAGAGTAATTTTACTCTTCCTACCTATTCCATTATTTATAAATCCTTTATACCAACCCCAGTGTGTTGTTACATGGAATATTCCCACGATAAAAAACAAAAAGCTCATCACTACATGAAAGACCGCCCAATTGTGCCATATTTCATGATTACTGCCATGCCCAGCAATATGCAGTTCTATTCCTGTGTATGCAGAAAGAATAAACAAAGGGATTAAATTCCAATCTATTACAAAAATCTTTTTCATTTTTTTCTGTTTCATATTAGCAGTGCAAAACTCGCTAATTTAACAGAGATTAGACGATAACAATTGTAAAGAAATGAATTTAACGCCTATTCCTAATTCTTGATAAGGACACAGGAGTAATCCCAAGATATGATGCGATGTAATGTTGCGGAACTCGCTGAATGATGTAGGGATACTCTTTCAATAGTTCTTCGTATCGTTGTGCTGGGGTGTTTTTTATTCGGGAAAGAAATAACTGTTGATAAACATGGAAACGGTCTATGAGTTTTTCTTCATAAACTTTTCTAAGTGCAGGTATCTGTTCAAGAAGATTGTAAAAGTCCTCTCTTTTTATGGCAATAACCTCTGCAGATTCAATGCTTTCCAATGAAAAAAGGCTCGGCTGACGTTTATACAAGCTATCGAATGAAGCAACAAAGTCACCCTCAAAAAAGAATTGGAAAGTAACATCTTTACCCTCATTGTAGAAAAAAAGACGTAATGTACCTTTTCTTATCAAATATAATGTGTCGGCAATCTTACCTTCATATAACAATATTGTTTTTGAAGGAATAATCAATCTGTTGATGTTCTTATCAAACTGCTCCAAAATAAGACGCTCATCAGAAGACATTTTAATATTTTCTTTATCAACTTCCATAAAAGAATCAAACAAGTTATTTAAATGGTCGTTTTTCATATTCGCAAATATATGAAAAGTGCAGTTCACCGTAAATAGAAAACTGCACTTTTTATTGTATTTCAACAAATTAAGTTACTTACATCTTTATTCCCTTGCTTTTCTTTTGTGATTGTACCGGTTGGCGCATAATTGGGTGAAATTTATCCAGCTGCTCTTTAAACCAGTCTGATATACTTTGCCCATTGATATGTAAAGCAAACTTTCGTTTGTCTGTAGATTCTACCACTATTCGAGCAGAAACCTGCTCTACATTGAATTTTCTCTTATATTCTTCAGAATAGAGCGTACCAGTATATTTCAACGGTTTTAAAGTCAGTAATTCTTCTGTTTGTTCTGGAGTAAACCCAACCAAATGACACAGTTTTTCCATACGAAAAGCATCGGCAAACAAAGGGAACCATCTACACGCTTTATCTATCCACTTCTTCAAAACAGAAATTTCCTTGCTCTGTTCATCATGTACAGTGATGTATTTCCCTTGTACTACTACCATCTGCCTGTTGTGCTGTTCTTGCTGCTCACGCATCATGGTTTGCAGTTTCTCAATACTTTCGTCACGAGTGGCAATTTCCTCATACAACTGTCTGTTCTCCTGTTTAAGCTCCTTAATTTCACCACTCCCCCAAAAAGAACCTACCTTTGCTATGATGGCGGCTTTTGCTTCGGTCTTGACCGCTTCCAGCTTCTGCGTTCCTATTTCTTTCTTAACCTGTTTTAACCGCTTCTCCGCTTCCTCCCTTTCCTCTTGGAGTTGCTGCACGCCCGTTTCCAGTTCGCCCGTCTGCCGTTTCAAATCACGGTAATATTGGGCGGTGGTGACGTGCCTTGCTTCCGAGCCACGCACACCACGCTGCAAACCGTATTTATCCATGATTTTGGCGTAGTCGTCATGGTAGCCTATCAACCTGTCACGATTCAATACATCATCGGCACACAGCCGGGCTGCATCCGCTTTCTTTCGGTAGGAACGCTTACCCTCCGTTTGCTTCTGTTTTGCTTTCCTGCGCTCTCCCGTTACTATCGGTACGATGGTAGCGTGTATATGAGGTGTAGTTTCATCCATGTGCAGAACTGCTGAAACGGTATTTCCCCGTCCGAAAGTCTTGTGCAGCCATTCCATACTGTCGTTGCACCATTCATCTATACGCCCCTCTTGCTGTATCTTCATCATATCCTCGTGTGTTCCCGACATCATGACACGGATAGCCCTTACTTGGTCGGGGGTAATCTTCCGTTTGATGCCTGCCGACTTGATGCGATGCGCTATCGCTTCATCACGAATCGTCACACCTTCGGGAAGTTCCACCAGTTCACGATTTAGATGTGTACGGGTAGAATCCACATTCGGAGCTATCACTCTGCGCTCGATATGGTCGGACATACGAGCATCGGATGCTCCCTTTGCTTTCTTGAAATCAAGAGTAAAATATCCCATATTGAATACTGTTTTTTCGTTAGACAATTACGTTTGCCTTGCACATTCGCCGCACGGCTCACTGGGTTTCAAAAGGGGCATCGCCCCTTTGCTCGATAGGGTGTTTTTAGCGGTGCTTGCACTGCGTGAAGAAAACGCCCTATTGAGCTATGGCTTTTCCTTACTCAAAAGCCTGTGGGAAGCGTGTGGCAACTACATTCTGAACCCTCTGCTTTTCTTTTTGGCTGGTTGTTGTTCCTGTCTTTCGACTGGCTTCACCTGTTGCGTTTGCCTAGCTGATTGTGACAAGTCAACTAATTGTACCTGCTTCTTTCCTGTGATGTAGTCATTCAAATCTTTATAGCCACAATAAATACGTGAGGAATCACGAACACGAAAACTGTACTCTTCATAAAGTGCCCGGACTGCTTTCATACCTGCCTCGTCATTGTCGAAAAAGCAGTGTATCTTTTCGTAACTTCCCAACGGATATAATGCTTTGGATAGATTGGAAACAGAGTTCAAAACAAGATAGTCTTGCTTGTCAAGGTCGGGATAATTGGGACATTTTTTCTGCCGTAAAGTCAGAAAAGAAAGGTAGTCCATAAAGCCCTCAAACACATAGCACGTTTCTCTCGGCTCTCCTTGTTGCTGTATATGAGTGATGTCTTTCGGGGCGATACATCCTTTAAAATACTTGTTGCGTATCTCATACCCTCCCGAAACATTCGGGAAACCAACGGCAAAGAATTGTTTGCCATTATTCACGAAGCGGATTTCCTTACATTCTTTTTTCGCAAGTTCCGTATTTATTCCCCTCTCTTGCAAATAGGAATACAAGGCAATAGAAGAAAGTGGCATAACTTCCAGCTGCTGGAAACTCGGCTGTGTTGAAGACTGCTGCCGAAAAGAGAAAGAAACAGGACGAATAGACGGGCTTTGCTCCGCTATGCGGTCTAACAGATAAGGCAGACTGTCGGACGCATATAACTCCTGCGCCAAAGTGATAATATTACCACCTGTACCCATACCAAAGTCATACCACAAATTACGGTCATGATTCACTTTGAAAGAGGGGTCTTTCTCTTCTCTGAACGGTGATTTATACCAAAGGTTGTTACCTTGTTGTTTCACGGGGTTATATCCCAAACTATGCAGATAATCTGCTAACTTTATATTTTTAGCTTCTTCGATTGTCATCATCTAAATGTATTGGTGAATGAATAATTGAATCAGTTCCGTTTAGTCCGCTATATATACACCCGAACTGTACTAAACTTATCTTGTTCTTAATCGTACAATGAAAAGCTGTCCATTCCTTTTATATATACACACGGACTAAACCAAACTTGTTTTTAATAGTGGAAATCAGAATTATACTTGTAGCCTTTCCCCTCTTTTACTATCATGCGCTTGTTCACAAGGAATTTGTTCAATTCCACAAGAATATTGCGCCCACGTTCAAAGCCGATGCTTGCATAACCTTTTTTTAAGGCTGCGATAACATTGGGATAACCTTGAACCACTTCCTTTCCAAATCCGTTTTCTAACGCTTCACGATGCTGTTGCTCCGTAAGTTCTGTAAGTGGAAAGTTGCGATTCTGTTTGGGTTGTTCAAAAACGTAATCTTTCACAACTTCGGGCAATGCAGTTTCATTGATACGGAACGCAAACGGTTCAAAGTCCTTGTCACGGATGTGCATCGCCTTGACTTCGCTAATATCCACATCCTGTGTGCTTTTGGTGATTTGCAGGACTGTTTCAGCTTTATTGTTGAGTTCCGTTCCAATATGCCCACGTGTATTATCATCCCCTTTATTCAAGTGTAGTACCGTGTGGATATGTAAATTATACTCACTCGACCATCGCATCAATAGATTTATAAGCTCCGATGATTCGCTGGGGCTGTTGATGTCATACATCAAATCACGGATGCCATCTATAATTACAAGACCTATACCCTCCATATTGGCGAGCATATAATCTATTATCTGCTTCCGTTTGTCGGGTGTACATTCTCTTAATACGACAAAGATAAAGTCATCCCTATCCTTATCAGTCGGAAGACCAGCCAAACGCATAATACGTTCCATCACCTTATGGCAATGGTATTTGCTCTGCTCGGTATCTACATAAAGGATTTTACGCTTATTGTCTGGCAAGTATGCCGAATAGTGCAAAACTTCGTCATTCTTCAACGCTGCTGCCACAATAGCGGAAATATTGAATGTCTTTTTACTTTTGGCTTTACCAGTGGATGCGCTGAAATTTCCCAATGTGCCAATAGTTGAACCATTTACCCAAAGAATTTCGGGCGGTACATCATAGGTATCAGTAATCTTCAAATGAATGGTTTTCCACAAGACTGCAAAATCTTCTCTTGTCATTGCAGCTTCTTTCTTATTTTCCGTCACTTTCTTGTTTTCCATAGCTTTACTTCTTTAAAGGACGGTTACTAAGAATATACTTCTGCGCTTCCTGTTCTATTTGCACCTGCGTCTTGATAGGATTTTGGCGTAGCCACGCCTCTAAATCTGCCCGTTCAAAGAACAGCATCTTACCCTGCGGTTTATAGTGGGGTATCAAGTTACCCGAAGTCAGTTTGTACAGGTAACTTTTGGAAAGGTTAAGAAACTTGCTCGCTTCATCAAAGCTAAGCACATTCTTTTGTAAAAACAGCATCTGTTCGAGTTCCTCAACTCGCATCTCTAAAGTCTTATCCATATTGTTTTTTTGGGATTAAGTGAAACAATATGAAGGTGCGCACCCTCGTTTTCTTTTCGTTAACGAGGGCAAAGGTATTGAGGATTAGCTTGATAGTGGATTAAGCTATGTTTAAGGTCTTAACCTATTCTTAAAGTCTTTTCAGTTGTTTGATATAGTTGTATATAGTTGCAAATCCTTTCTCATGGGAGATACCTTTCACATAATTGGTTGCTGTGGCTAAATCCCCTTGATTGAGGTATTTATCTCTACTTTTATCTTTGGAAAGAAACAGTTTATTATTGGCAATAACCGATTGCCAATTACCGGTAATCAAAGACCTATTACTTAATTCCGAAAAAAGGAAAGCTACATATCTATTATTATTTGACCTTAATATTGCATTAGGTTTACAGGAGAGTATTGCTTTCAAATCATCAACAGTTACAGAGGCATTGAACATTTTAACCTCGTTGATGCAATCTGCAATCAATTCTATCTGTTTGTCATTAAGAATTGAACCAAACGGATTTTCCGTTTCAGCAATAGGGGGTACGACTTTTATCGGAAGCTCGGTGTTTGTTGTCGGCTTCTGTACTTCCTGTTCCGGCTGTGGCTCCAGTTCTGCCTGCGCTCTATCTTCTTTCTTTTTTCGCAAGTATGCTGAATATCTTTCCAACACAACGGTTTTAACCACTACAGAAAAATAAGGCAGTTCTTCATCATAGTCTGAATTGTCCTGTTCGTATCGAGAATAATCAAATGAAAGAGGAGAGAATAAAAGGTACTTTCTTTTTTCATCGGGCTTCAAGGCTTCATAAAAACCGCTTTCCCAAAAGAAATCGGATATAGAGTAAAAATTTTGAATATCATCCAGTACAGAATAACGGATGTAAAGTTGTGCCAATTCATCTGCGGTACGAATATACTCCTGCTGCTCCAACTCATCAGCCTGTTCACGGCTCAAATATTCTGACTTAGCAGTTGTACTATCCGTTATAATTTGATAGGCATGATTTATACAACGGTTGAATATGCCTTGTATATGGTCGAATTTCACTTTCAATTCTTCTTCTGTCATAAGATTCTCTGTTTCAGTTAGTAGAAACAAAGATATATTTTTCTTGTGAAAGAAGGGCAAAAAAATAAAGAAAGTACGGTTGTCATAGTCCGTACTTTCTTTTAAATTAGTCTGTTAAATTCGGTATCAAACTTATAGCTTCTTCTTTCTTTTTATCCACAATCTTAGCGTAAATTTGGGTAGTCGCAATATTTTTATGCCCCAACAGTTTACTAACGGTATATAAATCAGCCCCTAATGTTAGCATCATGGTTGCATGTGTATGGCGTGAAACATGGAAAGAGATGTGTTTAGTAACTCCTGCCGCTTTAGCCCATTGTTGAAGTATCTTATTTATTGTCCCCTCATGTGTCAAAGGAAAGATTAAATCGCTGTCTATAGCTTCTCCTCTCTGCGGCAACCACTTCAACGCTTCATCAGATATAGGAAGATAAAGAGGTTCTTTAGTTTTTTGCATTTTTATCTCAATCCTAATTCTATCACCGCTTTTCTGTAAATCATTCCATTTTAATTTTCTTAAATCGCTTATTCGCAATCCACATAAGCAGCTAAAAAGAAAAGCCTGTTTCATTATTTCATATTTACATTCCGTATTTATCAAGAGTTTCAATTCTTCAATAGTTAGATACTCCCTACGGCTGGCTTCTGCCTTCACTTTATCGGCAAAATCAAACTCTTTTGTTGGGTTTACTGTTATAATGCCATCTTTATAAGCCCTATTTATAGCAGTTCGTAATACTCCATAATAAGCAACTACCGAATTATTGCTTAATAATCCGCCTGCTTTAGTTACTCCGTATTTACTCGCTTTCTTTGCCTGCTTTAAGAAATCCACAAAACTACTAAGGAAATCTTTATCAATATCACGAAAAGCGATATAATCCCCTCTAAACAATTTCAATTCACGGATAGTGTTACCAATAGTCTTTTCATAATTCAGACTGCCACGCTCTTTAGATTGCGCTCTCATATCCAACAAATAGTCAAGTACGTTTGCTTTGGATTTATTGGTATTCTGAAATCCGTGCGCATCATTCTGTAACTCAACAATCCGTTTGCTCTGAATAGCTTTGGCAAGTGCCAATGTAGCTTCATTCTTAGTCTTATCCTCCCTCGTCTTTTCCGGAATAAGATATAACTTCAAAAACTCGTATTGGCGTTTACCGCCAACATAGTTTTCTTTTCTAATCACGTCACCAGTGTAATAATCCAAATAAATGGATTGATTACCATTGGCAAGCTGCTTAAATCTGATTCTTACAGGTTCTTTCAGTTTGACCTCTTGTTTCTTCTTCGCCATACTTATGTTTTTATTTTGTTACCGATGGCAAATATAGATATTTTTTTTGTTACCCAATAGCATTTGAGTAACAAACTGGTAACAAAATAAAGGAATTTATAGGCAAATACAGGAAAGCAAGCAAAACAAAGGGAACACGACAAATAAAAGACAAATCACTATATTTCAGTTATTTATATTTAATCTTTCAACTCTTTCTTTCTCTTTTTCCACAGCTGCCACGAGTTGATGATGTTTTGCCATAACACATAGCTTCCCGGACCGACAGAAGATAAAGGATTCAGGTAAGTATGAGCCATCCATATAGCAAGAATCGTATTCTTCTGTCCAAGAGCTTGTCCGCCACTGATACGGTCATCGTACACACTTCCAATGGTTTTACCCAAAAAGAATTGAATACAACAAGCTACCAATGCAGCAAAGGCAATAAGTATTTCAGTCATGACATCCGCAGTACTTTCTAACAAAGAGTTAAGCGTTTGTGCCGTCACGATGGCAAGAGATATTGCCCACAAATAAAACGCCAGTTCATGATAGCCCATAAGCCGATTATGTATCTTGGGCAATAGCTTCTCCAAAAGCCATGCCGTTAGAAACGGGCAAATGAGTAATGGAAAAACTTTACTTAATATAATAAGGAAAGAACTCCAGAAACTCATCTCAGCATGAACTTCGATTAACGGGAAGAAAAGCGGAACGGCAATAGCGGCCCCTACATTACCCAATAGAGTATAAGTGGTAAGACTGGCAGCACTCCCTCCTAATTTCTGAGTAATAACCGCAGCAGCCGTTGCTGTCGGACAGATAATACAAACCATCGCACCTTCCGCTACAATCTTATTAAAACGGAATAACAAAAAATATACAGCCAAAGAACCGAATATCTGAATCAACAATAACCACAAATGCAACGGTTTTATCTTCAGGTCATGAGGAGAAACCTTGCAGAACGTCAGCAGCAACATGGTGAAAATCAAATAAGGAGTCAAAAAGGATAAGCACATAAACAACGGATACCCTATAGCTCCCACCAACATGGCAATGGGAAGCGTCCAGTCTTTCAAGAACTTCAGCATGATAACCTTCTTTAAATTTTGATTGCAAAGTAACACCAATATTAAATAACATATCTTTTCTTCGAGTGTTTTTTAAAGAAAATTTAAACAACGATAGACTTAAAAATAGCAAAACTTAAACGTAAATAGTGAGTTTTCACCAAATTTCTGCTACATTTGCAACGCATATTCATAATATGGAAAAGAATTTATTCAAAATAGTATTCAGATTAGTCTGTGCCGGAATATTTATTTTAACGAATGTCGCCCCCATTTCCGGCAAAGATTTTACTGTCGTCATTGATGCCGGACACGGTGGACACGACCCCGGTGCCATCGGCAAAATATCTAAAGAAAAGAATATCAATTTGAATGTAGCTTTGCAATTAGGCAAGAATATACAAAAGAACTGCAAGGATGTCAAGGTAATCTATACCCGTAAAACCGATGTTTTCATTCCATTGAATAGGCGGGCGGAAATTGCTAATGAAGCCAAAGCCGACTTATTTATTTCCATTCATACCAATTCTGTCGCTCAAGGCAAGATTGTTCGCGGTGCGGAAACATTTACTCTCGGACTTGCCCGTTCGGAGGCTAATCTGGAAATTGCCAAGCGAGAGAACTCGGTTATTCTTATTGAAGATGATTACAAGCAACGTTATGCCGGCTTCAACCCGAATTCATCGGAAAGCTATATCATGTTCGAGTTCATTCAAGACAAACACATGGAGCAAAGCGTTAAGCTGGCAAAACTAGTACAAGGACAATTCCGTAATCACGCCAAACGCATCGACCGTGGAGTACATCAGGCAGGCTTTTTGGTTCTGAGAGCAACAACGATGCCCAGTGTCCTTGTAGAGTTAGGCTACATATCCACTCCTGATGAAGAACGTTACCTGAATTCACAGGAAGGGATAAACAAACTTGCAGAAGGAATTTATCGGGCATTTCTAAAATATAAAGAAGAACATGAAAAACCTATATTGGCAGCAGCCGGTAAATATTCGGATAAGTCTGTAAACACCGAGGCTGCTCCGGAAAGTAATGAGCCTGTCATTGCCTCCAATGCAAAACAAACAGGGATTAAAACGGTAGAATCTGCATCAGCAAGCACAACCAACAGCAAACCGGTATTCAAGATACAGATACTTACATCTTCCAAACCGTTGAAAAGCAACGACAAAGAGTTAAAAGGATTGTCGCCCGTGAACTATTATAAAGAAAACGGTATTTATAAATATACGTATGGAGAATCAACTGATTACAACAAGATTCTTCAGATGAAAAATTCGATAATAAATAAATTTAAGGATGCTTTCATCATAGCTTTCCGGGACGGAGAGAAAACGGATGTACGAAAAGCTATTGCCGAATTCAAAAAAACTAGAAAATAATAAAGAAAAAAAGAATAATGATGAAATACTTTACGAAAGAAGTTAAAATTGGAATCGCAGGATTAGTCGCACTATTCATGCTTATTTATGGTATTAATTACCTCAAAGGCATTAATATGTTCAAACCAAGTAGTTATTATTATGTAAGATACAGTAATATCAACGGGCTCGCCAAATCAAGCCCAGTTTTTGCCGACGGTTTCCGTATAGGAACTGTGCGCGACATTTACTATGATTATACTCATCCAGGAAACGTTACTGTAGAAGTAGAAATGGACACAGAAATGCGAGTACCCAAAGGAAGTACGGCAGAACTGGTTACCGAAATGCTTGGTACAGTAAAAATGAATCTCCTATTGGCTAACAACCCAAGAGAAAGTTATCAGGTAGGTGATACCATTCCCGGTGTACTCAACAACGGTTTGATGGAGGCCGTAACCCAAACTTTAATGCCGGAGATGGAAAAAATGCTTCCCCGTCTTGATTCAATCTTAATTTCTCTAAATCAGATTTTAGCAGACCCAAATATTCCGGCTACACTGAAATCTGCGCAAAAGACTGCTGCAAATTTGGAAGTCGCTACTGCACAACTAAATGTATTAATGAAAAAAGATATACCGCAATTAACCGGTAAATTAAATACAATCGGTGATAACTTCATTACCATCAGCGACAACCTGAAAGGTATCGATTATGCATCTACTTTTGAAAAAGTTGATGCAACAATGGCCAATCTTAAAAATGTCACAGACAAGCTAAGCGATAAAGACAATACAATCGGTTTGTTACTGAATGACTCTGCACTATACAGAAATTTAAGCACTACCGGAGCTAATGCCGCAGCATTATTGGAAGACCTAAAATCTCATCCGAAGCGATATGTTCACTTCTCCTTATTTGGTAAGAAAGAAAAGTGAAAAATAGTACAAATATAGAATTCGTCTAAATAACAAGGGGCATTATCTCTCCTGACAAATGAGCTTAAAAAAGCCTTGAATCAAGAGATATAATGCTTTTTTCTTAAACTATGACAAAACAAAAATCTTCCATACATATCTACATAATAAACTAAACAACAGGCACTTATAAATACGCAAAAACATAAAAACGAATCATCAATGCAACGTTTTCATAAGTTACTGAAACTAAAGAACTTATTTCTTTTATGAAAAAAGCAATAAAATAACCCATTTGTTTTTTTGAAATAAGATTCCCAATTTTGCATGTGTAGAAGTTTCGCTAATTAATAAATGTATTAAGAGCCTTATGAGTGAATGTGATCATGTCGGGCTATGGAACCGCTGTCTGAAAGTAATAAGAGACAATGTTCCGGAGACGACATATAATACATGGTTTGTCCCTATTATTCCTCTGAAATATGAGAATAAAGCGTTGACAGTACAAGTGCCCAGCCAATTCTTTTATGAATTTCTAGAAGAAAAGTTTGTTGAGCTATTGCGTGCTACCCTTTACAAAGAAATTGGTGAAGGGACAAAATTAATGTATCGTGTTTTGACGGATAAGACCAACAATATTACCGTTGATTTAGAAGCTAGTAATCGTTCTGCTGCCGTTCCCCAAAGGCCGACAACAAGAATTGATATGCGTAAAACGCCTAACCCATTACAGAGTCCGGCGCCACAAGATTTAGACCCACGCTTAAATCCAAACTATAATTTTGAAAACTTTATAGAAGGTTATAGTAATAAGTTATCACGAACAGCAGGAGAAGCCGTTGCGCTAAACCCCGCAAAAACAACATTTAATCCGTTGTTCATCTATGGTCCTTCCGGTGTAGGTAAAACCCATTTGGCTAATGCAATCGGTACTAAAATAAAAGAATTGCATCCGAACAAAAGGGTGCTTTATGTATCCGCGCACCTATTTCAGGTACAATATACTGACTCCGTAAGAAATAACACGATTAATGACTTCATCAATTTCTACCAAACGATTGATGTACTCATTATTGATGATATTCAAGAATTTGCCAGTCTGACAAAGACTCAAAATACGTTCTTTCATATATTCAATCATCTGCACCAAAACGGAAAACAATTGATTATGACATCAGACCGTTCTCCGATTATGCTTCAGGGAATGGAAGACCGCTTGCTAACCCGTTTTAAATGGGGACTTGTTGCCGAACTCGAAAGACCGAATGTGGAATTGAGAAAGAATATTCTTAGAAACAAGATCCACCGTGACGGCTTAAAATTCCCGGAAGAAGTCATTGATTATATTGCAGAGAACGTAAACGAGAGTGTACGCGATTTGGAAGGTATTGTTATTTCAATCATGGCACGTTCCACGATTCTTAATAAAGAAATAGACATTGACTTAGCCCAACATATCGTACATAAAGCAGTACGATGCGAAACAAAAGCCATAACAATAGAAGATATTATTGAAAAAGTATGCAAGCACTTCGAAATAGAACCGATCGCCATACATACCAAATCAAGAAAAAGAGAAGTGGTACAAGTCAGACAGATCGCAATGTACCTTTCTAAAAAACATACGGATTCATCGTCTTCTAAAATTGGTCAACTAATTGGAAACAAAGATCATGCAACCGTACTTCACGCATGTAAAATAGTAAAAGACCAAGTAGAAGTAGATAAGGCTTTCCGGGCTGAATTAGAAGAAATAGAAGCTACATTAAGAAAAAAAGCATAAGTTGTGTCCTCACAACTCATGCTTTTCCTATCACAGTTATTTAATTCCTACTTCAAGAAACCTTGCTTCTTTAAAACCTCCATCATATTGGCAGACATCAGTTCATTATCTTTCTTTGTATAACGGATATCCGTAAAGACCTGTGCCAATGTCTCTTTTTTATTCTCAACAACAAACTGCTTGTTTTCCGGTAACGACTCCTTATAAGCAAACAACTTATCTATCTCTCCCACCGTATAATCATGGTATCCTTCTTGGTGCAGAACTGCCTGCAAAGGCAAGCGGTCTACCTGATTCGGACATTCATCCGGATAACCAACAGTTACAGTAGTAATGGGAAATACTAATTCTGGTAAATTTAATGCTTCTATAATCATCTGCGGATTATAAGTGGTAGTACCTAAATAACAAATACCAAGCCCTTTTTCTTCTGCAAGCATACAGAATGTTTGAACAACAATCAAAGTATCCATCGCAGCATTCATGAATGATTGGAAATTATCATATCCCGGAACTGCATTTCTTTGCTTACACCACTTACTGAAACGATTGAAATCCGCACAGAATGTAAGAACAACCGGAGCTCCTTTCACCATAGGTTGATTAAAATGTGCAGGAGACAATAATTCCTTTTGCTGTTGGCTTCGAGTTACTACAATACTATACAACTGCATATTACCACATGTAGACGCCCGGCACGCAGTATCAAGCAAATGATTTAACAAATCTGCATCTATATCCTGTGACTTATATTTTCGGATTGTCCTTCTACTTTTTGCTGTTTCCATCTTACTTTTTTGTGCAAATATAAAGAAAGAATGGATATAATTGCACATTTCAATCACTATAATTATCGATTAAATTTCTATTTCAATAAAGTTTAATCCTTCGTTTTAGTCTACAAATTTTCAAAACAGAAAACTTCATAGCACTATCTAAAGCAAATAACCACTATAAATCAGCAACTTAACAAATAAAAATGGAAAACTTTATATTTGTTGAAAACTTATCAATAAATTATTTTGTTATAACGAAAAACATTTTTAGCTTTGCAAACACATTTGTTGATAATAAGTGAAACTTCTACACTTTTACTTATTAATAGAAACAAAATCTAACATAGAATATCGTGGAAAAACAATCTTACACCTATGACGAGGCCTTTGAAGCATCTTTACAGTACTTTAAAGGAGATGAACTTGCTGCAAGAGTTTGGGTAAACAAATATGCAGTAAAAGACTCTTTCGGAAATATCTTCGAGAAATCTCCAGAAGATATGCATTGGCGTATTGCCAATGAAATAGCCCGTATCGAAGCTAAATACAAAAACCCTCTGACTGCTCAGCAGCTTTTTGATTTGCTCGACCATTTTAAGTACATCGTACCACAAGGTAGTCCAATGACCGGAATCGGCAATGATTATCAAGTAGCTTCCTTGTCAAACTGCTTTGTTATAGGCGTTGACGGAGCCGCAGATTCTTACGGTGCTATCATTAAGATTGACGAGGAACAAGTTCAATTAATGAAACGTCGTGGTGGTGTAGGGCATGATTTATCACACATACGTCCTAAAGGTTCTCCGGTTAAGAACTCTGCACTGACTTCTACCGGTCTTGTACCTTTTATGGAACGTTATTCAAATTCTACCCGTGAAGTAGCACAAGATGGCAGACGCGGAGCATTGATGCTGAGTGTATCCATTAAACATCCAGATTCAGAAGCATTTATCGATGCAAAGATGACAGAAGGTAAAGTTACGGGAGCGAATGTTTCTGTGAAATTGGATGATGAATTTATGAGTGCGGCAGTAGACGGCCGTTCTTATCGCCAACAATATCCTATCGATTCGAACGAACCCAGTTATACAAAAGAAATAGATGCTTCTGCATTATGGAAAAAGATTGTGCATAACGCTTGGAAGTCGGCAGAACCGGGAGTATTGTTTTGGGATACAATCATTAAAGAGTCTGTTCCGGATTGCTACGCAGATTTAGGCTACAAGACTGTTTCTACCAATCCGTGTGGTGAAATCCCTTTATGCCCTTACGACTCTTGTCGCTTGTTAGCTATAAATCTATACTCTTATGTAGTCAATCCGTTTACAAAAGATGCGTATTTTGATTTTGATTTATTCAAAAAGCATGTAGTACTTGCACAGCGCATCATGGATGACATCATTGACCTTGAGTTGGAAAAGATTGAGCGTATCATAGATAAGATAGCAACCGACCCGGAAAATGCAGAAGTAAAACGGACTGAAAAAGAACTTTGGGAGAAGATTTATAAAAAGAGCGGTCAAGGAAGACGTACAGGTGTAGGTATCACCGCTGAGGGAGATATGCTGGCAGCTCTCAATCTTCGTTATGGTACTGAAGAAGCAACAAATCTATCAGAAGAAGTACACAAGACTGTAGCTCTAGCTGCTTACCGTTCTTCCGTAGAAATGGCGAAAGAAAGAGGAGCATTCGAAATCTACGATTCGAAACGTGAAGAAAACAATCCGTTTATCAGCCGTTTGCGCGACGCTGATCCGGGACTTTACGAAGAAATGAAAAAATACGGAAGAAGAAACATCGCTTGCCTCACGATAGCCCCGACAGGAACAACCAGCTTAATGACTCAGACCACTTCCGGTATTGAACCGGTATTCATGCCTGTCTATAAACGCAGAAGAAAGGTCAATCCGAATGATCCGCAAGTACATATTGATTTTGTAGATGAGACCGGTGATGCTTTTGAAGAATACATCGTATTCCACCATAAGTTTGTAACTTGGATGGAAGCAAACGGTTATAATACTACCAAGAAATACACTCAGGAAGAACTTGATGAACTCATCGAAAAGTCACCTTATTATAAGGCTACTTCAAACGATGTAGACTGGCTCATGAAGGTTAAGATGCAGGGAAGAATCCAAAAATGGGTAGACCATTCAATCAGTGTCACCATCAACCTGCCGAACGATGTTGATGAAGAATTGGTTAACCGTCTTTATGTAGAAGCATGGAAATCCGGATGCAAAGGCTGCACCGTATATCGCGACGGCTCACGTTCCGGAGTGCTCATTTCCGCAAAATCAGACAACAAGGATGAACTTCCTCCATGTAAGCCACCTACGGTTGTGGAAACACGTCCGACCGTACTTGAAGCTGACGTTGTTAAGTTCCAAAATAATAAAGAGAAATGGGTAGCATTTGTCGGTTTGCTGGACGGAAGACCTTATGAGATCTTCACCGGTCTTCAAGATGATGACGAAGGTATTTTATTACCTAAATCTGTAACTTGCGGACGTATCATCAAGAATGTAGACGAAAACGGAAATAAGAGATACGACTTCCAGTTCGAAAACAAACGAGGATATAAAACCACAATTGAAGGACTTTCCGAGAAGTTTAATAAAGAATATTGGAACTATGCCAAGTTAATTTCCGGGGTGCTTCGTTACAGAATGCCGATTGAACAAGTAATCAAACTGGTAGGCTCACTGCAACTTGACAGTGAAAATATCAATACTTGGAAAAACGGTGTGGAACGCGCACTTAAGAAATATATTCAAGACGGAACAGAAGCTAAAGGACAGAAATGCCCGAACTGTGGCAATGAAACCTTGGTATATCAAGAAGGATGCCTGATATGTAAGACCTGTGGTACATCACGCTGTGGATAATTTCACTTTCATTTGATTAATAAAATTACAAAGAAGAAAAAAGGAGCTTGTCATAAGCTCCTTTTTTTATTATATTCTTTCCCATTATCGAGGAATTATCTAAATTGCGGCAATTTGAAAAACTAAAGCAAATCAATATTATGATAGTAACTTTCAACATAGAATATCGCACTAATTGGGGAGAAGAAGTCAAGATTGTAGGCTCCATTCCTGAATTAGGAAACCAAGATATCGACAAGCCTTTTTCACTTCATACCACAGATGGAATTACATGGTCGGCTTCTTTGGAGATCAATGATATACCTAAAGAAAAAATCCTGAACTATACCTATTATATATATAAGAACGGAGTTCCCATCCGTAAAGAATGGGCGGTCTTTCAACGAACACTCTGCTTGGTAACGAATAATAAAAGAAAACATTATATCACAAACGACTATTGGAAAAATATACCTGAACAACAATATTTCTATAGTTCGGCTTTCACAGACTGTCTGCTTCCCAGAGGACGTAATACCGCCTATTTAAATCATCATAAAAAAAGTATTGTATTCAAAGCTTATTGTCCGCGCCTTCATCCGGACTATGTACTGGCTGTTTGCGGTAATCAAAAAAGTCTGGGTAACTGGAATACAGAAAAAGCTCTTTTGATGAGCGACGAAACATTCCCCGAATGGCAAGCGGAAATAGATGAGTCTAAAATCGTTTATCCGCTGGAATACAAGTTTGTATTATACAATTTAAAAGAACATAAAGCAAAAGCATGGGAACCGAATCCCAACCGTTACTTATCCAATCCTGCACTAAAAGAAAATGAGACATTGGTTATTTCCGACCGATATGTATTTTTCGAACTGCCGCAATGGAAAGGAGCAGGAGTAGCCATCCCTATTTTCTCCTTAAAATCAGAAAGCAGTTTCGGCATCGGAGATTTCGGCGACCTGAAAAAGATGATTGATTGGGCGATACAGACCAATCAGAAAGTCGTTCAGATACTTCCGATCAATGACACCACCATGACACATACATGGATGGATTCATACCCGTACAACAGTATATCTATTTACGCTTTACATCCGATGTATATTGATTTGAGCCGACTAAGTCCACTGAAAGATAAAGACAAAGCCGCTTATTTTAACCGGAAGCAAAAGGAACTGAATACACTCCCTACTCTCAATTATGAAGAAGTAGAAAAGGCAAAATGGGAATATTCCCATCTGATATTTGAACAAGAAGGAAAGGCTGTACTAGCATCGGATGAATTCAGGAAATTCTATACCAAGAACAGAGAATGGCTACTCCCCTATGCTGCTTATTGCTATCTACGAGATACTTATAATACATCAGATTTCCATGATTGGAAAGAGTATTCCACTTACAACGCACAGGAAATAGAATATTTATGCGCACCGGAAAAGCCGGAATATCTCCGGATAGCCATCCACTACTATATTCAGTATCTGCTTCATTGCCAATTAATTGAAGCAAGCAATTATGCAAGAAAACATGGCATTGTACTAAAAGGAGACATACCAATCGGTATTAGCCGTTGCAGTGTCGAGGCATGGACCGAACCCCACTATTTCAATATGAACGGCCAGGCCGGCGCACCACCTGATGATTTCTCCGTGAACGGTCAGAACTGGGGATTTCCTACATATAACTGGGATGTAATGGAGCAAGACGGTTACCGCTGGTGGATGAAACGCTTTCAGAAAATGGCGGAATACTTTGATGCCTACCGTATCGACCATATTCTTGGTTTTTTCCGTATCTGGGAGATTCCATCGCACTCCGTGCATGGATTGTTAGGGCAGTTCGTACCTTCTCTCCCATTGACAAAAGAAGAGATAGAAAGTTTCGGTCTGGAATTCAAGGAAGAATTCTTTTTAAAGCCTTACATTCATGAATATCTGCTGCACCAGACATTCGGTCCTCATATAGAATCGGTGAAAGAGCAATTCCTGATGCCGACCGATAAGCCGGGTATCTATCAGATGCGCCCGGAATATGATACGCAACGTAAGGTAGAAGCTCATTTTCATGGAAAGACAGACAGCGACAGCATTTGGATACGCGACGGACTCTACTCACTTATCAGTGATGTACTTTTCATTCGGGATAACAAAGACCCGGAGAAATATCATCCTCGCATCAGTGTGCAACATGAATCTATTTACCAATCTCTCAGTGAAAACGAGAAAAATGCGTTCAACAACCTATATGAACAATATTACTATCATCGCCACAATGATTTCTGGTATGAACAGGCGATGAAAAAACTACCTCAACTCACACAATCCACCCGTATGCTTGTATGCGGAGAAGATCTTGGCATGATTCCCGGATGTGTATCAAGGGTAATGAAGGAACTGCAAATCCTTAGTCTGGAGATACAGCGTATGCCCAAAGAAGCCTTTCAGGAATTCGGACACCTCGACCGATATCCTTATTTATCAGTCAGTACCATTTCCACGCACGATATGTCCACGTTGAGGGGATGGTGGGAAGAGGATTATCAACAGACACAACGTTACTTCAACAATATACTCGGACGTTACGGAATAGCACCCGCAACAGCCACGAGCGAACTTTGCGAAGAAGTAATCCGTCAGCACCTTCGCGGCAACTCCATGCTTTGTATTCTGTCCCTCCAAGATTGGTTGTCAATAGACGATCGTTGGCGTAATCCGGATGTAAATGCAGAACGAATCAATATACCATCCAATCCGAGACATTACTGGAAATACCGTATGCACCTCACATTGGAAGATTTGATGAAAGCAGAAAGCATCAACAAGAAAATTAGAGAACTGATTAACCATACAGGACGTAATCCTCAAAAGTAAATATGGAACAAGAAGGAATGTATATCTGTCTTGATAAAATGAGTTTTTATGCACATCACGGTGTAGCACCTCAGGAAACACTTGTCGGTAATATTTTCACAATAGACTTAAAGTTGAAAACCGACTTTAGCCGGGCTACCGAAACGGATGAATTGGAATACACCGTGAGCTATGCCGATATATATAAAGCTGTGAAAGAAGAGATGCAGATCCCGTCCAAATTATTGGAACACGTTTGCGGAAGAATCATTCGCAGGTTGTTCCGGGATTTTCCAACCGTCGAAGCCATAGAAATCAAGCTATCCAAACGGAATCCTCCAATGGGTGCAGATATTGAGAAGGCAGGTGTAATGATGTCATGTAAACGACCGGAAAAAAACGATTAACGGTCAAATAAATAGGATAATTGTAAGTTTTTTAGAGATCATCAGGATCATTGAAAGTGAACATACGGTTGATCATTTACAAACATACGGTCGATCATCTGCAAACTCCTATCGTTTGTAAATGATCGACCGTATGTTCGTACAAGTACATTATTTCTTCTTGCGGCTCTTGGCTTTTTCTACCGCTTTCTCTACCATCGGCTTGCTGTCCAAGCGGCGTGTATATGCGCTATAATCAGGCACAATACGCTTATATTCAGGATCTAAGAATAACGGACTGGATATAATATGATCCGCAGTAGAGCGATTACAACAGAACACAATATTCTCCACACTAGCCAATCGGGTCAATGCCTTAACATCGGTATCATGCGGTTGAAGCGTCATCGGATCTGTAAAGAAAAACAAATAGTCGATTTCTCCGTCCACGATACGCGAACCCATTTGCTGATCTCCACCCAACGGGCCTGATTTCAAAATAGTAATATCCCATTCCACATCCGGATGTTTAGCCTGTAATGCTTCCTTGATCAACTTACCGGTTGTTCCGGTACAATAGAACTTATGTCCCATCAATAATTCCGAGTTCCAAACAACCCACTCCAATAAATCTTGCTTCATTGCATCATGGGCAACCAAACCTATTTTTCTAATTAATTTCTCCATACCTTTATTTATTAAGGTTATTAATTGTCGGTTCCTTATATAATTCAAACTACAACTGAGAAAAACACTTCTTTCCTTTCAAATAATACAATACTAAAATACTGCTTTTTATCCGTTCGGGAATAGATTGCAAAGAAGTTTTTTCCAGATTTTCTTTACGCATTTCAGTAAATTCTCCTTTCATACGATGAAAGGCACGTCTTGCTTTTACGACGGCCATTGCGTTAGAAACCTCTCCTGTAAGCAGAAAGGTCAACGCTGCTACATAATCCAACAAGCAACGAACAAACATCACAAAAGAAAGTTCCCTTTCCGGCAGATTTTTATAAAGCATGACAAGATTGTTACGAAAGTTGAGAAAAGTTTTTCTCGGGTTCTCCTTTTTCAATGTTGCTCCCCCCACGTGATAAACAACACTTTGTGGTACACACACCAAACCTCTGCCACGACTTCGAAGTCTCCAACAAAGATCAATTTCTTCCATGTGTGCGAAAAAACGCCCATCCAGTCCGCCTGCTTTCCAATAATCTTCAGAACGAATAAATAAAGCCGCTCCGGTAGCCCAAAACACGGAAGCAACAGAATCATATTGTCCGTTATCCTTTTCCAGTTCACTCATGATGCGTCCGCGACAAAAAGGATAACCATAACGGTCCATGAATCCTCCACAAGCTCCGGCATATTCAAAATATTCTTTCTCATGCCAACTCCGAAGTTTAGGTTGGCAAGCGGCTATCTCCTGATGTTCATCCAAATAAGACACCATCGGTTCCAACCAATGCTCTGTGACCTCGACATCGGAATTAAGCAGAACATAATATTCTGCCTTTACCTCCTTGAGCGCTTTGTTATATCCATCGGCAAAACCATAATTCTTTTCTAAAACGATCGTCCGTACAGCCGGAAACTCATTTGCTAAAATATCCAAAGAGTTATCCGTCGAAGCATTATCCGCTACATATACATCTATTCCGACTCCTGCCGAATTACAAACAACAGATGGTAAAAACCGTCGAAGCATCTCTGCGCCGTTCCAATTCAGAATAACCACTGCTACTTTTGCTTCCATCGTATCATCATTCATTATCAGACATACCTAAGATAATACCCCTCAAAGCTGTACTATCTTCATTAAAGTCTCCTAGCTTCACCTGTACCAATTTGTTATCCAAACTGTGATCACCATCAACTTCTACCCGGATATAATTTTTTGTAAAGCCATGCATCATAGCTCCGGGTTTCGGTTTCTCCAACAAAACTTCCATGGTTTGCCCGATATGTTTAGCATAAAATGCACGCGTCTTTTCTTCAGACAAAGCAAGCAAACGTTGACTTCTTTCATGTTTCTTTTCCGGAGTCACTACATAATCAATCTTTAATGCCTGCGTACCCGGACGTTCGGAATAACTAAAGACGTGCAATTGTGTAACATCCAATCCATTTATAAAATCGTAAGCACTTTCAAAGTACTCATCCGTTTCACCTCTCGTACCTACTATAACGTCTACTCCGATAAACGCATCCGGCATTATCTCTTTTATCTTTCTTATTTTCGAAGCGAACAGTTCCGTATCATACCTCCGCCGCATTAACTTCAACACCTCATCACATCCCGACTGCAAAGGAATATGAAAATGAGGCATAAAACTACGCGAATGGGATACATACTCTATGATCTCATCTGTCAACAAATTCGGTTCGATAGAGGAAATACGATAACGTTTGATTCCTTCTACCCTATCCAACGCTTTTACCAAATCAAAGAAAGTCTCACCTGTACTCTTACCGAAATCTCCGATATTTACTCCGGTGATAACAATTTCCCTGCCTCCTTCGCTTGCCGCTTGCTCTGCCTGTGCCACAATATCAGCAACAGTACCATTACGACTGCGTCCACGGGCAAAAGGAATCGTACAATAGGAACAGAAATAATCGCAGCCGTCCTGCACTTTCAAGAAGAAGCGGGTACGGTCTCCTCTTGAACAAGAAGGGGCAAATGTTCGAATATCCTTCGTCGGCGAAGAAAACGCCTCCCCTTTTTGATGTTTTTCCAAATCACCAAGGTACGAGAGCAAATCTTTCTTCTGCTCTGCACCGAGCACAACGTCTACCCCCTCAATATCCGCTACTTGTCCGGGCTTTAATTGGGCATAACATCCGGTAACAACGACGAATGCTCCGGGATGTTGCTTAACTAATCGATGAATAGCCTGACGGCATTTTTTATCGGCTACTTCTGTTACAGAACAAGTATTCACCACACAAATATCCGCTTTCTCACCCTTACGCGCCGTACGTATGCCGGCTTCCTGCAAAATCTTACCGATAGTAGATGTTTCCGAAAAGTTCAATTTACAGCCCAACGTATAATAAACGGCTGTTTTATCTTGGAATATAGTTGTATCAATCATATCCTTTTTCACCTTGTATTCAGGTACAAAGTTACACATTATTATCATTAAAAGTTGTTATCACAAAGGATAGTTATCCTGCAAAACTCTTTTTAATACGAAACTAATTTGCTATGTTTGCTGTTCATTCGTTAAAAATCGACTAATGATACAAGAGAATTTTATCAAACTATACGAGAATAGTTTTAAAGAAAACTGGGATTTACCTTGTTACACCGACTATGGTGATGAAGTAACCTACAGTTATGGACAAGTGGCAGAAGAGATTGCAAAACTACACCTACTGTTCCATCATTGCAGTCTGCGCCGGGGAGATAAAATCGCTTTAATAGGTAAAAATACTGCCCGTTGGTGTATCGCCTATATGGCAACCGTCACTTACGGAGCAATAATAGTCCCCATCCTTCAAGACTTCAATCCGAACGATGTACATCATATTGTAGCTCATTCCGAATCCGTATTTCTTTTCACCAGCGACACCATTTGGGAAAATTTGGAAGAAGAAAAGCTCTCCGGATTGCGTGGAGCGTTCTCTTTAACAGACTTCCGTTGTTTATATCAACGTGATGGCGAAACAGTCCAAAAGTTTATTCGTAATGCGGATGCCGCTATGCATAAAACCTATCCGAAAGGTTTCAGAAAGGAAGATATACAATATACCACTCTATCCAATGATAAAGTTATGTTGCTGAACTACACTTCCGGAACCACAGGTTTCAGTAAAGGTGTGATGCTGACCGGGAATAATCTTGCCGGGAATGTCACCTTCGGTATTCGTACAGAGCTTCTTAAAAAAGGCGATAAAGTATTATCTTTCTTACCCTTAGCACATGCATACGGTTGTGCATTCGATTTCCTTACAGCTACAGCAGTCGGCACGCACGTAACGTTATTAGGCAAAACGCCTTCCCCAAAAATTATAATGAAAGCATTCGAGGAAGTAAAGCCTAATCTTATTATTACCGTGCCACTCGTTATTGAGAAAATATATAAAAACGTAATACAGCCATTGATTTCCAAAAAAGGAATGAAATGGGCACTCAGTATTCCGGTACTCGATAATCAGATTTACGCGCAAATCCGCAAGAAGCTCATAGACGCACTCGGCGGAAGATTCAAAGAAGTAATCATCGGCGGAGCAGCCATGAACCCTGAGGTTACAGAATTCTTCTACAAAATAAAATTCCCTTTCACGATCGGTTATGGTATGACCGAGTGTGCTCCTCTTATCAGTTACAGCCCGTGGAATCAATTTATACCTTCTTCTTCCGGCAAGGTCCTGGATATAATGGAAGTACGAATTGATTCGGATGACCCTTATAATACAACAGGCGAAATACAAGTACGTGGAGAAAACGTCATGGCAGGATATTACAAAAACGAAGAAGCAACCAAAGAGGTCTTTACTGAGGATGGATGGTTACGCACAGGCGATCTTGGAACCATTGATGCTGAAAATAATATCTATATTCGCGGACGTAGCAAAACAATGATATTAAGTTCCAGCGGACAAAATATCTTCCCTGAGGAAATAGAGGCAAAACTTAATAATATGCCGTTTATTCTGGAAAGTCTGATTATAGAACGGAATAAAAAACTAGTGGCACTGGTATATGCCGACTATGAATCTTTAGATTCATTAGGGTTGAATAATCAGGAAAATCTAAAAACCATTATGGACGAAAACCTTAAGAACCTAAATAAAGCCGTAGCTGTTTACGAGAAAGTAAGCAGAATCCAACTTTACCCTAACGAATTCGAAAAAACTCCTAAAAAGAGTATAAAAAGGTATTTATATAACAGTATTACTGATGAATAGCATGTTTTACAACATGATATTAATTGACATCAAAAAGAGATGGCAAAAAAAAATATAAAAAAAGTTCTCTTTTTTAGTACAACGTATTGAAAAAGTGTCTACATTTGCAGCGTTTTAATAAGCAATTAATTGTATTACAGTTTTAAAAAGCAAAGAAAATGAAAAAATTAGCATTTTTATTCGTAGCTATCGTTGCAGTATCTTTCGCATCTTGCGGAAACAAGTCTAACGCTGACGCAGAAGCAGCTAAAGCTGATTCTATCCGTATCGCTGATTCTATTGCAGCAGTTGAAGCTGCAGCAGAAGCTGAAGCAGCTGCAGCAGCAGACACAATGGCTGTTGACAGCGTTGTTGCAACTGAAGAAATAGTAGCTGAATAATTAGAACTATCAGAGAGAATTGAAAGTCTGCCGTGCGAAAGCACAACAGACTTTTTTTATGTCCTTTCGGTTAATAATCAATAAAATCTATGTCCAACACAACAGAATAATTATTCACGTAGATTTTTACCGAAGAGAAGTTAAAGCTATAAAAAAAGCCCGCTATTAATAATAGCAGGCTTTTATATAAAAATAAAATTAAATTAGTCTTCAGCAACTACGTCGAAAGCGATCTCAACAGAAACTTCTTTGTGAAGTCTCACGATAGCTTTATAAGAACCAACTTCTTTAACGGCATCTTTAACAACGATAGTTTTTCTGTCTATTTTATAACCAAGCTTATCTAATTCTTCAGCAATTTGAATATTGCCTACAGAACCGAAGATAGTACCTGTAGAACTTACTTTAGTTGCAATAGTCAATTTTGTACCATCCAACTTAGCAGCCAATTCTTCAGCGTCTTTCTTGATTTTCTCTAATTTATGAGCACGTTGTTTCAAATCCTCAGCCAACATTTTCTTTGCAGCAGGAGAAGCAATAACAGCTTTCCCGGTAGGAATAAGATAGTTACGACCATAACCAGACTTAACGGTCACGATATCATTCTTATAACCTAAGTTTACTACGTCTTCTTTTAATATAATTTCCATACAAATTCCTCCTTCTTATTATTTCATCATGTCAGTTACAAATGGAAGTAACGCCAAATGACGTGCTCTCTTCACTGCCTGTGCAATTCTACGTTGGAACTTCAAAGAAGTACCTGTGATACGACGAGGAAGAATCTTTCCTTGTTCGTTCAAGAATTTCTTTAAGAATTCAGGATCTTTGTAATCAATATACTTGATACCACTCTTTTTGAAACGGCAATATTTCTTCTTCTTTACGTCTACTGAAGGCGGAGTTAAATATCTGATTTCTGATTGATTTTGTTGTGCCATGATTAATTTTCCTCCTTTTTAGTTGATTTAACACTTCTTCTCTTAGCAGCATATTCTGCAGCATACTTATCCATTCTGAAAGTTAAGAAACGGATAACGCGTTCATCACGACGGAAGTTTAGTTCAAGCTTCTCAATCACTGACGGCTCAGCTTTAAACTCGATCAACTGATAAAAACCTGTTGATTTCTTTTGGATTGGATAAGCCAATTTTTTAAGGCCCCAATTCTCTTCATTGATAATCTCAGCTCCTTCTGCTTGAAGAATAGCCTTGAATTTTTCTACCGCTTCCTTCATCTGTACATCAGATAAAACGGGAGTTAAAATGAAAACGGTTTCGTATTGATTCATACTATACGTTAATTAAATAATTAAAAATATGTTTTTAATGCGGGTGCAAAGGTATATATTTTCTTTTAATAGACAAAGAGTTAAAGCGAAATATTTCCAAGAAAAGAATTCTCGTACTCTTAACAAAAAAGAAATAAATCCTCTTTTTATCTTTTTTCATAGATAATTATTGGATAATATAAAAGAGTAATCGTATATTTGCAAAGTTGTTTAAACAATCATTTCATGATAGAGCAGTTCAATTTTGATATTCAGTTAATATTTGCGATTCTTAATGGTAAGGTTTCGGCAGCCATAAATAGAAAATTATACCGTAATTTTCGACAGAATGGTCTGGAAATTAGTCCGGAACAATGGACCGTTTTAATTTTCTTATGGGAAAAAGATGGGGTAACGCAACAAGAGTTGTGCAATGCAACTTTTAAAGACAAGCCAAGCATGACCAGACTAATTGACAATATGGAACGTCAGCATCTAGTGGTACGTATATCCGATAAGAAGGACCGGAGAACCAACTTGATTCATCTCACCAGAACCGGAAAAGAAATTGAAGAACGCACACGATCTATCGTTGACCAGACATTGAGAGATAGGCGGCGACGGTCTGCTTGCGCTGTGAAGTAATGGAAGCGATCTGCCCCGGATTTTGGAGTTTCGTTTTCA
>ENA-USUG01002556-USUG01002556.1-human-gut-metagenome-genome-assembly--contig:-NODE-2556-length-27266-cov-10.827614_pt1 | contig 27266 bp, 20 predicted proteins | sample MGYA00250059_ERZ773394 | MGnify/ENA primary metagenome ERZ773394 (study PRJEB29103, sample SAMN06111957) | human gut metagenome | biome: human gut; feature: ankylosing spondylitis patient; material... | reverse complement strand
ATGGTCCGGTCATCCACCATTTTATCTATGGATTTATCTGTTTCGGCGATTTTATTCATCTCCACGATGGAGACACCTCTTTCTGCTGCCAGTCCGCGGAAAATATCGCCGGAAGAAACAATTTCAAATCCTCTGGCAATAAGCTCTTTTCCGAGGCTGGATTTTCCACTTCCTAAATTACCTGTTAAACTTAAGTTCATTTTTCCAATCCTCCATATTATGATTCTCTTATTATAACAATGCTTTTTCCGGTATGCAAGAGCTGATTACATTTCATTTACAATTATTTTGTCTGTATCTGGATATCCGGGCAATTGATAAATGCTTCACTGTCCACGGAAGTTCCCTCAGGAATCAGGACTGTTTTTAGTGAAGTACAGTTATTAAATGCCCAGTAAGAGATGGTTTTTAGTCCGTCAGGAAAAGTAATGTCCGTCAGGCTCTTACAGCTCTGAAATGCCTGGGATGAGATGGTATCCACATATTTTCCGATGACAACGGATTTCAGATCCTGGCATCCCATAAATGCTTTCGGATCAATCTGCACAACCTTGTATTCATGTCCATTATGATACGTTGTGTCCGGTATCGTAATATTTCCAGATGCCGTACTTCCTTTTGTGATCACACAGATTCCATCCCCGTATTCATACACCAGATTCATTTTATCCTGCACAGAAACTCCATTGCCGCCTGACGCATCAGACGCGCCCTGTGTGACTTTTTGTGATGTTTTCTCTGTGCTTTTATTTCCCGATGTACCGGATGCTTTCGTACCTGGCTGTACGGATACTTTGATATCCTCGGTAGTCTGGTTCTCTGCCGTATTCCATGCCTGCATATTCTTTTCCCCGGATTCGGATTTTGAATCCATACCAATGCTTCCCCGGCTGTTACCTGCACTTCCGTTGGAATCTGTTATTTTCTGTGTATTTTTGTTGGAATCCATTGCTTTCTGTTCGTTTTTGCTGGAATCTGTTGCTTCCTGTGCGTTTTTGTTGGAATCCGTTGCTTCCTGTGCATTGCTGTTGGAATCCGTTGCTTCCTGTGCGTTTTTATCAGCATCCCCGCCCGAGACTTCTACGGCAGAATCCGGAGTGTTTTCCGATCCGGAGGTTTCTTCTCCGCCTGCTACCTGGCTCTGCCCGTTTCCGCTCTCCTGTTCTGCCATGGTTAGTCTGTCATAGGCATAGGTTTCCATCTCCGGTGCTTTTTCTCTTTTTGCAACCGTTATCAGAATCCCTGCCACTATCCCCAGGGAAACAATCACCGTTCCTGCCGTTATTAATATCTTCTTCATTTCTTCCTCCAATTAGGAAAACAGCAGGAACAAAACTGTTCCTGCCGGTTTCACTTTCTAATCAAGCCAGAACAGCTGTCTGAGTGTGAATCCTACATTTGCTGTTCCTTTTGCGCCCCTTGCATCTTCTGCTGTTATTGTAAAATCTGCTGTTCCATTCTGAATCTCGGTAATGAGTTTACTGTACAGATCACCGGAAAGCACGGACTGCAGATCTTTGATATAAATGGTCTGCTCAATTCCGGAAACCAGAGTATTTCCATAATCAATCAGTACATGGTCATTTCCGTCATCATCCGTCCAGACCACATCGGCTGCCTTAAATCTACCTCTTCCTTCATAAAGGTCGGCATCTGTTGCACAGAACACAATCTTATAATCCTCTTCTGCTGCCAGTTCATTTATGTATATGTTATATTTTCCGGTTGACTTCTGTGCATTCCGCACCTCAACCTCAGGAGCAAAATTACCTGCAGCAAGTGCTTTTACAATAGTGTTTACGAATAATTTCAATTCACTTATGGATGTTGCCTTTCCGTCTGAATCCAGCATCTTGCTGTGTCCTGCTCCGGTGTAGGTAACATTTGCCTTGGAGTAAATATAGTAATTATTGATGGCATCACTCGCTGTATCGGAGAAATAATTATTTGTTCCATCCTCTGCAGCCAGAGTATACCATACCATAACCTTATCCTCTTCCTGTGCATTGCCCTCCGCATCTCTTGGAAGCTCCATATCCAGCTGGTAATACTGTGCATGCGTCTTTGCCACGGAGATACTCTCGTCAATGCGGAATGGATACTGTGTGACCTGACCAGTATTTAATTTATCCACCTTCGTCGTGTTCATGCTACTGCTGCTCACAGCTTTCGACGGATTATACGGATACTTGTAACCAGAGCTGAACCGCATCAGGGTAAAGTTTGAAATCCCCTGTATTTCCGATATCTTTGTTCCCGCTGATGACTCCGGCACATATTCATTTCCGTTTTCCGCATCATTTACCGATACCCCATAGCGGTTCATTCCGACAAGATTACGGAATCTGGTACTGATATTCGGTGACCAGTAATCGCCGGCATATGACCAGGCCGAGTTTTTCCACACTAAATATTCTTTGGCCGACAGGGAAGTGAAGCTTACGGTATCGTGGGAGAATAACAATGCCTTTCCGGTATTAATATAATCCGTGATCGCCTGTGCCGCCGATTCATTCACATCGGAATAGCCGAAGCAGTCTGCAAATCCGAGGACAACCATATCATAATCATTGATATTTCCATATTCCTCATTAAACTTATCCGTTGTCATAGCCGTAATATTTACCTTATATCCGATTGCCTGATAAGTCTGCCATAACAGCTTTTCAAAATCTGTAATATCACGGTTACTGTTTACCTGTTCCTTCGTCATTTCATACAGACCTGATGTTGTATGGTAAACCCCTTTGATATTTTCCGCATTTCTGATATTGTCCGCTGTTACATAGCTGCCATCATCGTTCTGTCCCGCCATTAACAGTGTAATATCATAAACTTTGGTCTTGCCCGGCTGCAGTGAACCGGGTACTATCTGAAGAACTTCCACATCCCTTTGCCTGGAATTAACCGCCACGGAACCGGTTGTTTCACTCTTAATAACTTTCTCCGTGTCTTCTTCCTGAATAATAATCTTCCAGATGAACAGACCGGAGAATTTATCGTTCAGTTCGATCGTAATATTCATGTCCTCAAGTTCTGCGCCGGTATATACATGATTGTGATAAATCTCATTGGCTTCATCCAGTGTTTCGGTCTCAGAGAAAATACCATCTCCATTCTTATCCAGAATAATCTTCATTCTGTAGTTCTTATCTTCCTGCAGATTACCCATCTTTACATGATAAGTAAGTTTCGTTTCTGCTCCTCCTGTACGGATAACATTATTTACAATACCTTCCTCATCACTGTAGGTAAGAGATGGACTTACTTCCGATGCTGAAATACTGTTTGTCACATCCACTTTTTCAAATACCGGATTCTGGTTATTATAAGCATAGATTACTTTAATTGCCTGGCTGTATTTGAATACATTTCCACGGTATGCCGGTGTCTCGGTAATTGTTCCCAGAAGATCCCTCATATTTGAAGTTGCATAAGTATATTTTCCATCATATAACAAATCTCCTACCAGCACAATATTTCCTGCTGCTGCATATTTCTTAATCTGCTCTGTTTTGAACTCTGTCAGATCGTTTCCGGAAAGTCTTGCCGTTGTCCCGCCGTTTTTCAGATAACGGTAGGTTACCCCACCATCACGGTATGTTCCCGCAAAATCTCCGCTTAAAAAGCCCATCAGTTCTGATTTCACGGTTGTTGTATCACCATAAGCAGTATACAGACAGCCGTTTAAGGAAGAATCCCGGTAAACCGTGTCTCCGCTGCCATCCGTATTCAGATTTCCTTTCTCATCACCTATGTAGATAATGTCATAAGCACCGATAAATTCCGTATTTAAACCATTTACACCATTCGGTGTATAACAGTCCACCTCGATCATATATTTGCCGTCCGGCACGGTATAACTGCCGTCCATATTTCTCGTTACACCTGTGGAATCCGCCGTTACCAGATTCTCTTTTGCGATTCCCATCGCCGCCGCAAGAGTTTCTATCTTCTCCTGCGTGTCGAATTTGAACACGGAAGCCGGCTCAATCTCAAGTACTTTCAGATATAATCCGCCGAATACGTCAGGATCCGGATTGACCTTTATCTTGCCGTCCCTGATACCGAGCAGATATTTCAGGATATCAATGACCGTATAATTACCATTATCTTTTCCGAGCAGATCCGGTGCATTGGATACCCCCCACAGCTTTGTATCATAATTCTGCGGGATCAGGTTTGCCGTTCCACGGAATGCATAGTAATGCGGATTCAGGTAATCCTGTCTGCTGGTAAATGCCTGATTGTCAATGAGGAAGTTCGTGGATGCAGAAGTATATACTTTTTCGCCCGACGAATTTGTATAAGATTCTTCAGCTCCGGTCTTTACCGCATTGATAAAGATGCCTTCCGCATCAAGCTTTGCCTTGATATTTCCTGCTCTTCCGTACTGGATATCCTGACACAGAGAAGCAAGATATCCTTCCCACTCGGAAGAAGTTACATATCTGCCGTCTTTTTCCGATACCTGCTGTGCATTTCCCCCGCTGTCTTTGCCATCCACAATAATCGCCTTTCCATCCGCATCATTGTTATCTGCCAGATGGTCACTGTAATACTGGGAATGCATGACTGCTGTCTTTGCACCATATTCATTGTATACCGGATATACGGTTGATATCATGTTCTTTACAATCGCATAGCCGGTGTAGGTATTGCCGTCTTTATCTGAAATAATCTTATCCGCGTCCGTCGGTACATCAGTTATGGTAGAACGGACGACTGCTTCCATTCGTTTGACATTATTTCCTGCCGTTCCAATGGTGGATGCATCGAATACAACCGGCATCATACGGATCTGTCCGTTTTTGAATGTCTTTCCCTCGAGTGTTGCATTCATAATCGCTTCCGCCGCTGCCCAGGAAAGATCCCTGGAGATATAATAGCCTCTTCCGTCCGCAGAAGGATAAGTGAGATATTCCGGATTTGCTCCGGTAATCCTGCCATCGATACTGCGTAACAGCTCATCTTTTTCAGAACCGTTTTCCACAAACTCATAATCCATATAAGTCGGGGCATTTCCGGAGCTGTTTACAGCCACTTCCGTAAAACTTCCGTCCGCATTTCTGGTGTATTTTGTAATCTGCGAAGCTTCTACCGGCTGGTATCCGCCTTCCCCGTCAGACATATATCCATTAAAGAACTGGTTTGTTGTGTAGGTATTATTATCATGGCATTTCGTACTTACATATACAAAATCCGCATTCTGCACATCCTCCACGGTCACTTCATTTGCCGCTTTGGTACTGATGACCAGACGGTCTTCCATGAAATCCACATAATCTGTCAGAACATAATTCAAAAACATATTTTCTACTTCAACATACTTCTTTCCCGTAAGTCTGCTGATATTAAATGTGAATTTGAAATTGCTGAATCCATCGGCATTTAACTGGTACTGGCTCTGTGCCATGACCGCACCGTCCCAGCCGCCGATTGTTCCAAACCATCTCCGAATCGTGGTATCCTGCTCATTTTCATTGATCCAGTCCAGTTTATCGCGTATGGATTTATCTGCTCCGTAAAAAAGGAATTCCGAACAGGATGTGTCCGGCACAATCTCAAGAATCGTGAATTTCCGGTCTTTATCCTTTGTCATTTCATCCACGATACACTGGAAATAAGTGTAATTCTCCGGTTTATCATCCACATCAGCCTCTGAAACAAGCGGTGCCTGACCAAAACAGGTTGTCATGATAATCACGATGACAAGTGTCCATATGATAAAACGTTTTTTCTTCTGCCTTCTTACATCAAATATAGTAAGACTGTTTTTATTTTTCATTCTGACACCTTTCCTTTCTAGCTGGTCTCAAGCTTCGCTGCTGCTGCCCTGCTGATTACTTCATAAACTTCTGCTCCGGATGAACCCGTAAGTGTTACCTGTCCCGGATTGTTCCGCAGCCGGATATTCTGCGTGATTTTCGTTGTTTTTCTGCGGTATGCAAGTCCGATATCGATATGTACGGAGATCGGATTCGTCACATACCCTTTGGTTGTTTTTGTGTCTTTTACCGCATCCGGCCAGTCTTTTGTAACATTATTCAGTTCAAAAGAGAAATGCTCAAGCTTGTCGGTAAGCAGATATCCGGCATCCTGATTATCGACATCGTCCGGCTTCGTGGTCCGCAGCCACAGCTTCTCACCCTTCCGGATAATGACCCGCTCCGATCCGGTCGGATTTTTCCAGTTTCCAAGCGAATCATCGTATTCACCGGTATAGATATAAGTTACTTCCCCATCTTTTTCAATGCGGATTCCGGTTGCTTCCATGAAAGCTGTATTCAGCTGTTCCGTGACATCCTGCAGCTCATTCTGAAGAATCGATTTCGTACTTTCCGTTGAAAACCATTTACTGCTGTTCGTCATCAATGAAGCAATCAGAATGGATACTACCCCGGCGATCGCCATGGCAACAATCAGTTCTATCAGCGAAAAGCCCCGGTTATTTAATTGTTTTCTTTTCTCTGCCATCCCTTATCACCTCTATTTGCTTACGACTTTGCCCGTGTTGAAATATGCCGTTACCGATTTTGTCGAACTGATGCTGTCACTCGTTACCTCTATCTGCAGATTCTCGTTCTGCTCTGCAAATCCAAGTTCTGCCGCTTTCTCCTTCGCATATACATCGTTCAGATCCGCTTCATTCGTCAGTCCCTTGCTGATCGCATCGTATTCCACACGGTCAATCGCTCCCGATCCTTTGTGGTAAGTCACAACTAACATATTTCCTTCGCTGATTGGCATATCGATCTTTGATGTACCGCAGGTAAATTGCAATTTCATTCTGGATGGGAGTTCCTGGCTGTCATAAACCTCCGGATCCAGGATATCCGTTGTCGAACCGTCCGGATTGGTTATGGTCTTTTTATTCATGCGGATAATTTCAACCTTATACCTGCCGTCATCATTTTCGATCACTAGCTGCCAGTAATAATCCGCATAGATATTTTTGGAATTTTTCTGGACGGTCCGCAGCTCTTCATTGAGAAGCCCTGCTGTCTTTTTCATGTTTCCGTTTGCAACCAGTCCGAATCCCTGAAGTCCCACTCCTGCCAGTATTGCCATAACCGCAATCACTACCAGAAGTTCCACCAGTGAAAATCCTTTATTATCCCTGTTCATGCCAGCTTCCTCCTTCCTTTTTATTTTCTCCAGTTTACAATGGATACCATATCTGCATAGCTTAAATCAGATATCTTTACTTCGTCCGTACCGCTTGTGATAACGGATGCATTAAATGCATCAAAATATTTTTCAAAATCACAGTCGTTATTTTCCAGTACTTCCAGCACTTCACTCTGGTTTGTGTACACCTTTACACTTCCGTTTACATAAATATTTCCCTGACTGATAATCAATCCCGTGAAATCAGAATTTACTTTTACCTCACTTGAAGTTCCATAGGAAATAATGATACCGTAGGTCGGCTGGGACGGATCTGACTTTGTAATCTCTGTCGTTCCTACTTTAATCTTATCCGAATTTATCTCGCAGTTCTTATCCGTCACAATGAGATTGTACCGTTTGCCACCCACCGTCACATACAGCTGCGGATCCGGATAGGATGCCGGTGCCAGACCGTCATTTGCCAGAATATAACCGGTCATCGCTTTGGAAGCAGACGGTCCGCGGTTGACATCTTCCTGTGAAACCGCAATGCTGACACCGTTCTTTAACCGCTTCAGTTCGCTTTCGACCGTTGCATAATTATTGAGCTGTGTGGTCTTTGGCACAGTGACCAGATAACTTCCAATCAGATAACGCCGGATGTTCAAATCCGTCTGGATATTTTTGAATACATCCAGGGACGCGGTCGGCGATGCCGTTTCAAATCCATTTACGGTATTTCCGCTTGCTCCCGTAATCAAGGTTGCATTGGAATAAACTTTTCCGGATCCATTCTTCGTAATGGAGATTCCGTTTACAATCTTTCCGAGGTTATCGGTCAGAAGCATTTTCTCTGTAATATAATCCTCATTTGCCGCATATGCGGAAGAAGAATTCAATAATTCTGCCACATAATCTGCCAGCTTTGCCTTGCTTGAGAAATTATAATAGAGGAATACTTCATAGCCGGCATTGTGTGCCACCTTCTTTACAACGACCGGATTTTCCGCATTTAACATACCTTTGGCAAAGAAATTACTGTCGTCCGCTGTCAATGATGTAGTCAGTTCTTTTGCCAGTTGCAAATCATCTGCCAGAATCGTTTCATCACTTCCTGTCTCGGAATATCCAGCCGCCTTTTTCAGCTGATTCCAGCTGTCCGTACTCATCGGATTCGTAATGGTCATCTTATCCGGATCGACCGGAGACGCCAGATTCTTCAGTCCTTCTTTTATGCTGTCCGACATCTGCAGATATTTATCCAGAACGATATAGGCATCCTGATCTCCTTTTGCAGATACACCTTCCCCTGTTGCATAAGCAACACTGGATGACATTTTGATATAGGAACGTCCGCCCAGGATAAAGTCGGTTACGTCCATGTTGAGGGTGGAATTTTTTCCGTTCAGGATAATGGCACTACTCTGTGCGGCATTATTTATGCTCTCGCCATCACTCTTATATCCGTAATAATTTCCTTTGATATCGGCACTGCTTGAATTGGAATTGATTTCCAGGTCATCTTCCAGATAGAGGTTATTTCCTGCATCCGTTGTGAAGGATACACCTTCCGTTCCGCCAAGGAGTGTATTCACCGCCCACAGATCCGTGGTCTTTAACATTGCCTTTGAACTGGTATTCATATTAAAATCATTTCTTGCCACCAGATTAATATGGGATGCGGATATTTCATTTGCCGGTACTTTATCCCCGGTAGCATAGGAAGCATTGTTCGTTCCGTCAAACTCTACATTTGCCTTGTTCTGCAGATTAATGTTATTGCCCGCATAAATACTGGACGCAATGAATGTTTTCTTCGTATCATCGGAGGAATCCGTCTTATCAAAGGCGATATCGATATCCGATATCAGCGTGTAATATAAATAATCGGTCAGCTTATTATCTTCGGTAAAATTAATCTCCATATTCGGGTATTCGATCTGGATGTCGGTCGTAATCTCCGCGAAATAATCATTATCCTGAAGATAACTGATGGTCACATCGGAAAGCAGAATATAATATTTCTTATTCGTCGTATCTATTTTTCCCTGAATATCCTCGATGGACTGTATGGATATCTGTTTTGTTTTCTGATCGGTATTTGCGGCACTTACATTCTGGATACAGTCTCCCATATAAGTCATCGCAGATGCGATGGCAGAAGTCTTTTCCGTCGGATGCAGCACAAGGCTTTCCCCATTTGTTTCCGACCATTTATGTCCGGTAAGATCTTTATACATATTCTGGATAAAGGACTGCCGCATGGAAAGATTTGCAGTCTTGTTATCTACCATGAACTGCATTCCTGTTGTGAGATCGGTTTCCAGAAGATTCGAAGAAACATCGGCAAATACAGAATTTAACATATTGAGTGATTTTACACCCAGTCCGGTATAGACTTCATCGACCGCTGTTTCTGCGGTATAAAATGCCCTGTCGGAATAGACCTGCGCCCGCTTCAGTGCAAGATTCACGGAAGCCGCTGATATCACGGTCGCCGCAAGCAATGCAACGAATGCAATCGTCGCTACCGCAAGTGCCAGTGTTGAACCGTGGTTATTCAGTTTGATACGTTTCTTCCATCTGTCACACATAGCCTTATCCTTTCTACTTTGTCAGTGTTGTTGTCAGTCTCGCTGCTACTTCTCCGTCCACAGCATCTTTATGTACTACTATTTCCATCTGATAAATATGATTTACTTCTTCTTTATTATCAGTCAGAAGATTAAAGGTATTCCGCCCGGTTTTTGCTGATACCAGTCTGCCCGTAAGTCCTGCCGTACAGGAGTTTCCAAAATTCTGAATATTGGAATACAGCACAAGGCTGGTATTTAACGGATATTCATTGGTCGGATTCGCCGTGATTCCGTTTATGGTGTATTTGATATTGGCATCTTTCCAGATGATTTTATCTCCCTCTGATGAAGATATACTGCCATCTGCACGCATTGCCTGCGTATTCTGCTCAATCAGAAAGATATGCAGCGGCTTTTCTTCATCTGCACCGGCAAGACTTCCATCATAGGAATAATTAATTTCCAGCTTATCACTGCTGTATTTTACCCCGCTTTCTACTGCACCGGTCCGATCGTATAATGCCGGCACAACGTAGATAACAGGTGCATCTTCGGTTACATCCACACTCTTCTGTTTTACCAGTATGGTTTCCCCGATCTTATTTGCATCCGAAACATCATTGCGGTAGGTGTCCACCGTTACTTTGACCAGATATTTCTTCTCGCCCCCGGTTACGATATAACTGCAATTAATGTTTAATACCGCAGATTTTGCATCTCCGGCACTCAGGCCTGCATCATTTTTAGTATATTTATCATAGACAAGAATGGTATTGGAATCACTCAGATTATTCATAACCGGTACAGAGTTCTTATTCGCATAGAATTTGTATGCCTCATCCAATGTCGGGTCTGCCTTTAATTCCGCCGAAACATAGAATTTCTCATTGGCAGCACCTTTTACATATGTCTTTCCGGCAAGGTCCTTCTCTTTTCCGTAGACAATTCCGGTATAGGTGTCCTGCCCGTCCTGATAATCTGCTTCCGTCACACCTCCATAGGTCGTGACAATATCTTTGATCGTCATGGTTTTAAATATTTCAGCGACATCCTGTGCCGTCTGCTCAGCATCCGCTGTCCTTCTTGCCTCGTTATTAATCCGCATTCCTACGGCAAAAGAATCCAGGAATGGAATCGCCACCAGGGATATAATTGCTATGGTTACCAGTATTTCTACCAGCGAAATACCTTTATTATTAAGTTTCCGCTTCATGTTTCCTCCATTCCTTTCCCTTTAACGGTAAATACGGACGCTTCCTGTTGTTGTTCCTACAGAAATACGAGGTGTATTTACATCATCGTTGATAATCTTTACATTCAGTTCTTTATCCGTACTGTTTACAAAGTTAATCTTTGCACCGGCCTTATCGGATTCACTCTGTCTTGCTGAACTCATAATCAGCATATCGAGGGTATCTCCACAGTTCAGTACAGCTCCGTCATAATAATTGTCCACCGGATAGGTAGATGCACCTACCTTATAACTTACGCGGTAATTTCCTGCCGTTCCGGTTACGGTTACGGTTACGGTCTCCGTAGAGTTGCTGCTTGCAGATGCAAGAGTCTTTCCTAAGGCATCGTTCTTTAATCCGACTACAACGGAATCAATATCTGATTCAAATGCACTTGCGGTCAGGAAAATATCGTAATCTGATACAATACTGTCACCTTCCTGTCCCTGTGCACCACTTCCGGAATAGAAGGAATCGGAAGTAAAGAGATTACTGCTTCCAACCGGTACATTCTGTACGGTTACTGCAGGTACGGTACGGTCACTGCCGGTTATGTCAAACGTAGATAATACGATCGTTCCTGTCATGGCATCGTCCGTTTCATTATATGTCATGCTCATGGAATCAATGGTGTATTTTCTGTCCGTCGCACTGTTTAAATAGCTGATCAGGCCCTTTCCCTGATCATAGGTTGCCTTGTAATTCATCGTCAGTGTAACCCTGTTTCCCACATAATCGGTGGAATATACTGCCTGTCCCATTGCTGACGGATTTGTGGAGGTAATCTGTCCAAAGGTATAAACCGGGGTAATTTCTGACATGCTCAGAGTACTGAATTCGACTCCGGTATCTTCCTCGATGGCTTTTGCAAGCACAATCATACCTTCCTGTGAACTTCCTGCAGGGTAAAGTTCCAGTAAATCTTCATAAGACTGCTCAAACTTCTCTGTCTGGCTCTTGTAATTATCTTTCTCTGTATACAATGGATATAAGGAATCATATTTCTTTGTCAGTTCATTCCGTTCTTCCTTCATTGCCACTGTCATATTGTTGATATTTCGGTATCCAAAATACCAGGAGCAGAAAACGATCAATGCTACAAGAAGTATCATCAGTGTTTTTTTATCTTTTTCTGATACTGTTAATTTCATGATGTTTCCCTCCTTCCTATTCCTCTGCCACTTTTGTAAATGTACAGGTCAATGTGTAATTCACGGTCTTAACACCGCTTGTATCTTCACTCTCGGATAACGCACCTGCCACCACATCACTTACATAATCCAGATTTTTCAGCTGGATAATGAATTTTGCCACGGATTCTTTGGATGCCGCAGTAATATTGAAATTCACGCTTCCGGCTGCAATGCTTAATGCGGTAACTGCGGAATCTGCCGGCATATAGGTTTCCATGTCTTTGATAAATTTGCCCATGGAATCATCCGCATTTTCCGTTAAAGCATAGAAGTTCTGCATATCTCCCAGCTTGTCTTTTGCATTGTAGTAATCATTCATCACAGCTTCTACTTCGATGATTTCATTTACTTTTTCCTGCATACTGTTGCGCTGGCTCTTTGCCGTCATGTACTGAATCAGCGGTATGGCGATAATAACGATCGCTACCATGACAGAACCAAATAAAAGCAGATTTAACAATTTGAAATCTACTTCTTTATTTACCTTTTCAATTTCTTCATTTGGAATAAAGTCCGCCGGCGATATTCCGGCTCCGAGATTTGCAATGAAACGAGGCATAACCCGTTCTGTGAGCATCAGAGTTCCTGTCGCTACTACATTATGCATCGGAAGTGTTTCCATTACCGGAAAGTCAAATTCATTGACAAACAGCTGTTCCACTCCGAGCATTTCCGCACTTGCTCCTGTGATATATGCCTTTTCAATACGGTCTCCATCATGTCTGGATACATAATATTCCACTACCCTTCCGATATTATTCGTCAGATAACGGAGTGAATTCGTAATCGGATCATCATCGAAATGATCATGAATCAGTTCCTCTGTTCCCAGCATTTCTTCTGCTTCATATTCATCTATGCCCTTTTCTTCCACGATGGTCTGCACTACCATGCTCTTTCCGTAAGGCACGATTCTCTGAAGCTGGAGAACGTTATTTTTCAAAATATTAATGGTGGAATTATCTTCCTGAATCTGGACAACCAGTGTGGTTTCTGCACCGATTTCCCTTTTTGCTACCTGCACCGCCGAGTTACCTGCATAATCGACACGTTCTACATATAAACCGAGTTTATATCCGATACTGTAACAGGACATAACGATTTCTTTCGGTGCTGCCAGAACCAGTACTCTTAACTGCTTCTCCTTTCCCGCACCGATCTGCTCCAATGTCTTATGTGTGATAATGTATTCATCAATATTTACAGGGAAATAATCTCCTGCATTTGCTGTAATTAACTGTGTAAGTTTGTTATCTTTTACATCCGGTGCCGTGATTTCCTTTGATGCGATACGGCTTGAGAATATCGTAAAGATCGCCGTCTTTGCTTCAAATTTATTCACCGCCAGAGACTGCTGGATCGCATCAATGACTGCCAGTTCATCTTTGATAAAACCATCCTCCACACTGTCCTCCGGTGTTCTGATTACCGCCGCTTTCTGCAGGTGGATGCTATTTCCCGAATAACTTACTTCACACAGCTTGATTGACATACTTCCAATACTGATGGTCAAAATATTCGCCATGTCCACTCCTCCTTGTTTTATTTCTATCTAGTCAAAAGGTTACCAAAACAGCTCCTTTTGTTATAGTCATCTTCATCTTCTATGGGGATATTATTAAGACAGGATAAAGAACCCGAGATACCAGTTTATCATCTGCTCCCCATAAAGCATGGCTATAAATATACCTGCGGAAAGATATGGTCCGAATGCAAGTATATGTTCTTCACCTGAAATTTTCATTCTCGCTATATGTATCACAGAGCCTAATATTGCTCCTAAAACCAGTGCCAGAAGAATCTTCTGCCATCCAATCAATAATCCTGCCACCGCCATAAGCTTGACATCTCCGCCGCCTATTCCGCGTCCCTTTGTGGCATAATAGAGTATCAGCAGAAAACCGCTGACACTTACAAAACCTATTATATGATTTAAAATATTTTTATAATCAATGGCTGTTGCCATGATTCCCATTGTAAGGATGAAGCCATTGATTCCGACCGGAATCTCATATGTTCTCCAGTCTATGACACTCAATGCAATGAGTGCGGAAAATGTGAGACAATAAAGAATGCAGCCGACATTCATACCGCTTACAAGGAAGATCCAGACATACCCGACTCCGTTGATAAACTCTACCAACGGATACTGCCCGGATATTTTCTCACCACAGTATCTGCACTTTCCCCGCAGAAAAATCCACGAGAAAAGTGGAACCAGGTCGTACCATGCAAGTACATGATTACATGACATACAATGGGAACGGTTCACTGCAATATTTTCTTTTTTTGGTATCCTGTAAATGCATACATTCACAAAGCTTCCTATTACAATGCCGTATAGAAAGAAGATAAATGCAAGCAGTATTGTCTGTGGCTGCATAATATATGTCTCCTGTGGTTGGATTATTCGTTAATATTAAAGTCTCCCTTATCACCATCTCCGTTAGCTACAACAGACACTTTACCTCTTGAATCGATATTGATTACAATTGTTGAAGATGCATTTTTGTAATACTTTGATGATAATTTAATTGTATCAGATCCGATATAATCTACGATTTCACCTACAAATGTTGTGCCCATATCAGTTGTACCATCATCTGAAGACTTAATATCACCAGCAGCAACAGGTGTTGTGCCATTGATTGTTAATGTTCCATTTGCAGAACAGGTGTATGTAAAGGTCTTGTTGTATGGTGGTTCATACTTAGGATCACCTAATGTATTTGTCCATGCCTGATATAATTCATCGATTGCCTGTTTGTCCTTTGATAACTTAGATTTCTCAATGTTTCCTAATAATGTTGGTGCAAGTACACCGATAAGTACTGCCATAATGGCGATAACTACGATAAGTTCTACAAGGGAAAAACCCTTATTGTTCATTTTCTTTTTCATAAATCATTTCTCCTTTTACTTATACTTATTAATTATTCCGCCGGCTTACACCGGACTTATTTATGTTTGAATCAGGAACTTTTCAGTCTGTACTCCTGATTCTGATAAAAGTTTCCTTCGGGTGCGGAAACTGATTATCCTATGCCTGTGCACCTAACTGCTGGTACATGCTCATCATAGGTCCATAGATTGCTGCGATTAACAGACATACCACTCCGGCCATACATACAATGATAACCGGCTCCATTAATGCCGTCATCTGCTGGGTTGCCATCTCAACTTCCTCATTATAATATTCGGCTGAGTTATTTAGCATTTCTTCGAGATTACCGGTTTCTTCCCCAATGCTCAACATATGCATAATCATCGGTGGAAATAATCCTGAAGCTTTTAACGGTACGGATAAAGCAACACCCTGCTGTACCTGTTTCGCTGCGTCCAGGACAGCATCCTGATATAAGACATTGTCCAATGTTTTTCCGGTAATCTCCACGGCTTCCACCATACCCATACCGGAACTGACCAGTGTGCTTAGAGTTTCTGCAAACCGGGCACAGGACTGTTTCTGTATCAATACTCCGAATACCGGTAGTTTCAGGACTATCTTTGCTATCTGCCGTTTCCCCTGTGGGGTTTTATTATACATTTTAAATGCTACTATTGCTATTACAAGAATACCAATCAATATTATCCAATCTTCCTGCAGGAATTGGCTCATCGCAACTACTGCCACGGTAAATGCCGGTAATTCCCCACCAATCTGATCGAACATGGACTGGAAATTTGGAATAACCACAACCAGTAAAACAATGATAACTGCTATCATAACCACAATCAATACACAGGGATACATCAGTGCTTTCTTGACGATTCCTTTCAGCTTTGCATCCTTTTCAAAATGGCTTGCCATCTTTCCCATTGCACTTTCCAGGTTACCGGATGCTTCTCCGGCATCTACCATGTTCAGCAATAATGGAGGAAACACCGTTTCTCTTCTCATGGCAAGTGCCATGGAATCACCTTTTTCCACATTATCACGGACATTCTTTAATGCCTGCTTCAATGCTTTATTCTCCGTCTGCTCTGCTAACATTGCCAATGCAGTTACAACATTGACACCGGCTTTGGAAATACTTACAAACTGTCTGCAGAACACACCCAGATCTCTTGAGCTGACTTTCTTCTTTATATTGAAGCTGATGTCTTTATTCAGCAATGACGTTTCGCCAATGCTCAGAATGCTATATCCCTCGTTTTTCAATATGGCTCTTGCTTTCTCTATGGAATCTGCCTCGACATTCGCTTTTTTTGTTTTCCCGGCTTTGTCAATGGCTTCATATGTAAAACTTGCCATAATTCTCTTCTCTCTCCCTTCCTCAAATATCATCTATTTACGTTTCATTCATAATTTTATGAATTTTATACAAACAATATATTAACACATGCATTGTATATTTTCAAGTACAAAATAACTGTTTTTCTATACTACTTTTATTCGAGAACGCATTGATGCATAATCCACGGAATATTCCAAAGCAGTATTTTTACTGATTTTTCCCATGACAAATAATTCATACAAGGAATCATCCATGGTCTGCATACCGATCTTTTTATTCGTCTGCATAACAGAACCGAGCTGGAAGGTTTTTCCCTCACGGATTGTGTTTCTTACCGCAGGATTGCTGTGCATGACTTCAAATGCTGCACATCTTCCATTTGAGGTATTCGGCATAAGCTGCTGTGAAATAACACTTTCCAGTACCATCGAAAGCTGTACCCTGATCTGCTCCTGCTGATATGGAGGAAATACATCAATAATACGGTCAATCGTACTTGCCGCTCCTATGGTATGCAGTGTACTGAGTACCAGATGTCCTGTTTCCGCCGCTGTTACCGCCGTGGATATGGTTTCCAGATCTCGCATCTCTCCGACCAGAATTACATCCGGATCTTCACGCAATGCAGCCCTGAGTGCATTTGCATAGGACATGGTATCAAACCCTATCTCTCTCTGATTTACAGTGGCCTTCTTGTGAGAATGAAGGTACTCGATCGGATCTTCCAGTGTAATAATATGGCATGCCCGGAATTCATTGATCTGATTGATTATGGATGCCAGTGTAGTAGATTTACCACTTCCGGTCGGCCCTGTTACCAGAACCAGTCCTCTCTTCTTCTTGTATAATTCTACAACCGATGCAGGCAGTCCCAGCTGTTCCGGACGCGGCGGTTCGGTTGCCACGGTACGCATGGCAGCTGCCATAGAACCTCTCTGCCGGAACACATTTACTCTGTATCTTCCCATGTCAGCCATGGCATAGGAAAAATCCACTTCGCCTTTTTCCTCAAATGTTTGTCTCTGCTGGACATTCATAAGCGGAAGAATCAGTTCTTCCGTATCCTTCGGCATCAGCCTTTCCATCTCAAGATTGACCAGCTGGCCATTTACCCTTACCTTAGGCGGTACACCTGCCGTAATGTGAATATCGGATGCCTTTAGATCTTTTGCAATCTGTAATATATTCTCTATCTTCATCATTTTCCTTCTTTCCCGTTTTTGCCCGAAATGGATTATTCCACACTGTCTTCTGCACTATAGGTTACTTTTACCATCTCTGCAACAGAGGTAACACCCTCCCTGACATATTTCGCTGCCGAATTTTTCAGAGAACTCATTCCTTCTTCTTCCGCTGCTGCCTGCAGTTCTTCTGCTGTTGCACTATCCGCTATCATACGTTTGATTCTCTTTGTAATAGTCATGATTTCATAAATACCGATTCGTCCGCGGTATCCGGTCTGTCCGCATAACTGGCAGCCGCAAGGCTCGTATATCGTTGCTTCTTCATTCTGCGGAATATGCAGAATCTTTTTCTCGACGGCATCCGCTTTCTTCGGTTTTTTGCATTCACAGAGTCTTCTTACCAGTCGCTGTGCGATGATTCCAACGAGGGAATCTCCCAGCAGATACGGCTCGATTCCCATATCTATGATACGTCCGATGGTTCCTGCCGTACTGTTTGTATGTAACGTACTTACTACAAGATGTCCGGTAATGGACGCCTGTACGGCAATGGAAGCGGTTTCGCCGTCTCGGATTTCTCCGATCATGATGATATCCGGATCCTGTCGCAGAATAGAACGCAGTGCACTGGCAAAAGTCAGTCCTGCCTTTACATTTACCTGAACCTGATTCACACCGTCCACATTTGCTTCTACAGGATCTTCTACGGTAATAATATTTACATCTTCACTGTTTAATTCATTTAATGCGGTATACAATGTCGTAGACTTACCACTTCCGGTTGGTCCTGTTACCAAGATAATACCATGCGGATTTTTCAGAATATTGTCAAATTTTTCCAAATCTTCCGGCCGCATACCCAGGTCGGCTTTGTTTCTCTTAAAGCCTTCTTTATATGCAAGTCGCATAACGCATTTTTCCCCATATACGGTAGGAAGATTGGACACACGGATATCATACTCTTTCCGGTCGACCTCTATGGTGATACGTCCGTCCTGCGGCTTTCTCTTCTCTGCGATATCCATTCCTGCCAGAATCTTGATTCTGGCTATCATCGCCGGAAACAGCGACTTGTCGTATGTCATAATCTCACGAAGATTACCATCGATACGGTATCTTACTTTAACAAAATACTCAAACGGTTCAATATGTATATCACTGGTTCTCTGTCTGGCTGCCTGTTCAATGATATTCTTGACCAGCTGCACAATCGGTGAATTCTCAATATCTTCTTTTCTGGATGCTTCTTCTGCATCTTCCTCCACAGCCACTTCACCCTGTTCTTTTTTGAACTGTTCTGCAATCGCGGATGCCTGCTGCTTTCCAAATGCTTTATCAAGGAAGAACTCGATCGCCTCGGATGTACTCAATACCGGTTCTACCTGCATATTTGTTACAATGGATACATCGTCAATCGCCATGATATCCATCGGATCTGCCATCGCCACAATCAGAACATTCGCAGCTTTCTTTGAAATGGCAATTGGTATCAGCCGGTATTTTCGTGCGATTGGCTCTGAAATAAGATGTACGGCATCTTCTTCTATCTCATATTTTCTTAAATCTACATATTCTACCCCAAGCTGCTCCGTCAGAATATCTATGATATTGTCCTGACTTACATAGCCGAGATTTACAAGAGTTTCACCTAAAAGTGTACCCTTTTCTTTCTGTTCACTTAACGCTTTTTCCAACTGTTCCTGTGTGATTAATCCTTTTTCTATCAGGACATCCCCCAGACGGACTCTTTTCCTAAACTCTAACATTTACTTTCCCTTTTTCCTACTTCACTCAATTATAAGTCTAAAAATGCAAAAAGGTGGAAACAGTAATATCTGCTATCAATATAGCAATATTCACTATTTCCACCGGTCGATTTTTATTATAGCACATTATTTTCAAAAATCAACTTGTCATTTTGTTCATTTTTCAATCAATTTTTTGTGCATTTTGCTACTATTTTACAATTTTGCCAGTTTCTGCTCCAATAATTCAATTCTCTTCTTATATTCCTCCAGTTCCCGTTTGCAGGTTTCATTTTCCTCTTTATACTTCTCCATTTGCTTCAGCTGTTCTTTCTGCTCCTCTCTTTCATTCTGATACTTCTTCAGCTGTTCTTTCTGCTCCTCTGTTTCGCTTTGATATCTTTCCAGTTGTTCCTTACACTCTTCATTCTCACTCCGATACTTCTCCAGCTGCTCTTTGCGTTTCTCGTTCTCACTCCGATACTTCTCCAGCTGTTCCTCATATTCCTTCCGAGCTTCTTTCAGTTCCTCAATCTCCTGCACCGCCTGATCAATCATATACTGTTCTGTATTTCTGTCCAGTATTCTTAATGCCTCTGAAAACATATCTATCACCTCTTCTATCTCTGCTGCATATTCCGCGACTTCCAAAACGATGTCAAACATTTCCTGCGATACTGACATTACCTGCTGTATTTTTTCCGGTGTGTCAGCACTGAACAGAGAAAGCCAACATTCCTTTTCGTTAGTTATAGTTTGCACGTTTTTGCGGAATTTGTCAAGTTCAATATAGTGGATATTTTCCAGAAATTCTTCCTCCAACCCACTGTCAAATACTATCTTTCCCCTGTCCTCCCATATGTCCGGCAAGTCACTCATTGCCCCTCCGGATTTTTCAAATAAAACAATACAGTAAACCGGTTTCAGCATACTATAGGTGAATTTTTTTCTTTTTAATTCTGACTTTATCTGATTATACTGACGCATAACCAGATCTGCCATATAGCAGGAAACTCTTTTTCCATTAAATGAATAAGGCAGTCGCTGCATTTCCACATTCAATAGTTTTCCATCTGTCGATTTTACCAGTATATCCATAATTAATATGCTGCCCTCTTTATTCATTTGTTCACTTTCTGTTGGAAGTATTGTTAAGATTTTAACCTCGAATCCAAGAATAGATGATAAGAAATGTTCCAGACGTTCCGGATGTTTTTCACAATTAAATACTTTTTTGAATATTTTGTCGTATGTCAGCGGCAATAATGTTTTCCCCGTACAAAAATCGATCAGTTCTCTCCTGCCCTGACGGCTCAGTTCCTCAAACTTTTCATAGCAGCCATTTTCTTTCATCCGCTGAACGACTTCCTCCTGACTGCAAAAATGTACCTTTGAATGATTTGGTTCTATAATTTCCATCCTCCTTCTTTCGTAATCTTCATAAGTAATTGCAATTTGTACACGCCTGAGTGCTTTAAATATATTACTATATTATTTCATATTTGTCAAGATATTGTGTTTATTTTTAATTATTTTATCATATTAAAGCAAAAAGCCGGTTTTCATGAAGTTTCTCCATGAAAAACCGGCTTCTGTTTATAATTTCTGACCTGTCTCTGCTGCCCACGAATTGCTTCGCAGCATACTGCTTCCGCAATTCTTCAAACATGAGCAGTATTTGTGACCCTCTCATCATATTACATATTGGCTGATCTGTTCGCTCTGCCAGTCAACCAGATCCCTCAGTGTAATATTGTCCACAATCCTGCTGACCGCAGAATCGATCTGTTCCCAGACTCTGGATACTGCGGACTCGCGTTCCCTTATATCCGCATCATCATAATTAAAGGAAGTAAGGCTTCCCTCGGTCTGCCGCAGAATCATTCCGACAGTATACTGTTCCGGAGCCTGTTTTAACATATATCCTCCCTGCGGTCCGCGTATACTCTTCACAAATCCTGCCTTATTGAGTACAGCTATAATTTGCTCAAGGTATTTTTCGGATATCTGCTGTCTTGCCGCCACATCTTTTAACCGCACAGGTTCTCCTGTATTATATGTTGCAAGATCCAGCATAAGCATAAGCGCATATCTTCCTTTTGTTGAAATTTTCATTTTTTATACCTTCCTCTCTTCATAACTGTACCCGAAGTACTTTGATACTTTAAATCATCCAGAAGTTGTCTGTGCAGACAATTCTTCTGTAAGTCTCAAACTTGGACCATTTATTATGGAATTCCAGACGTTTTTCTTTTTCCAGATTCTTATACTCATACAGGAAATTGTCCAGATCTGCCGCACCTCTGATCTTCAATGCGAATCCGCGTTCATCCAGTACCGGAAGTCCCATGTACTGATAATCCTTTAATGGTATGATATCCTGCACCTTGCGGTCCCTGATTAATACTGCTGCATCATTGTCAACTGCTATAATATCGAAATAATCCGGATATTTGAAGCTGTCTCCCTTTACCGGAACCTGGTCTCCCACATGATATGTCTTATCATTTGTATTTACCTTTGATAAGAATGCATTTTCAAGGTTGAAATAGAATTCCTCGAAAATATATCCTCCAGTACGGATATTGTCTTTTTCAAAGTATGGTTTTTCATCCGATCTATCGACACTTTCCACAACACCGCAGGCAGACGTCATATGGCTGATACGATCAATCAGAATCAGCTCGCCCAGTGTCTTATTCTTCTTAAATTCATCTACTACTATTTTTTCCGAAAATTCTACCTGGCATACTGCAATTTCATTTTTTTCAATGTACTCGGCATCAATATGTTCTCCGGTATTTACATCGATTTTATAGGATATATTCTTTACAACTCCCGGTATACGCTTTGTTCCGAGTTTTACAAGATATTCTTTTCCAATGGCAAGTTTATCATCATCCATCCAGAGCAATGTCACAGTAACATTTTTTGCGGTCGGGAGGTCTTTGTCATCGGTAAGAACACATCCTCTGCTGACATCCACTTCTTTGTCCAGCTGAATGGTTACCGCACGTCCTGCACCAGCTTCCCCTGCCTCTTTATCACCTATCAGAATTGCCTTTACCGTAGCTGTTTCATTGCTCGGCAGTGTTGTGATGGTCTGTCCTGTATGAACATGACCACTCTCGATCTGTCCCTGGAATCCACGGAATTCATGATTTGGACGGCACACACGCTGTACCGGCATATAGAATACGGAATCTTCTTCTGTTTCTGATACATCTACATTTTCCAGATGGCTTAATAATACCGGACCTGTGTACCACGGCATATTTTCGGATCTCTTGGTTACATTATCGCCTTCCGTTGCACTTACCGGAATGATGACTACATCATATAAATCCAGGCTCTTTGCAAGTTCACGGATATCTTTTTCAATTTCTTTAAATCTTTCTTCACTGTAACCAACCAGATCCATCTTATTTACGGCGAATACAAAGTGGCGGATACCCATCAGTGAGCAGATTCTGGAGTGTCTTCTTGTCTGTACAAGCACACCCTGTTTTGCATCTACCATAACAATGGCAAGCTGGGCAAAAGATGCACCTACTGCCATGTTTCTGGTATATTCTTCGTGTCCCGGTGTATCTGCCACGATGAAGCTTCTGTGATCCGTTGTGAAATAACGGTATGCAACGTCGATTGTGATACCCTGTTCACGTTCTGCCATCAGTCCGTCAAGAAGAAGTGAATAGTCGATTTCTCCGCCTCTGGAGCCTACCTTACTGTCCAGAATCAGGGCTTTCTCCTGATCTGCATATAATAATTTGGAATCATAAAGAATATGTCCGATTAATGTTGATTTTCCATCATCCACGCTTCCGCATGTAATAAATTTTAATAATCCGCTCATCTTAGAAGTATCCCTCCCTTTTTCTCTTTTCCATGCTTGCAGCACCGCCATCTTTATCAATGACTCTGCTGGTTCTTTCCGATTCTACAGAACTTAATGTTTCTTCTATAATTTCATCCAGTGTTGTCGCTGTAGATTCTACACCACCGGATAACGGATAACATCCGAGTGTACGGAAACGCACCATCTTCCTCTCAGGTTTTTCACCCGGATTCAGACGCATTCTGTCATCATCTACCATGATGATATTTCCGTCACGGTATACAACCGGTCTTTCTGCTGCAAAATACAATGGAACGATCGGAATATTTTCTCTCTTTATGTACTGCCAGATATCCTTCTCCGTCCAGTTTGAAATCGGGAATACACGGATACTCTCGCCTTTGTTAATTTCTGTGTTATATAATTTCCACATTTCCGGTCTCTGGTTCTTCGGATCCCATGCGTGGGACGCATTCCGGAAAGAGAAGATTCTTTCTTTTGCACGGCTCTTTTCTTCATCTCTTCTGCCGCCACCAAAAGCTGCCGTGAATCCATATTTGTTCAATGCCTGCTTTAATGCCTGTGTTTTCATGATATCCGTATAAGATGCACCATGGTCAAATGGATTGATGCCCTTCTCAACACCTTCCTGGTTAATGTATTCCAGCATTTCGATACCGAGATCTTTTGCCGTCTTATCACGAAATTCAATCATTTCCTTAAACTTCCATGTTGTATTTACATGAAGGAATGGGAACGGCGGCTTCTCCGGATAAAATGCTTTCATGGCAAGATGAAGCATTACTGAGCTGTCTTTTCCGATGGAATACAGCATAACCGGTTTTTCACATTCTGCTGCAACCTCTCTGATAATGTAGATTGCTTCCGCTTCCAGTTCATCTAAATGCGATAATTCACTCATAGTCTTCTCTCCTTTTCTCTTATCATCTATCCTTAATTGACTTTCTACCTTAATATTTATTGGAATTTCTTCTGTCCACATCGATGGTCGTCTGCTGTCCGCCTGCGGATACGATATTCCAGTGAAGGATATCGCCCTCTGTGGTAACATTCATGACACTTCCATTTCCTCCGATATCTGCTCCCAGATAGAATTCGATTGCTCCGGCAGGACATTCCTTTATGCAGGAAACACATCCCCAGCAGTCCCTCGGATATTGCATGACTGCACAATGGTTTACCACATCAATCAATGTTCCCGGACAGACCTGGGTACATTTTCCGCAGCCCACACACCTGCTCTGGTTAATTCGTATGCTCATATGTGTCCTCCTTTACAATATCTCTCAAAATCATCCGGATCTGTCCGTTTTCCATCTTTGAATTGACATATTTAAAATATGCCTCGTCCTGATTTGGATAATCAAGGTTTTCATTGAAGGAATGCCATCTTGTTTCTTTTCTGTACTTCAGATGGGCAATGAGGGATTTACAGACTACCAGACGTTCCTTAAGTTCATAGGCAAACATCAGTTCATGCATATTTTCTGCTACTGCCTGTTCTGCCAGAACGATAAGCTTATCTATCTTTTCATCCGCCAGATCCAGCTGTTTCTCATTGAACTGGTAGTTCACTGAGATTCCGCCGGCATATTCATCCATTACCTTCTGCATCGCTTCTTCAAGCTCTTCGATAGTAAATGGGGCATTTTCGCGTTCCAGAATCTGTTCATATTCTTCTATGATTTTCTGAGCCTGTCCGGAAAGCTCTTTTTCCGGTGCAGCTCCTGCCTTGTATTTGTCTGCGATATCAAGTGCTGCGATTTCACCCTCTGCCAATGCTCCGGTTACATATTTCTGCGGACATCCGCCTGCCACATCTCCCGCCGCATACAGTCCGTGAATGGTAGTTTCCCTGTTCGTATTGACCCAGTAGCCGCTCGCCGTATGTCCGCCGACGATATAAGGCTCTGTTCCCTGGATTTCCACATCCTGCTCACTCGGATTCTTTCCGCACTCGATCCATTTAAGCGTCTGGCTAGGTGCCATGTTCAGATATGCTTTCAGCAGATCTTCGTCCTGTTCTTTCGTAATTCCGGTCGTTTTCAGATAACACGGACCATTTCCAAGCTGATTTTCTTTTACCGTTCCATAGACTCTTTCACTGGTGGTCAGTCCATATTTATCTTCGTAGACAAATCCCCTTGCATTTACCTGTTTTGCCCGGACACCCTGTGCTATCGTTCCAGTCGGTGCTATCGTATCCTTGCATCGCAAAGCAATAAAACGCATCTCGAATGAGGTCATTTCCGCACCTGCCCGGATTCCCATCGCATATCCGGCACCGGTGTTGAATGGCGGATACCACATCTTATGTCTGGAAAATCCCGGATTATTCGGTTTGTACAGACCGGCTGCCCCGCCCGTTGCGATCAGGACTGCTCCCGCATGGATTTCATATGCCGTATTTTCTTTGATGGAAAATCCGACCGCTCCATACACTTTGTCATTATCTACTAATAAATCCGTAATATTTATATTATTTAATACATCTATGCGTTCTGCCTGATTTACTGCATCTGCAAGAATCGGTTTAAAATTCTCTCCGTTGATTTTGATATTCCGGTTTCCCCTGGCAACATAATCCCCATTTTCATCTTTCAGGATTACAAGTCCCAGCTTCTCCATCTCTGCGGTTACTTCATTAAAATGTTCTGCCGCCGTTAAGAGCAAATCCTTTCTTACAATGCCGTTTGCATCGTTTGTCGCATAGTCCACATAATCCTGTGGCTTACGACCTTTGACAATATAAGCATTTATGGCATTAACACCTGCCGCAAGGCATCCGCTCCGCTTAATATTTGCCTTTTCCGCTATCAGAACGGAAAGTCCGGACTTCCGGCTGAGTGTAAGTGCCGCATAACATCCTGCCGTTCCGCCGCCTACAATCAGTACATCCGTATGTATCTGCTTTCGCTGTAATTTTTCTTTCATCTCTCTGGTTCCTTTCTATAATGTAATCACTTCTTTTCCGCGAAGCTCCTCATTTTCCAGTAAATAGGAATTTCCACTGCTGTCGTATGCATATAACCGGTATACCACAACACACATTTTTTCGCCGATTTCAACCGACCGCCGTTCCAGGGAACGATCCGTTGTCAGACGGATTCCTTTTACATTCAGTGTGAGCTGCAGGCAGTTTCCGCGGAATGCAATTTTCTCTATGATTCCCTGCTCCGAATATCTGATGACATTCTGAAATTTTTCATTATCACTCTTAAATGCCTCTACAAATTCCGGCCGGATAATCGCACCTTCGTAGTCACCTTTCGTAAAGCCTCTCAGTTTATGATAATCCTCTACTTTTGCGGAATCTCCGATGAAAGTCGCTACAAACTGTGTCTTTGGATTCTTGTAAATCTCGATCGGTGAACCAATCTGTTCTATCTTTCCGCGGTTTGTCACGATGATTTCGTCCGCCACTTCTACCGCTTCGTCCTGGTCATGGGTAACAAAGATACTGGTAATTCCGACTTTATGTATCATATCCTTCAGCCAGCTTCTTATCTCGCCCCTTACCTTTGCATCCAGTGCCGCAAATGGTTCGTCAAGAAGCAGTACACTCGGATTCGGTGCTAATGCCCTTGCAAATGCTACTCTCTGCCTCTGTCCTCCAGAGAGCTGATTGGGATATCTCTTTTCAAGTCCTTCCAGCCCTACGAGTTTTACCAGTTCCATGACCCTTTCTTTTATCTGTGCTTTCGGCATTTTCTGAATCTCCAGTCCGAAAGCAATATTATCAAATACCGTCATATAACGGAACAATGCGTAATTCTGAAATACAAATCCGATTCCACGCTTTGATGCCGGTACCTGATTCATTCTTTTTCCATCGATATAGATATCTCCGCTGTCCGGATATTCCAGTCCTGCCAACATTCGCAGAATCGTTGTTTTTCCGCTTCCGCTCGGTCCTAACAGTGCAACCAGCTTTCCTCTCTCTATTCCGAAATTTACATCATCAGAGGCTTTGTAGTCACCATAATTCTTATTTATATTTTTTAATTCAACATACATAACGATTCTCTCCTCTTCCTACTGTAAATTTTTAGTTAATTGCGAAACTCATAATTTATCTTTATTGTATATGCAAATTGAACAATTACTAAGAAGGTACTATGAGGCA
>ENA-USUG01002554-USUG01002554.1-human-gut-metagenome-genome-assembly--contig:-NODE-2554-length-27268-cov-20.287007_pt1 | contig 27268 bp, 33 predicted proteins | sample MGYA00250059_ERZ773394 | MGnify/ENA primary metagenome ERZ773394 (study PRJEB29103, sample SAMN06111957) | human gut metagenome | biome: human gut; feature: ankylosing spondylitis patient; material... | reverse complement strand
AAAAGATGTAGAAAGGAATAGACACTCGTTTCCACTCACAAAGATAGTCGCGGTCTTGCTTTTCATAGAGGAAATATGTGAAAAAAGATAGTGCTGATGATGAAATAATTCTCTTCTGTTTGTATTCATTGTTATTATCCTGCCCAGTTCTCTCTGTCGAGATTCCGATAACTGATAGCCTCTGCCAAATGATTGGGGAGTATTTGTTCTGCTCCTTCCAAATCGGCGATTGTACGGGCAACTTTTAAAATCCGGTCATAGGCTCGGGCAGACAGATTGAGCCGTTCCATAGCATTTTTCAGTAATGCGAGCCCTTTGGCATCTGGTTGAGCATACATTGCAAGCAGTTTGCTGTTCATTTGTGCATTGCAATAAATTCCGGTATATTCGGTGTAGCGTCTTTCCTGCATTTGACGGGCTTTTATCACTCGCTGTCTGATGAGATTGCTCGATTCTCCCTGTCTTTGATCGGAAATCTTATCAAAGGGTACAGGTACAATCTCTATCTGAATGTCGATGCGATCTAATAATGGACCGGATATCTTATTCAAGTACTTTTGAACCTGTCCGGGGCTGCATACGCATGCTTTTGTCGGATGGTTATAATATCCACAGGGGCATGGGTTCATGGATGCAATCAGCATCAGATTGGCCGGATAGCTGATAGTACTTTTGATGCGGGAAATAGTGATCTGGCGGTCTTCCAATGGTTGACGCAACACTTCCAGCACTCCTCGGTTGAATTCCGGCAATTCGCTATTCTTAAAATACTTGCACCATTGTTGGAACTTTCTTATCTTTGCGAGAGGTAAGGACTATTATCTGTGCTATTAGATTGTATTATAGATAGTTAGCTAATAGTCTTGATTGCAATAATATTAAATGTAACAGATATGAGAGCTGCATTTTTGATTAGGTGCTCAACTAAGAAGCAAGACTATGAGCGACAGGTAAATGACCTAACTAGACTGGCTAAGAAGTTTGGTTATACGTCAAGTGATAATATGATATTTGGTGAGCATATCACTGGTAAAGATGATGCAAGTAAGAGAGATAGGCAGTCTATTCAACGTCTAAAAGATGCTGCTATTAATAAGGAATTTGATGTCGTTTTAGTGTCGGAAGTTAGCCGAATGAGTCGTGACCCTATGTCGGGTCGGTTATATGTTAGACAGCTTATCAACATGGATATTCCTGTGTATTTTAGGGATATTGATACTTGGACTATAGACCCTGTAACTGGCAAGAAAGTTAGAGATGCTGAAACTATTATAGGTGCTGCCTTTGATGCTGCTTGGAAATACATAAAGAGTATGAAAACACAAATAGCATCTGGTAGACGTGATGAACTGGATAACAATCAAATGAGTATAGGACAGCCCTTCTTTGGTTATAAAAGATATGGTGGTAGAGATAAGGGTAAGAAGAATAGTTGGGTGATAAATGATGATGCCGCTAAAGTTGTGGTAGATGTATTTGAAGAATATGTTAAAGACGGTGCAACACTGAAATCTACAGCTTTGGCTATTACTGCCAAGTATGGTGAACAATTTAATAAGAAATTCAGCATAGGGACTATAGAGCATATTTTAACCTTTGAACCTTATTGTACTGGTATAAAGGTTGTATCTCTTACTGACCCAGATACAGAAGATGTAGATGAGTTTGAAGTCGAGATACCTACTATCATAACTAGGGCTATGTTCGATAAAGCCACCACTAAGAGAGCTACAAATAGAACTGCTAGAACTCCTTATCCAAAACAGGCTACTTATATATTGAGTAAACTTCTTAAATGTCCTATCTGTGAACACTCATTAACTCCACAGAAACGTGGTGGAGATAAGGGGGATAAATATAGATTGATGAATGGGAAGGTAGCTATTAGGTGGTCATGTATGTCGGGTATCAATAATGCTACAGATTGTAGTAGTCGCATTACAATTAGTAATGAGAAATTAGAAGCCATTATTTGGGGCTTAATTAAACAGGAGCTAATAGGATTTGCCAATTTGAATGATGAAGATAGAGTAGCTAAGGTGGAGGAACTTACCGATAAAATAACCAATTTGGAAATGAATATAGCCAACTTTACATCTCATATATCCAACATGGATAGATTGATAGAAAGAGCTTATAGTGCTTATATGGATGCTCCGGATTCTGTAATGGATATAGCTAAAGATAAGTACTATAAAACCCTAACTAAGTGTGAGAATGAGAGAGCGGAGTGCAAGGGTAAGATAGAAGCTTTAAGTGCAGAGAAGTTAAGATTGGAGAATATGAGAACGTTCTTCAACCAACCTACTTTACCAAAGGATGCCATTGAGAAGGCAGAATCAGACCCTATTAAAATGAGGAACTTAGTAATGGAACTAGTAGACAAGATATATCCTTATAGGATTACAACCTATGTATCACCGGCTACTAATAGGATAATGAAGAATGGTATAGTTCTATTGGAAGTATATACTATAAATGGAATTTATAACGTACTATATGACGGTAATCAGAGGAATAACAAGGTAGCCTATTATATTAGTGGTGTTTATGCTACATTTCAAAATGGAAAGAATAAGCTTGATGCTTATGATACTGGAGAGTACTTTGTTATCTCTAATGCCACATTGGTGACTGAAACAGAAGATGTAGATTTAACAGTAACCTTTAATGAACTGATAAAGATATGTATGCAGAATGGTTGGGAAATAGATTATACTTACAAGATGTAATATTTCACTGAATATAATTATTAACTAGTAAATGTGGTTGATTAAATTGAAAATGAGGTTGTGCCAATGTCTTGACACAACCTCACGAAAGATGCTATTGGGCGTTTAATGCAGCTAAAGCTGCTTCTAAAGCTTCTTTAGACATGCCACTCAATAACTGTGCTTGACTTGAATGTTTCAGTTCTGTACAGTTCTTAATCCATTCACTGTAAACTGCTATTCTTGCATCACACCAAGAAACAAGGTCGGAAGCTGTTGCTCCCTCTTTATACCACATTCCATAAGTTCTATGCATTTCTGCACGTTTACGTTCTTCAGCACTCTTTGCATTTACATTTTCAGAATTTGACATAGTTTTAATTATTAAGTTAATAATAAATTTATTACCAGCAAACCTTACTGGATATTCAGATTATAAGCTAGTAAATTAACTATCATCTGAAAATGCGTTGCAAATGTAGTATGAAATTTAATAACCTCAAAGGAATAATAAGGATTTCTTGTATGATAATTAATTCTTATATAATAATTGATTTATACGTAATATTGTATCTAGCCTATCAAGTATTATCTAAACAAGTTATTTGAATGGCTAGGTAATAATACTACTATTCCCTACTAGTAGGGTCAAGTACATAGGGATTTACTAGTGGAAGGTAGGATATATAGGCATACAGAGACTTTATATCCTACGTTTCTCATCATATCCCAGATTGTGGAACTTCTTAAACATCTCCCAAATGTAGCCAATAAATCCAATTATGATGAATGGCAGGAAAGGTAGAAGAAGGCTACTCCAACCATATCCCAAACACAGCCCTATAATTACGCCTATAACATATAAGACTATCATAATTCCGCAACCTATCATTACCCCTCTTCCTCCTGCCGTTGCGTATTTAATTGGAGCATTAGGAGTAAAGATGTCGAGTGCTTTATTCTCTGATTGATTATTATTCATATCAATTCATTTGTTTTATTATTAATACAGCATCTAATATAGTGAATACTACAACATCTTGTATATCCCAAACACAAGGTCCATTCAGTATTATTTCACATGCCTTATCAAATATAGTGATTAGAACAGCTATAAGTATTTGGGTGATAATTATCTTCTTCATTCAATTTATATCCTTCATAATTTGCTATATCCTAATTCATTTTAAGTATAATATATTTAATGGTCCTAACAATATCATTTTAGCTATAGGATAACCTCTACCTTCCCATGTAATCTTGGTAGATTCTTTAACAAAGAGAGCGTAGTTTACTAGAAGCAAACTCGATATAGTAATGTGTATCATTAGATACCATTTAATAATCTTGATAATTCTATTCTTCATTTGGTTTTAGGTATAAATATCTCTTTACCATTCTCATCGTATTCTGCTTTAAATGGGTTAAGAATCTCTTCATGCCCAGTTAAGCAATCAGTATCATCTTCATCTTTTACACCTGTATCATACTCATCATCGAATAAGAATGGTACCTCTCTCTGTACAAGTCTTCTGTCTCCAGTCTCTAAGTTAGTTACATAGTACGTACCCATATTAATATAGGTGTACTCTTTACCGTCTACAACCTCTGTATAAGGATATTCTTCCATAATATTACTCTCTATTATTTATAATTGCTGGAGCTGTTGTACCAAATCCATATTTATTAAATCTTCTCATAATTCATTCCTCCTATTAGTGTAGTTCCTATTAATGGATAAACAAAATACTTACCTGTCAATGCGTTCCATACTCTCTTAGGATGTCTTGGAATATTAATAATTATTGCTATATTTGCAGTTATTAATTCTAATATCTAAGATTATGGAAGTAAGACCTAAATGGACAGAAGAAGAACTGGATATAATATTCAGTAAAGCCACTTTAGTACAGGACGGACTTCGCAAAGATGCCAGTGGTGAATATATACATCGTGATGCTTATGGTAAAGCTGAACATCCTTGGGGTTGGGAAGTAGACCATATTAAACCAATTTCTGAAGGTGGTACTAATAAGCTTAATAATTTACGTCCATTAAATATCCCTGCTAACAGAGGAAGGAATAACTAATTCCTTCCATGTCTCTCTAACATCTCTAAGTGACAATTATAGAACTTTAGAAATTCAGGTTCTTCCACTTGGTAATACCATTCTATCATCTTATCAACAACATGGCAGGCTTCTTCATTGTCTATATGCTCTTTACATTCTGGCTTAACAAGTCCATTACATTGTTCCTTTAATGGACAGTTATGGTCTTTACTTACCCAACACTGCTTCTTATCTGCATCCTTACTATAGTATTGATTTAATTGTTCATTAGTCATATTAATTCATTTAATTATTATTAGTTATACTATTTGCATGTAGAACTCCAATGTAAGCTTTGCATCCTTATCTTCCAAATTATTAATGAATGCTTCGGGGTCTTTCCAAAACTCCTCTCTTGATAGTCCATATCTATCAAGCACTTTATTGATTCCTTCCATCCAATATTCTGCTGTTATCATATTCATTCATTTTAGATATAGTTACCGGAGTACCAATTATAGTTGACCACTTCGACAACCATTTGGCAGCTTCCTTCCAATCTACAATAGATTTAAAGAACTCTGTCATGTTATTATCCATTCCTGTATCTTTAATGTAATTCTTAGCTGCATACCTTAACATGTCCTCTGTAATCTCTTGGTCTGGAGATGATAGTCCGTAGTAGTCTTTAATCTGTGTACCTCTACCAGTTAACTCTGTGCCATTCCTTGCACTAAAGTAGCCAGACAAGTCCGTTAAACTAGTATCAAATCCTTTAGGAGCCTCTCCTGGTATATGAATGGCGTGGTCCATTTCATGGCTAACTGTCCTACGTATATTATTATCTCCAAAGTCACTAGCAACTCTAGATAACCCACTCCTTCCTACATAGATGTTTCCCGTACTAGAAGTGGCAAATATCATGTTGTCATTTAACAACCCTCTTGACTTCATATATGATTCACCAGTAGGTAACTTATTAGTACTAGCATTAATGAAATCATCAGATACTTTGCCTATAGTTTCCAAAGGTGCTTTATCATAATAATGTATCTTAGGGTACATTGAGTTGCTCTTATAAGCCCAATTATAATTACCAGCATTAAAATACCTTTGACCGTTTACTGTTTCTGGTAATCTGTCAAATCCTCCATTAGCCAACCTAGTTGCATGTAATTCTATAGGGTCAGCTGGTGAATTAGGAGTAACATAGTCAGGCAGTTTAAAATTGTTATCTTTAAACTCGTATGTTCCGTCTGGAATATTATTAGCCCTTATACGTCCTATTTCATTATTAATACTCTTAACTTTAGGATTACCCTTATTTACAGCTTCGTCAATAGCCTTACTAATTACTCTAGCTCTAGCCCATTTGTTACCACCAACAGCCATATCTTTTACTGGCTTTAACTTAGGTCCAAAGTTACGCATTCCAAATCCACCTGCCAAATTACCTATGTTAAAGAAATCTGCAACTACCGGATTCATTCCTGTAGTCTTAGAAAGCATATCAGCCCAGTCTTTATATTTGTCATTACTAGCTATATTAGTTATCTTATTAACTGCTTCATTACCTGCATATCCACCTGCTACTGATAATGGTCCAAATATTGCACCTGTTAATAATGTACTAACATAAGGTGCGGCTTCTCTCCTTCCTCTATCTACAGCTCCTGCCAGATTTATATTCCTAGGAGTAACTGTTACTTCTGGTAAAGTTACATTATTCATACCATTCTCATTATTAACTGGCAATACTATATTACCTCTCTTATCATAACCTCCCATATATTTAATAGGTTGTGCAGGTTCTTGATATTTAATAATACCACCTGCTTTGAAACTATTATACACGCCTCTTAATGAATTGGCATACTCCTTAGCTTCTGCATATCTTCTCTTACCTTTATTAGAACCAGTAAGCTTAGCTACAAACTTATTAATATCATCATTCTCATCAAAGTCATATAGTCTCTTTAAGAATTGTATCTTATCTGCTGCATACTCATCCATAGAATTATAAGACCTAAACTTCTGCTTAATAGCTTCACCTTTAGCATTTTTATCATTACCAGTTACATAATTACCTTTCCATGAACTACCAGTAGTTAAATTGCCAAAGTTGTACTTACCTTGTGCAGACTTACCCCAACTAGATTCTAATGCGTCTTGTGCTAATAACATTCTAATTGCATTATCATTAGTAATACCTGCCTTCTTATAGGCATTAATAAGTTCTGTAGACCATTGCTTTCTGTTAGTATATGGGCTCTTCCAAGTTGAGTTGGCAGTAACAGGTTTATCAGTAACAGGTTTACTAGCTACTGGCTTATTAATTACTGGCTCTACTGTAGGATTATTAGCTACATCAGTTTCATCAGTATCTCTTACTGGTACTACTAAAGCCTCTGGTTTATCGTAAGTTGTATTATAATTATACTCACTAAATGGATTAATAGGATTAGTAATATCAGTGTAATCTATTGTAGGATTACTTACTGGATTATAACTAACAAATCTCATTCCTTGTTGAGCTTTCTTGATTCGCTTCTTATAGGTTGGACGACTTGATTTGATGAACTTCTTACGCATGTCTCGTTTGCCATTTATAAATATTCAACCTTTCCGGCATAAAGGTATTATATATAGATATATGACTAAGAAAGGTTGAATATTATATTAACAGCATGAGTATGATTCAACAAGGAAATAGTAATCCAACTATCTTCTTAAATACATCACCTGCCATTAGTTCACCACTTGCAGGTAATCCAGCCTTATTAATAGATACAATGATACTATACTTGGGATTATTGGCAGGGAAGTAACCACAGAACTCTACCGCATACATATCCTTAGTTCTATCCTCATTAATAGATAATGAACTAGTTCCCTGCATACCTGCAACTAGTACCTTATCAGACTTGGCAGGTTGACCTAATCCGTCAGTAATATTAAATACTAGAGCTTTCTTCAAACTATCAATACTAACCCTACTTGCTATTTGTGGATTAATAACTACTACACTATCCTTATATAGTTGAGGCTGTATCATCTTCCCATTATTAGCAATAGCATTATAGAAGGTTAGTATTTGGATTGGCAATATTTGTTGATTATATCCAATACTTGACCATGCAAAATCACTCTTAGCCCAATTGTTATCTTTAGGAGTTATAAAGTGTGCAGGCTTTAGATTGGCTATTCCTGTGATACTATCTGGCTTACCATAGCTCATATTAGCAAGTAAATCAAAGTACGATTGGGGATTATTACCAAATGCTTTCTCCATAGTCTTATAAGTAGCAATATTGGAACTAGCTGCCAATCCTTCCTGTACTGTAAGCTCACCATATCCCCCTCTATGCCAATTATGGTCTTTAAGCTCTCTGCCATGAATTTGGTAGATACCATTTCCAGTATCAACCTTATCACTCAACTTCACCTTACCAGTTTCTAAAGCTGCCAATAGCGATATTGGGTGCATCAGACCAGTAGACTGCCATACAGAGAAGTTCTCACATGATTGGTAGTTCGTACTGTCTTTCCTAGTAAGTCCAACCAGAGCTTTTATTTGCCCTGATTGAACTTCCATTACTATAACCTGCCCAGATTGGGCATTTATCTCTGACAACTTGCTTTCCAATATGGCAGTAACATTAGTTTGTAATGTACTGTCTATGGTGGAAATAGGTGCTGTTACTTGCTGTCTGGATTGGCAAGAACAAAGTACAACGATTAATATAGTGCACTTTAACAATATCTTTTTCATACGAGCATACCGTATAAATTTATATACAAATCATAGTAATGGATGCAGGCGAATATTGATTATTCAAGGCACTAACAATAACGGGAATGCCACAAAATACATTCGTACTCTGTATCTCCTTTGCAATCATAGAGATGTGAGGTTCAATTCCCAATAGGTGAATTGCTTTTAGATTATCCTCATAATCAATTAATAAGTGCACATCATAGTACCCTAATTTATAATTGCTTAAAACAAATCCCATTTTATAAAAATTATCAAATTCCTTTTTATCTCTTGGCTTATATTCAACGCCATGCTCCAAACATTTCTGCTTGAAATTGATAATAAATGTTTGTAAACGATTCATACTCTCATTCATTTACGATTATAGTTACTTCAAATCAGTTAATTTTACTAATTCGTCACCAGTATTAAGCCATAAGGCATAAGAAAATCTATTAATAGTTTGGGAAGCACAGAATTGATAATATTCTTGCATTTGTTTCTCATTAAAGAAGTGACAAGCATCCATAATGTGCATAGCGGCATCAATATAGGTGTACATATCCGTATCTATAAGCCTATAATATTGCCTTATATGCTTTTGGCATGAATTAAATATTGCATCCAAAATAGTCATGGCAGTTACATCTCCTTGCTTCTCATTTAAGAAAGTAACTTGCTGACTAATATCTGTTATAAATTCTTGGGTATTGGTATGCGGTATGCCAATTAATATATTTTGTTGTGGCAGAAAGTCTGGATGTCTGAAACGTGATGTTATGACACTGTCTATTACATTTCCCTCTTCCAGATTGATTATTATGTCACTTCCTTTTAAAGTTACCATTAATTTGCGATACATAATTCCATTTATTTATGTTTGTCCTATTTATTCTTTATGTAGGCATATAAGAAGAAACCTGCAATAACAAGTATGACTATTATATGTAATGCCACACTACCGTTACTGTTAAAATCTGCATAGTCTGACATCCTACCTCTGCTTAATAAAATTATCAATGAATACATAATCTTAAATTTTAATAGTTCTGTATGTTAGTTGCTATTCAACCTTTCATAGTGAAGGGTATATAATCTAAATAATCCTTGTTAAAAGGTTGAATATAATTCTGTGGATTCATTCTACTATCTGATAATAGAACTGAATAGGTAAGTAAGTAGTATGTCTGCTTCTTATAGATATTGATTTATACTTCCCAATTCTCCCCAAGAAAGTAGTTAATCATAGTATTTAAAGTACTAGAGAACCGATAGCATATAATTGACTGCTATAATACTTTATTTTGTCACAAATATAATAATTACTTAGTTTATTTGCCCAAAGATTTTAATATAAAAATGCCTAATCTCTGGATTTAGTAAAGATTTTAACTGTCTACATACTGTTTGAGAGGTAGGAGCTAGTTGTAAATATGCCTGTTTCATAGTCTATTATTAGTTGTATCTAGTTCCCGATAGATACAATTCTACATACAAATAGGTGCGGGAACTGCCAATGTATATGTCTCCAAGCATCGCCAAACGCTCCAATCACAAATACACAACAGTAACCCGCACCAGACGATATATGAACTATCATTAGATAGGCATATAGCACTAGTGCGGTGTTGTGCACGTTCCTGTGATTGTATAAATTTTGGCGAATTTAGAGACAAGAACTATGCAAAACACCTTTCGTTAATATGTCCTCCTATTTCTAGGATTGGCACAAAGATAATGAAAGGTTTTAATATGTAAATAAGATATGTCGATTAATCTTAGATTTCTTACTCTTCAATATGGCTATTATTATAAATATGATTAACTTTGTCTGCAAATTAAAACGAAGAGAAATGTCTAATAATAATACAATGGATAACACATCGCAGATAGAACTATTTCAGAAGTATTGTTCTTTATTGAAGAAACAAGACTTTGATAATGCTAATACTCTATTCAATAAGATAGATTGGTTTAGATTTTGTAAAGTTGGTTACCATAATGTACTAAAGACTGTTCCTGTAATAACAGAAGACCTTTTATTATCCATTTTCTGTAGTAGGGATAGTCGTGGTTTATGGGATTTCTATATTGATAACTTCATTCTAAAAGTCAGTATTCGTCGTAAAATGTCTCCAAAGGTTGAAGCATTTGGTTGGAAACATGTTTATCAAATGGATTATCCTGCTCGGGATGACCGCTTTATATTAGTTTCTATATTGAGTAAATATTCATTGACTGATAGAATGACTAATGAGGAATTGGATTATTATAACCAATTTTCAGAAGAATTTACAATTTATAGAGGAACTAATGAAGAAGAATTTGAAAGTAAAGAGTTTGGAGTTAGTTGGACTCCCGAACAGAAGGTCGCGGAATTCTTCGCATTTAGGGAAGAAGAGTTGACTTCAGAAAGAAGTAAACGAATAGTGCTTGCGGCTACAGTTCATAAGGCTGATATAGTAACTTGTTTATTGGGAAGAAATGAATATGAGTTTATAGTAGCCCCCGAGCGTTTATTAGATATTCATGTATTATTGAATCAAAGAACTAATTTGTATGATATTTATGTTGATGAAGTGAGACATATTAGGTTATAAGTAGGACATTAAGAGTTTGTATTTAAACCTCTTAATATATCCTACTTATGTTTAGTCAGAAGCTAAGACAGTCATAAGTATTTAATAATTCCTCTTGCCTCAATCCCAAGTATCTTTTAGTAATTGATACACTGGAATGATTGAATAACTCCATGAGCTTAACAAGTGCAAGCTCCGAATTATCACTGTTCATATTATAAACCTGTCTGCCAAAAGTCTTTCTAAGAGAATGACACGAAAAATTGCCTATTTGTAGCTTGTATTTCTTTTTAATCTCTTTCAGCATGACATTGATTCTCTGAACTGTGTACACTGTCCCCTTCTGACTTATCAATACAGGAGCATTTATACCAACTGGATTTATATGCTCATAACAATCTCTGATATGTTGCTGTAGCTGCATATTAATCCTAATTGTCCTTTGCTTTCCTGTCTTAATCTCTATAATGGTAAATTCTTCTGCATCTAGTATCTGATTCCACCTCAAAGCAAGAATATCAGAAATTCTTAGACCTGTGAAGCAACCTAAAGCAATAAGAAGTGACATCTTATAATTACTATCCCTTGCCAACTTTCTTATTAAGTTCATTGCTTCGCTCCATTGCAGATAATCTGCTGTTGTACTTGAATATTTAAGTGACATAACGTTCTGTTTTATAGTGAAACTAATATAAGTGAATATTAATTTTGAGTTGGAATATCTAACTTACTGATTACTAGCTAAACATTCACTAATAGTAGAAGTGAATATTATACTACTGGCTAATAATAGAGAAAGAGTACCTATATATAGTATATAGATACCCTTATTAGTTCTTCATGTACTACTTCATCGTAATAATCCTGTATATAGTCCAAATAATCATCAAGAAGAATACAACAGGTGAAATTGCACACATAACAAGTAACAAGATAATCCAAGATATAACGACTAATAACGCTTGTAACATAATCTTTTGAATATTAATAGGTAATGAATAATCAAGGGACACCCTTATTATATGGATGCCCCTTTTAAGTACTCTGTAATACCACTAACTAAGAAACCATTGATACTTGTCATCACCATGTAAAGCGGAACATATACCCGTTGCAAGTTCTGTAGCATTATAGGCTCTATCCAAGAATGAATCTATATAGCTACTCTTATTTGCACCTGTGAGCAAGTTGTAAAGTTTCCACATAGACAAATCATTTCCCAAGCTACCAAAGTTCTCATCATTGATATAAGCCCTAGCCACATTGTTAACTTGTGTATCAGTAAATAACATACGTGGAATTGCTTTTTGATACCCCTGTGGTAGACATTGATAAAGTCTCATTCTGCCAAGCAAGGTCACAAATTGGTGCTCATTCAGGTAAGAATCGCCAAGCGTTTGCAACAAATGTATGTCTTTGGCTGCATTGAAATTATTAAGTAGTTCCAATGTAGCCCTAAACAGTTCCTTTGTGCTCATTACTTTAATGTCGTCCTTATATCCGTCTGTGAAAACGCACATATTACAACAAACCTGATTTTTGAATGAAACCGCCAGTCTGAATAACTCTGGGCTTTTCTTAGTTGCCAGATTCTCTCTATTCAAGGCACGAACGCCAACTATAGAAAGATTAAGCCTGTTTCCAGATACATCTTCATAGATAGATGGAATATCTATGGCAAAAGCGCATCTTTCGTAATATTGGGTAGTGTCAGCTTCCGTTAACAGGTTCTTTGGCTTGTTAACGGCTTCTGGTTTTCTTCCTTTTATCACATGGCTGCACCTTATATCTGGCTGCTCGATTTGTTCACCACTATAGAATGAGTTGGCAGCTTCCCAGACCGTTTCAATGAATTGCGGATGCGAAATAGTCAGTTCATTATCCTTGCTGAAAACTGGTATCACATTCTCATTCTTTAAATGGTCTAAAGTGACCTCTACAGAATTTGCTTCTATAAAGTGGTTTACTTTCTTGGGCTTTACTGGTTCTTCAATTATTACCGCTTCTTCTGCATATTCACCAAAGTTTCTACTAGTTCTTTGTACTGGCATAATCTGTAATGTTGATTCCATAATCTGTAATTTATTAAGTTAATATTAGAAATTCCTCTGTCTGAAAGCTAAGCAAGCCACAATCAGTATTAATAATCCAATAAAGAACTGTGGCATTAAGACTACTGGCACAATTAGAATTATTCCAAACGTCAATAAAATCTTTAAATTCTCCATACGCATAATAATAGATTAGTAAATAGTGTATTTAAGGACAAAATGAGGGCTTAACATGAAGTACTATTCATTCCACTTCTTTTTGTGCATCTTTATATGTAGACATATACAAATCATTGATAAGTCCGCACATTTAAGAAGTTCAAAAGGTTTGTGGGCTGAATAGCAATTCATGTAATCCTTTCTTTTTCCTAATGATTGGTATGGGGGTGTTTTAGGGTAACAATAAAGCTTAGCGCACAATATACATCTGATGCGTTCACTGTCTGACTAATAATTTCACTCTATAGCTGCATAAAGTCTAAATAGAAACACTACCTGAATCTAAAGGGACGGGGGTATGAATTTCAAGTACCTATATTCTTGGGTGGGGGATATACATAAAAAGCCCCAAACCCGTTTAATGGTCTGGAGCTTTATTGCTTACAAACTAACTACAGAATAATCTCATAAGGTATATCTTCCTTAACAGGTCGCTTTCTTCCTACTGTACCTGCTTGTATTGACTTCATAAAAGCGTGGATATTCTTGACATCTTTAAATCCATTCTCCTTATACTTCTTATAAATCATACATTCTCTGGATAATGGTTTGTTATTGCCTTCGTTGAACTCTATCATGTGGTCGAACATGGCAATTAGTTTCTTTACCTGTTTATCTTTAGGCTGGTCTATTATTAAGCCTTTGACCTTTAGAATCAGACAGTCACCAATTTCATCCAATAAATCCAAATCCTTTAACTGCTCTATATACCGACTAATAGTGCTATGTCCCATGTGAATACGCTTCTCCAATTTCCTTATGGGTGATAATTTGATAACATGGCTATGCGGCTCTGTTACACTGAATAGCTTTAATATGAATCCTCTTAGCTTCAAATCTAAAGTATTGTAAGTATCGTAGAACTCTCTGCCAATTCTCCTATAATTGCCTGGCTCTACTTGGTTGAATTTGTACATAGTCCAATGCCTGTCCTTCTGTTTGGAATCTATATCACGTATAACAACCTCGCCTGTAGCCCTTAATTTGTCATTGAAGGATAATGTACTCTTACTCTTCTTGTAATTATCCAGTTCTTCCCCTACAAACCCTGCAAGCTGTTTTAATGTAGTATTAGTTTCCAAAGAATCTTTATCTGCTGTTAATAGCAAGGTATAAGTCCTGTACACATCTGAACAGTTTAGATTCTGAATCAGATTATTACTCATTACTGTGTACTCCTTGAATGGAAGTTTCGTGTCTCTCATAAGGCAAACGCTCAATATGGTTAATCAAGATAATCTGATTGGTCTTTAACAAGAATCTCATTTTAGTGGAACTTAGTCTGTTCACTTTCCTTAGTTCGCTTAGCTTCTCATATAAATTATTATTATAATGCCACATATATTATTGATTTATATATCCTACTTATCCCACCTACTGAAAGTTCGTCAGAACTTTACAGTATGGCTGTATGGAGTGTAGTATCTAGGAGTGTAGACAGGGGGTGAATAAGCACGCTCCAAAAGGGGATTAAGCACACCGCTAAGGGGGGGAATAAGCACACCTTTATAATCAGGTAATATCAATACTTCTGCACATAACTTTGCTGTATTAGTAAGCACATTAGTAGATAGTGATACTAATTAGATGATTAGTTGCAAATACATACCCTGCCTAGTATGCTCACTTATTAACGGTAAAAGGGAGAACCATTTATACTGTCCTCCCTTCATTAGAAACTATTCATGTATCATTATTCATCTTGATGTAAACGGTGTAAACCTTGTTATCTCTCTGCTTGCGTCTCTTGGAATATCCATTGAGCTTAGCCCATATTCCAATCACTGTTTTGCTGTCCTTTACTTGGTGAGCCAATGCAAGTCTGCGTAGTTCTTCAAAACTAAATTCTTGTTTGGTGTTCATAATTGGAAATTCATAAAATTGTTGATTCAATCATGCTCAAAGCATAAAACGATATGCACTATGCCATTCACGTTATTGGCGACAAGTCTTGGGTTGTAGATTGTCGTATTGGCAATGGATAGTATGAGATGCGGGAACAGCAAGTGCGATGCAAGTGCGTCCAGTTGCTCTGATACATATTCATCTGTCATGTAGTCTGGTAGTATAAAACTGTAGAGGTAAACCTTTACGTCCTTGTACCGCTGCATTTTGAGTTTGATAATCTCTCTCTTGTTTAAAATTGCTACTGGAATGTTTCTTAGGAAGTAGCTTGAACTAACAAATTGTACATTCATTGCCATAAATTCATAAAATTGGGTACATAAAGAATGAATCTGTGTGCGGTGAGTGGCGTAAATTCAAATAGTAGATTTCAGATATGTTTCAAGTGGGTAATTCAGTAGTTTCAGTGATACCACCCTTATCTCATGTTGGTAGTGCAAAGATACTGCACTTCGGTAAGGCTACATAACAGTTGGGTAACTATTTTAAAACTTCGTGTTGGGAGCTTCGTGAAGTGAAAATATGCCCTCTCCTGCTAGCTTGGAAACTGATTCGGAACTCGTAAACGAATCCTGCTCTGATTTACGGTGTGCAGGTGAACAGTGCACACCTTGCTTTGAATTATTTTTCACTTCTGGGCGTATCAGTCGGCAGCTCAAAGCCCGATGTAAATTATTGTGTCTCTGATATGTCACAGTCTCAAATTCCAAGTGCCGGATAGGTCAGCCCACTCATTTGAAACGAATTAGATTTATGGTGGCAAGTCTGGAAGATAAACGGAGCGGTCATTTCAAGATTGACAAGCCGTAGGGAATGTTAGCGTTGCGTATTCACCTCTCCGCCCTCGTCCGCATGGATAAACACACGTGAGAGTGCTTGCAGCCATGAATCTCCGAAAAATGAGACAGAACCGTTCGGAGTGTAATAAGTCAAACTCTCAACAGTTTTGTCCCACTTGCGTTCACCTTATTGGATATTTACAGTATGACAACAGGCAAATTCTAGTTATAAAGACATTGATAGAATGTATATAGATTACTACAGTCTATTAGTATGCTGTATTACTATAAGATACTGTAGTATTATAAAGTATTATAACTACTATGAATATATACCTAGTTCCATACTATCATTCAAGACCATTATGATATATATCTACAATAACACATTAATTTATAGCATAAATTATATTAGACTTGATTGCTTATTTAAAATATATTTGTACATTTGTGGCGTTTCATTTAGAGATACCATAATGGCTTAATTGCGCTTTATGTTCGTTTACTTGTAAACAACTTATGGACTAATACCGTAAGGAACGGCAAGCCTTTGAGTAGATTTAAAGGTTAATTTATTTACCCTAATTAATTTATCATTATGGAGAATCAGAATGAAGCAACTTGTGTAGTGTTAAGTCGTGAAGAATTATTTGATTTGTATGGCTCTTGGTTTGGTAATACTGCAACACCGGCTGATATGGTTTGTTGGTGTGACAGGCAAATCGAGAAGTACGAGGAATGGATTAAGAACTGCAAGGAACTCAAATTAGAGAACCAGAAGAAGCTTCTTAAAGATATTCCAACAGACATACTACAAGCTATTTTAGATTCTTCTACTAATTAATACTACTAAGTAAACACTTTAGGGTATCCATTTGGATACCCTTTCTAGTTAATAGTAATAGGTTATGCTGTACACAAAAGTCCTTGATGAATATAAGATAGATTATGAAGAATATCTCCGAGAAAGGGAAGTAGACTTCTTCGGAATGAAGGATAGATACCTAAAGTATATACAGACCAAAGGAATAGACCATTTCACTTTTAAACCTATAAAAATTACTACCAACACAGGTCATATATATATTATCAGATATAGCTTTAATGCATACTGGAAGCATAAGTTTATACCATTAATTGCAAGATGTTACCGCCAACCGGAAGGCATATATGTAGTGACCTGTCCTAGCACCATTATTAAAATAGGTAAGAACGGTGCATATATACCACATTTCTTTGATAGATATAGAGATAGGATTCTTAAACGTAAACATGGCAATAAACTAGATGTTATAATGAAATTCTTCGAGAATGAAGCGCGTTTCAGTGTAGGAGCAATGATACGGTATGACAAATATCCCGATAACTACATATTCGTTTTTGATAAATTCATAACACTAGGTAGTCCACTAGAGGATGTTAATATATTTGAGATGAGAACTTTAATCAGCTTAGATATGCTAAAGGAAGTGCAGAAGGATATATGTAATGAACTTGTAGAATCCAATATTAAAGGATTAGAAGAACATATTAAAGATGAGGATAGGAATAAAGATGAACTTCTTCGCACTTTATTAGAGCTACCCAATTATAAAGAAGTATAGCATACATAATCAGAATCAAACATAATCTTGCTATATTATCTCACATAATATAAGACATATATGGGGAACTTAGATTTCGTTGCTATTGATTTGGAAACAGCTACTTCTCATAGAAACTCTATCTGTGAAATTGGTATTGTAAAGAACTCTATAGTAATTGAGAGTAAACTAATACTAGGTTGAAATTGTGAATATTGGAGTTGAGAGGGTGCTCTAGGTCGGAATTTACTTTTCTTCTTCAAAGGAGACGGCAGGAATTGAGATGAGAGGCTGACCGATTGTGAGGCTTTGTTGGGCTTGCATCAGTGCGGAAACTGAATTTTACTGGATTGAATGGTTACTCTGTCTGATTAAATGGCTGATATATAACAATATACAATAGTTAAATAGTTTTGAGAATAGTTCATCTAAGAAAAGTACCCCATTATGTGCCAGACTGATTTCTCCGGGTTGTGGAAAACTACCTCCGCCAACCATCGCCACCTGGGAAATTGTGTGGTGAGGGTCGCGGAATGGGCGTTGGGAAATCAATGATGAACCGCGTTTCAGTTGTCCGGCAACTGAATGTATCTTGGTGGTTTCCAGACTTTCACCCAGAGAAAGAGGAGGAAGAATGGAAGGAAGGCGTTTGGCCATCATCGATTTACCGCTACCCGGAGCACCTACCATTATTAAGTTATGCCCTCCGGCTGCTGCAACTTCTAGTGCCCTTTTTACATTCTCTTGCCCTTTAACGTCTGCAAAATCCAAGTCACAGTTCGTCTGTTGTTGATAGAATTCTTCCCGTGTATTAACAACAGTCGGCTCTAATTCGCGTTCATTATTGAAGAATTCGACGACCTCCTTGATATTACTGACTCCGTATACTTTTAATTGATTGACAACGGCCGCTTCCCGTGCGTTTTGTTGGGGGATGATTAGTCCTTCGAAACCATCTTCGCGCGCTTTGATAGCAATGGGAAGCGCACCTTTGATAGGCTGTATACTTCCGTCCAGGCTTAGTTCGCCCATTAACAAATAGCGGGAAAACTTCTCGGAAGAGATTGTTTCGTTAGCTCCTAACAATCCGATGGCAAGAGGCAAGTCATAAGCTGAACCCTCTTTGCGGATGTCCGCTGGTGCCATGTTGACCACTATATTGCTAGTGGGCATTTTATAACCATTCACCAGCAATGCGGAAATAATACGTTGATGGCTTTCTTTGACCGCAGAATCCGGAAGGCCGACGAGATAGAACATACAGCCGCGCGAGCTGTTGACTTCGATTGTGATGAGTGTTGCATCAATCCCTTGAACAGCCGCTCCGAATACTTTAATTAACACGTTTGATTACTGGTTATTTTTTCTTCTTATTGTCTTGTTTTTCCTTTTCTTCAGCAGCAGTGACTACTTCCTCTATTTTCTTCTTCAATTGTTCTCCTTTGAGGTTTTTCGCGAGAATCTTACCGTCTGCCGACAGAAGAATGTTGCTGGGAACTTGCTTGATGGCGTATTGTTTGGCTACTTCGGAATTTAGTCCGCCAAAATCACAGACTTGCTCCCAATTGAGCGTATCACGTTTTATAGCATCCTGCCATTCTTGTTTATCCATATCAAGGGAAATACCGAGCATGGCTATATGTTTGTTCTTCTTATATTTCTGATAGATCTCTTTTAACTCGGTATTGCTTTGGTGATTGGAAATGCTATCTCCCCATGAAGCCCAAAAGTTGATTAACAGGTTCTTTTTCTTGAAATCTTCTGATGACCGGGTAATTTTCTCTCCTTTTATATTAGATAGACTGAAGAAGGGGGCATATTTGCCTGTCTCTGTTTTCTCTGACAGCGAGATGGCTTCATTGAGTTGTTCGATATACAGCTTGTCTTGCAATATTCCTGTCATGACTTCAATTAGCTTCTTTATTTTGTTGAAATCGGGCGAATCTTTCTGAACAAAGTATTTATCCAACAAGTAGAGGCTGACAAAAGAAGAATGATGCTTCATGATGAATTCTTCTGCTTTTTGCTCTAAATCTTTCTCGGATGCGGTAGGCAGGCTATTTAGTTCTTTCTGAAAGGTTGTAAACTCTTCATTATATATATTACCATTGATATCCAGATATTCCGGGTGATTGATATCTCCTTTTATTTTGATCTGATTTCCTTTGTCAAGGAAGATTGGATATTCTGTCTGATTGTCAATAAGTAAAAAGGCAGAAGTAATGGTGTCTATTGAAGCTGTATAAGAGAATTTATCGTTCTTCGCGAAAATGGTATCTATCCGGTCGAATGATTCGTCCATTCCATACAGATAAAGCGTATCTGTGCCCAGACCTTTGATTTCCCCGGTTATGCTAACCTTCTTTGAAGATTTACCACAACTGCATAGACAAATGATTATGAGGATTAAAATGCTACTCTTTTTCATTGCTTTGATTTCTTTTCTGCGAAAGTACGGTTTTTACAGATAAAAAAAAAGAATTGCCCGTCATTTATAATGACAGGCAATTCTTAATATTTAAAATAGAGTGGTAATTCTCTTATTTAACGATGCTCATGAAATCTGCATTTGTGAAGTATTTTGCAAATTCCAGGTCAGTAGCTGCTTTCTTAGCTAATGAAGAATCTTTAGCAACTGCGCTCTTCAAGCTGCTTGTTACCATAGAAGAATTATTAGTTCTAGCACCTAAAACTGCCATCAGGTAGTCAGTGTAAGCATCAGGTCTTTCTACGTTAGCCAACGTATTTTTAGCTTTATTGTAGTCCTTAGCAAGGATTTGAGCCAAAGCAGCACTGTTAGTCTTAGAGTCACCGAATGAGTTTACTGCTCTTTCGTATTGACCTTGAGCGATGTACAGGTTACCCATAGATTCGCCAAGTTCTTTTGTGCCGGCAGCTTTACCGAAGTATGCTTCTGCAGCAGCTTTGTCACCTTTCATCAAAGAGATCAAACCTAAGTTCATGTTAACTTCAGGAGTAGCATTAACGCTGGCAGCTTTCTTGAAGTAAGATTCTGCTTTGTCAATGTTACCGGCTTGGTAAGCTAATTTACCTAAGTTGTTGTAACCACGGTAATCGTTCGGGAACTGTTTGGTAGCTTGAGTGTAGATAACTTCTTGCTTAGCAGGATCGCTAGTCAGTGTAGCAGCATACAGCAATTCTTCTACGTTCAGTTCAGAAGGATTAGAAGAAGCCAACTTAGCGATTTCTTCGTCAGACTTACCGATGATTTCATAGTTCAAAGTCAAACGAGAACGACGCAATTGAGGAAGAATAGTGTTAGCCAATTCTTTGTATACAGCAGAGATGTTCTTGATTTCGCTTTCTCTTTGAGCAGGATCTTGGTACATTGCAATAACGCGGAGAATCAACTCTTTGTCTTGGATGTTAGATTTAGAAACCAGTTCTTGGAAACCTTCCCAGTCCTGTGCAGTATATTTAGCATCGATCGGAGCGTCGATTTTTGCTTTCTTCAGGTCTTTGCTCAACATCTTAGTAGTGTTGTCTTCGCGGTTTTCAGCAAGAGTAGTATTCAAGCTTACACCACCATCAGGAGAAGCGTATGCAGAAACTTCGATGTTGCTGATCTTCTTGTTAGCAGCTTCGTTTACGTTAGCTACTTCTTTGTTGAATTCTTTAGCAGTCTTCAATTCGCTGGAACGAATGTTAGCTTGTTGGATCAAGAACATGATGTTGGCATCGTGTTTTTCTTTGATGATACGTTGGAACGCGTCTTCGCCCAATGCTGGGTTAGCGTTACCTAATGTATTGTTTACTAATTCAGAAGTAGAGATTACACCATCAGCTATTTTCACAGCAGGAATAGTCACCACTTTCTTTCCGATAGTAGCTTTGAATTCCAGATACAATTCTGACTTAGCCATTTCAGGAACATAGTCAAAAGAAGTTTTCATCGTGTAGCTACCGCCCATCTTGTAAGAGATAGTCTGGTCGTTACCTTCCACTTTTTCACCTTGGAAAGTAGCTGGTTGGCCTTTAGCTTCGCCGCCATTCCATTTCAAAACCGGAGTAACTTCTACAACCGCTTTTTTGTTGAAATACTTTTCAGGAAATTTACCATTGATGGTCGCAGGAACTTTACCACCTACTGCCTCCAGCACTTGCGGAGTAACAGTGAAGTAATCAGCTGATAATTCACCCATTTTTTTGCTGCAAGAAGAGAATAATGCAACAACCATTGCCATGAGTAAAGGCAAGTACAACTTCTTAGTCATTTTAGGTATAAATTAAATGTTTGTAATTGAAATATCGTCTATTTGTCAACCTCCTTCTGCTCGCACAGAAAAAGTAACGCAAAGATATTAATTCTTAATATAATTATATAGATAAGGGGGCGATTTTATCATAATTTAATGAAATAACTCCTCTTTTTCTTTCCTATACTTGATATTTCGTGGGTGATGCTCGATAATCTCACTACGAAGCATATTGCGGTCGATGTGGGTATAGATTTCCGTTGTCGCAATGGATTCATGTCCGAGCATACATTGAATGGCTCTCAAATTGGCTCCACCTTCCAGTAAATGAGTGGCAAAGGAGTGCCGGAAAGTGTGCGGACTGATGTTTTTGGTAATACCCGCTTTTTGTGCTAATTCTTTTATCATATGAAAGATCATAATCCGGGAAAGACCTTTGCCTCTCCGCTGACTGACGAAAACGAAATCCTCATGCCCTTTTTTCACTTCAATCTGATTACGGTCTGTGATGTAAAGCTTTATTTCATTAATAGCCCGGGGGGAGATCGGTACGAGTCGTTGTTTGCTTCCTTTTCCTTCTACTTTGATAAAGCCTTCATCAAAATAGAGGTCGGATAGTTTAAGGGTGATGAGTTCTGATACCCGAAGTCCGCAGCTGTATAGTGTTTCTAAAATAGCTCTGTTTCGCTGTCCTTCAGCTTTGCTGCGGTCGACGGCGGAGATAATCCGGTCAATTTCCTCCACAGTCAGTACTTCGGGAAGTTTGAAACCTATTTTAGGGCCTTCTAATAGTTCACTGGGATCTGCTTCCAGATAGTTTTCGAGGATGAGGAAACGGAAAAATGATTTGATTCCTGATAAGATGCGGGCTTGTGAACGGGGATGAATGCCGATGTCATGTAATCCGGCCGCAAAACGTTGAAGATCGGACAGGCATACGTCCAATACGTAAATCCCTTCCAATGTCAGAAAGCTCATCAGTTTGTCCAGATCCGTCAGATAGGCATCCAGAGTATTAAGAGATAAGGACTTTTCCAGTTTGAGATACTGCTGATACTTCCTGATTATCAGCTCTTGTTGTTCCTTCTTATGCTTTTTTTCGTTGATTTCCATTTCTTTTTTCTACCTTTGCACATTCTTTCAGATACAAAGGTATAAAAAAACAGGATTGCGCGATGAAGATACAAATTATTAATGGCCCGAATATTAATCTGTTGGGTAAGCGTGAACCTTCCATTTACGGAAGCGTTACATTTGAAGATTACTTGGCTGATCTTCGCAAAAGATACGTTGACGTGGAGATCGACTATTTTCAATCGAACATCGAGGGAGAAATGATAGACTGCATACAGCAGGTGGGATTTGATGTGGATGGTATAATCTTGAATGCAGGTGCGTATACACATACTTCCATAGCTTTGCAGGATGCTATTCGTTCTGTGACATCTCCGGTGATTGAGGTGCATATTTCTAATGTGCATAGTCGCGAGTCTTTTCGGCACGTATCGATGATTGCTTGTGCTTGTAAAGGAGTGATTTGTGGCTTTGGGCTAAATTCGTACCGTTTGGCTTTGGAGGCTTTATTGGATAGATAATAAATAAGGTAATAATATATAATAGGTAGAAAGACTATGTTATTGAAACAGACTAAGATTGTGGCTTCCATCTCGGATAGACGTTGTGATGTGGATTTTATAAAACAGTTGTTTGAAGCTGGGATGAATGTAGTGCGTATGAATACAGCGCATGCTAGCCGTGAAGGTTTTGAAGCTTTGATTGCAAATGTACGTGCTGTGTCCAACCGTATTGCGATTTTGATGGATACAAAAGGTCCGGAAGTTCGTACAACGGCTAATGCAGAGCCGATTCCATATAAAATAGGAGAGAAAGTAAAGATTGTAGGTAATCCGGATTTGGAAACAACCCGTGAGTGCATTGCTGTTTCATATTCGAACTTTGTGTCTGACCTGAATATCGGTGGTACGATTCTGATTGATGATGGCGATCTGGAACTGGAAGTTATTGATAAGACGGATGGTTATTTGCTGTGTGAAGTTAAGAACGATGCTACTTTGGGAAGCCGTAAAAGCGTAAATGTCCCGGGTGTTCGTATCAATCTTCCTTCATTAACGGAAAAAGACCGTAACAATATTCTTTATGCTATCGAAAAGGATATTGATTTTATCGCTCACTCTTTCGTACGTAACCGTCAGGATGTACTTGACATACGTGAAATTCTGGATGCACATAATAGTGATATTAAGATTATTGCTAAGATTGAGAATCAGGAAGGGGTGGATAATATCGATGAAATCCTGGAAGTGGCAGATGGCGTAATGGTTGCTCGTGGTGACTTGGGTATCGAAGTGCCTCAAGAACGTATTCCGGGAATCCAGCGTGTATTGATTCGCAAGTGTATTCTGGCAAAGAAGCCGGTAATCGTTGCTACTCAAATGCTCCATACAATGATAAATAATCCTCGTCCGACTCGTGCGGAAGTGACTGATATTGCCAATGCAATCTACTATCGTACAGATGCTTTGATGTTGAGTGGAGAAACTGCTTATGGTAAGTATCCGGTAGAAGCGGTGAAAACGATGACTAAAATTGCGGCTCAGGCAGAAAAAGATAAACTGGAAGAAAATGATATCCGTATTCCGTTAGATGAGAATAGTAATGATGTTACGGCGTTCCTTGCTAAACAAGCAGTAAAAGCTACTTCTAAGCTAAAAATACGTGCTATTATCACTGATAGTTATAGCGGACGCACTGCTCGTAATCTGGCTGCTTTCCGTGGAAAGTATCCAGTGCTGGCTATCTGCTATAAAGAAAAGACAATGCGTCATTTGGCTTTGTCTTATGGTGTGGAAGCTATCTATATGCCGGAATTGGCTAACGGACAGCAATATTACTTTGCGGCATTGCGTCGTCTGTTGAAAGAAGGCCGTTTGCAGCCTTCCGATATGGTAGGTTATTTAAGTAGTGGTAAGGCAGGAACAAAGACCTCATTCCTCGAAATCAATGTAGTGGAAGATGCTTTGAAGCATGCAGAGGAGACTGTATTACCTAACAACAACCGTTATCTTTAATTTTTAGAGAGGTAAGTTTTATGCAGGAAACCGAATCGATAGACGAATATATTTTGCAGCATATTGATCCCGAGAGCGATTACTTGAAATCGCTCTATCGGGATACGCATATAAAGCTCCTTCGTCCTCGTATGGCTTCCGGGCATTTGCAGGGACGGATGCTGAAGATGTTTGTAGAAATGATTCAGCCTCGTCAGATATTGGAAATCGGAACGTATAGCGGCTACTCCGCCCTTTGTTTGGCGGAAGGTCTGCCGGAAGGTGGACTGTTGCATACGTTTGAGATCAATGATGAACAAGAGGACTTTACCCGTCCATGGCTGGAGAAATCACCGTTTGCTGATAAAATTCGTTTTTATATAGGTGATGCTTTAGAACTTGTTCCGCGTTTAGGTGTTACTTTTGATATGGCTTTTATTGATGGTGATAAACGTAAGTATATTGAATACTACGAGATGACATTGGCGTATCTTTCCGAAGGCGGATATATCATTGCTGATAATACTTTGTGGGACGGGCATGTGCTTGAACAGCCTCGCAATACGGACGCTCAAACAATTGGTATTAAAGCCTTTAATGATTTGGTAGCACAAGATGTGCGAGTGGAAAAAGTAATACTTCCTTTGCGTGACGGATTAACGATCATAAGGAAGAAAATAGTAAGTAGTAAATCGTAAAACAGTAAATAACTTTATGGAAACAACCAGACAGAATAAGATATCTCGCTTGTTGCAGAAAGAGCTAAGTGAGATATTCCTGCTTCAAACAAAGTCCATGCCGGGTACATTGGTCTCTGTTAGCGCAGTTCGCATCAGTCCTGATATGAGTATTGCCCGTGTCTACCTCAGTGTTTTTCCTTCAGAGAAAGCAGAAGAGATGGTGAAGAATATCAATAACAATATGAAATCCATTCGTTATGAGCTTGGGACTCGTGTACGTCACCAGCTGCGTATCATTCCTGAACTGAAATTCTTCGTGGATGATTCATTGGATTATATTGAGAAAATAGATTCATTGCTGAAGTGAAATAACTCATTGCAGAGGTGAACTTCCCTTTTTATATAGCCAGGCGTTATCTTTTTTCAAAGAAAAAGCATAATGCTATTAATATCATATCCGGCATTTCCGTATGTGGAGTGGCTCTTGCTACGCTTGCTTTGGTTTGCACTCTTTCTGTTTTTAATGGTTTTCAGGATATGGTGGCCAGCTTTTTTACGGCTTTTGATCCGCAGTTGAAAATTACGGTCCGTGAAGGAAAAGTCTTTGATGCACAAGATGAACGGATTCGTGCCGTTTGTGCGCTTCCTGAAGTGGAGGTGTTTACAGAGACGCTCGAAGAGAATGCAATGGTGCAATACAAGGACCGTCAGGCTATGGTTGTACTAAAAGGGGTGGAGGATAATTTTGAAGAACTGACGGCCATAGACAGCATACTTTATGGCGCGGGAGAATTCGTTCTTCATGATTCGATCGTGAATTATGGCGTCATGGGAGTGGAATTGGTTGCGACTTTGGGAACTGGTTTGGAGTTTGTCGATCCTCTTCAGGTATATCTTCCCAAGCGAAATGCCAAAGTGAACATGGCAAATCCCGGCGCTTCTTTTAATCGTGATTATCTATATTCTCCGGGTGTCGTATTTGTGGTGAATCAGCAAGAATATGATGGAAAATATATTCTGACTTCTCTCGATTTTCTTCGTCAGCTTCTGGATTATACAACAGAAGTCTCTGCGATGGAATTGAAATTGAAATCTAATGTAAATACTTCATCGGTACAATCTAAAATAGAAAACATACTAGGTGATGATTTTGTTGTTCAGAATCGTTATCAGCAGCAGGCAGATGTTTTCCGTATTATGGAGATAGAGAAGCTAATCTCTTATTTGTTCCTCACTTTTATTTTAATGATAGCCTGTTTTAATGTGATAGGCTCCCTTTCTATGTTGATCTTGGATAAGAAGGATGATGTAGTAACTTTGCGGAGTCTTGGAGCTAGTGATAAACTCATCTCCCGAATATTCCTCTTTGAAGGACGTCTCATTTCTCTTTTTGGCGCTATTTCCGGTATTGTCCTGGGCTTAATCCTATGTTTTATACAACAGAAATTCGGTATAATTTCATTGGGAGGCGGTGGTGGTACTTTTGTTGTAGATGCCTATCCTGTCAGCGTTCACGCTTGGGATGTCGTATTAATCTTTATCACAGTTTTAGCCGTTGGTTTTCTCTCCGTATGGTATCCTGTACGTTATCTAAGTAAGAGACTTTTATAGCTAAATGGTAATGTTTTTATTATAGCCATTTTTCTATAATTGATAACTTTTAATTCC
>ENA-USUG01002536-USUG01002536.1-human-gut-metagenome-genome-assembly--contig:-NODE-2536-length-27410-cov-19.481469_pt1 | contig 27410 bp, 57 predicted proteins | sample MGYA00250059_ERZ773394 | MGnify/ENA primary metagenome ERZ773394 (study PRJEB29103, sample SAMN06111957) | human gut metagenome | biome: human gut; feature: ankylosing spondylitis patient; material... | reverse complement strand
CGGGCCGCGTCGTACCGCCAGATTTGAGCACTTCAAAGATGCCTTTTTGGAGCAGATAAGCTAACGACGGGTAGCTCAACCGGAACAACGCTCGAAAAAATATCGGCTTGGGATGACACTTCGCTGGCACTATGTCCGGTGGTTAACGTAGACAATCCCGGCGGCCAAATAACCGTAGAGACGACCCGTGAAATAAAGGCAACCGACATCCTTCTTATCACATGGTTAAAAACTGGAGGCCATTCGCCTGACTTCCATTTGCAGGGTAGCGCAATTATCCACCCTGATATGATCGACAGCACCGCTACCTTCGATGTCTGCCTCGACTTCTTGGATAACTGGAGCGAAAATGGAGACTACTACGGCATGACGCTATATAACTCGCAAGACATACTGGTAGGGCAAAAAGACCTGAACCTCATGTTTATAGCGAGTGGTAATTTTCCATCGGTTGCCTACTCGATCACCGGAATCTACAATATTTCCGGCAAGTAATTGAAAAGCCCCTCAACACGAGGGGCTTTTAACTAATTGGGAAGAAACTCGAAAACAACCATATCCACGGTGATGTAAATATCATCCAACAGATCACCAGATGCCCAGCATGAAAGTGACTTGATTTTACCATCCACAACGTCAGTGCTTGCTACCTGAATGAATGATTTTTGTCGGAACATACCTGACGTAAAGTCGATAGGATCGTAGAATCCAAACATGGTTTTGAGTTCCATTTGATATGATCCGGGAGATGCCGGCAGTACGATCATCTTCGACCAGCCGCTTTCTGGCGGTAAAACCAGATACTCTTCTCCCGGAGGGGCGTATGAGTAGCTTCCGCTAAAAGTTACGACAGAGCCCAAAGGTATGGGTTCATCGAAGATCATGGTCTTTTTTGTTCCGATGGCGGAACTGTCGAAAGTGAACTCAGATTGCATTACAATTTTAGGGCCGTTCGTTCCACCCGAGCTACCCGTCGTTAGCTTATCTGCTCCAAAAAGGCATCTTTGAAGTGCTCAAATCTGGCGGTACGACGCGGCCCGATACCGTTCAAGGTGGCGACCCGGCGAGACGAGATCATGTCCACGTCTACATCTTTGTAGTCGTTGTACCAAACACGATCCCGTATGATTAAGTAGCGCAACTCCCTTGCTTCCGGGTCAGCGCTTCGATCCAGCCAATCGCACATTGCGGCCAACGATATAGGGCTTCCGTTCAGGTACGACCTCTCATACGCTTCGACCAAGAATTTTGCCCTCTCATATGACGGGAGAGACGGAGGTCCGAATACTCCGATTTCGGCATACAAATCATTGTAGAAGAGGAACCGATGATATTCGAACATAGAGACAATATCAACCCCGGCCTTTCCCGTGGCGGCCAACCACATGGGGTCTATCAGTATCAGCGGAATATTTTCGAGCCGCTTGACCAACTCCGGATCACACATACACTCAATCGTGAGCTTGCATCCCGGCGGCGACTGATTTTCGAACCACTTTGCAAAGTCGCCGAAGGTATGGTGGTCATGCTCCTTCCACTTCGCTTGGGCGTAGTCGATCTCTCTGTTGAGGTCTCGATTCTTGAACGCCCGTAAATAATCACTGCTTTTCATTGCTATTTGGTTTTAAATGAAGGAGGGACCCGAAGGCCCCTCCACTTGTTCTACTTCACGGCGTCCTTCACCGCAGGCGAGAACTTGAACGAGATGCGGTTCTGGGCCGGGATCGTGACCGACTTCCCTCGGCTCATGTCGTAGCCCTGACGCGCGGGGCACGCCTTCACGCTGAACGTTCCGAAGCCCTTGAGGGAGATTTTCTCCCCGTTCTTGAGGGTCTCGACGATCTTGTCCATGAACGTCTCACACACCTTGTTCACGACGGTCTTGGTGATGCCCGTCTCTTCGGCGATCTTCGCCATCAATTCGCTTTTCTGCATTTTCGTTTTGATTTTTAAGTTGATAGAGTTTTTCTTCAAGGGCCTCTATTTTACCCATGCAGTAGTATATCAGTCCTCCCATCACAATCAGGATGGAGAGCCAAAGTTCATCTAATTGCATGCTTGATAATGACTTGTACGGGCGTAGAGCCCACATAATCTTCATACTTGAGAGTACTTGGGTCTATATGGCCGTCCGGACGCATAATTCCGTACATGCGAACCTTCTGGATCATCATGCCCCCAAGAAGTTCGTTTAAACGATGTCTTATCCGATCCTCCAGTTCCCGGTACGCCGGATCGGTCTCGATCATCGCGCTACGGGTCTCCCTTGCGTTGATGACCGCGCACCTCGTTCGGTTGATGTACGCCCCTATCTGCTCGTCCTTGATGCCCGGAACGATCTCTTGGAGTATCTGGATGATAGCGTATCGCGCGAAGAACCGCTCGGTCGTTCGGCGCTTATCGCGTACATCCGACATCCGGAGGTCGCACTCGATCTGGACAGCCCGGTCAAGGCAAATAACCTTCTCATTTTCCTCCAGCCTCATAGTGGTCGAAGTGGATGTAGGGGAGTTGATTCGGTAGGAATTTCCATGCCGAGCGCGGAAGTGTGAACTTCGCCAGACCAGCGGCCATAGCCAAGATCAGGAACTTCTCCATGACCATCGGCTCTCCGGTCCACATCGTGCCATCGCGGCGCGTTGCGAGGAGCGAGAACGGCCCGGAGAGATCGAAGAACTCGTCGGGGAGATCGTCGATCATCTTCCCGATCTCGGGAAGATGTTTCTGGAACTTCTTGCGGTAGATGAACTGGACCCCACTGATGGAATCCACGATGATGTCCGGACCCTTCGGCTTCTCGCCGATAGGGTAGGCGCATTCGGCGAACAAGTCGTTCACCCGGTCGTATTCGAGATTATACATAGCGATTGAATGATAAGTGATCGAGAGAAACTCCACCGACGACGTTTTCCACGCGAACAACCCAGTCGCCAGACCCAAGTTGCCACGGCATGCCGCGGAACTTAGTCTTGACTGGTTCGCTATGATCAACGTCGGAGATGTAGTGGTAGTAGTAAACGTCCGCGCCGGGCACTACCTCCTCCGGCCGTATGCCGAATTTCTTACTGCACATTGTCGCTGACTCTTTTGAACTCAGACGCAAGAATCTCTTCGAAGTCGGACAGGTCGCCGATCCAGCCGAAGTCAACGCACACGACCATCTCCTTGGCCTTGTTATCGTGAGCAAAACCGGGGGTGAATATCTTCGTTTCGATACCCACAGCCGAGGATAGCTCGTGTTTGTACACCGTCGGAATCGTTTCGAGTTCGGTCTTGATGCGTTTATACTCAGGGCTCTTGGTGTTGAGTTGGTAGTGGTTCTCGCCTCGAACCTTTTTCCAGCCGATCTTCGCCTCCTCCGAGGTAAACATTACCGGGAGCACGTTCGGGCTGTAAAACACCCCGCCGAAATGTTTGTAGGTGGCGATGCCGAGTTTGGTCAGCACCTTCTTCTGAATTTCGAAGACGCGATCTCGCTTCTCTTCGAACTCAAGTACCCGCTTCCACGTCGGAGAGCCGGGTTTCACTTTGTAGTACACGTTCATGACCTTTGCTTTTTTAATGATTTCTTACTTCGATTCGATTTTTCATAGCTCTCCTATCGTTTTAGCGATGTCTACAACATTACCGAGATTATCTTTGGCCGTTTTGAGCCCGTAATGAGCGATAACGCCCGCCAGCAGGATAGCCGTTCCGATTCGGAAGTCGTACCCGTCGTTCGCCCACTCCTTGGTCTCGTTTAGTTCCTCTTCGGTCTTGATCTGGGCGACCGGGACCGGGTTCGGGTAGCCTTCCAACGCCACGAATACCGGACTGATGTTCGCCTCGACTACATACCAGTGCTTGTTCTTGGTCCAGAACACCGTCTGGCCGATCTTGAATTTACTCTGCATCGTTGTATTCTAATACTCGTTTGACTGCAATTTTATGCCACTTTCCGCCGCGCGGCCGTTCGATTTCCACTTCGTTGAAGTGGTCGGCGATCTCGGCCAGCGACCAGCCCTTGCGCTGTAACGCGAGGGCGTACTTCTTTGCCTCAACCATGCGCGGGTCCACAACCCGGTTCTCGGCGATCCGCTCCATCCGGCGAGCCAGTTGATCCGGAGACATCGGCCCGCGCTGGGGTCGTGGATTCCCGAGCCTCGTTACCCGGCGCCCGGCCTTGGAAATAAAGAAGCCCTGCTCCTTGAGTTGCTTCTTCCGGACGCCGAGTGCCGACTTTGTTCGGCCCGAGATAAGTTCGCGCTCTGTTTGAGCCAATCCGATAGCGAGGCAAAAGGTGATCGTTGTCGCCTCGGGGTAGTCTATCGCCAGCAGATCGACCCCCGTGTTGCGCAAATACAGCGCGTACTCCGCATCACGGGAGAGTCGATCCAGTTTGGCGACGATCAAAGTTGCACCTTCACGCGCGGCCAATTCCATCGCGCGACGAAGGCCCGGTCGGTTCCGATCCTTTCCACTGCGAATGTCACGGAACTCGCCGATATTCTGCCCGTGTGTGCGGGCAATATATTCGCGGCACTGATCGAGTTGGGCTTCCAAACCGAGGCCGGATCGCCCCTGCTCTTCGGTGCTCACGCGAGTGTAGATGCAATACTTTTTCATGTGCTATAAATATGGTTTACAACATAGGGAAGGCACTCCTCGAATGACTGCATTTCGGCGCATTTGTCATCTTTGTGGGGACAACCGAGGCATTTCCCTTGCCGGGCGTAATCTTCCATCACAATGCGCCGGAAATCCTCTTGCGTGAGGCTATCGTCGTAATCAGCATCCCTGACTACCATCAGGCATGTGAGGTGTGACTTCCATGTGTATATCTCACCGTTGTCCTTGATGGTTTGGATATTGTATTTCTCCCCCTTTTTGATCTTGCCGGAGCAGAAATTACAGACGTGATCCTTTCGCGCGACGACGTTGTTATCAGCTAACACTTCCATCCTTCTCTCTGGTTACGGCTTGCATCGCCGCGATCTTCATTCCGTTGATCTTCTGGTGTTGCATTCCGAGTTCGATTCCGATGATAATGAGTAGTTGATCTCGGCGGTTCGGCTTCACTCTGATGTTCTTCTCCAAAACGCCCAGAATGATCTCGGAGGCTTCGGTCATAAGCGCGATGCGGTTGTTTTTCTTCTCGAAGGCTTTTTTCGCCTCCTCTATTTCGTTCCACATCTCCGCCCACTTATCCTCGTCGAAGTAGTCGCCGAGCATGGCCTCAACGAAATTCATGTTCTTGTGATCCCAGCGAGCCGGAGCAAGCCAGTCGAAATTCTTTTTCATGTTATTCGAATATTTGAAGTACAGCCACCGAGGTGGACATATTGGTGATACCCGTGATCCGGGCCCGACATTTGGAGCCGTAGGGGATGTAGACACAACCCTCGGGCATACATGTAATACGGGCTATCGTCCCGTTAGGGAGTTCCGCCATCGGCCACTTCTTCGTGTCGTCGAAGGGGTTCTGGATCGCCGTGACGAGAATCTCGGAGCCGACGCGGTACGGCCCGTCGCCGGAGTCTCCCTCAAACTCGTGCGAGCCCATAACCGAGGGTGCGGCGGGGGGGGGGTGGTACTTTTTTCTCTTTGCGTGGCCGAAGAATGTTCTGGCCCATTGCGATGCCGACGAAATAGCCAGCCTTTTTCGCGTTGTCGAAATCTCTGATGAACCACCAGATACCCAGCACCCGGACGTAGGCGGCCCATTTACCATTGTGAAGTCTTCTCTCGAATTTCATAGTTTTAATTCAGTAATTTATTAAGCATTAGCGGCTCAGTTGCGCGGAGCCGTACCGCGGTTATTTGTGTTTGTGCTGTTCCGAGACGTAATACGCCCCGATGACATACTTGTCCATAGCGATATAGCTTTTCGATCTGGACGTCGGTGAGAGTTTTTCCGTAGAACGATCCTGAGAATAGAATCCAGTCGTGGTGTACCTTCACCCAGCCGTTCTCTTCCAGCCAGCGATCCGGATTCCGCATCTCTTTGACTGGAATCTTTTTGGACGCGAGCAACCGTTCAGCGATGTTGAGGTGGAGCAGGTTTCCCGTGCTCCCGTTGAGGCCGTAGAAGTCGCCATCGGGCGACAGCCACCCGGCGTCGTACCCCTCCGTGATCTCCACGGGCTCCAACTCGGTTTTGTGGTACTCTTCTATTCTCATTTCGTTCTCCATAAACTCCGACAGCCGTTGCTTCTGGAAGTCCTGCTTCCGGATGGAAGCCTCTACTTCGGGATCGGAGCACGCGAGGGAATCGAGGATCGCTCGTACACGAAGAACGGAATCGGAAAAGAGCACTCGGGACGTGTTCAGCGCATCGCACATCCATACGATAACCTCGTACACTTCGCCAACCCTTACAAAGAAGCCGTTAGCTCCTTCCACCACTCCCTTGATCTGTTCGACCGTGCCGGAATGCGGATTGTCGAGAAGTCCCGCGTCCTCGCATCCGGAAATGTAGCTGACAAGTTCCGGGTATCGCACCGTGAACTCAAACTTGCCGCCAGCGTCCGCGATCTTCTGCCGAATACCCTCAAGGCTTTTCACCCACTCCTTCGCCTCTTCTTCCAACAGGACGCGCTGGGCCCTAATCCAGTCATTGAACTTTCCTCCGGCTCCGGGTGTCCCCAGAACTTCCTGCGTCGCCTCGTCTTCGCCGAGGATGATCTTGCCGTCCAAAATATCGACGGCCATGCCTTCGGTGCACCCCGGTAGAGACTTGGTGATGATTTCGACAGCCTCTCGCGGATTGTATTTTTCCGTCAACTTCTCCCACGCAATCCGCTGGAGCATCTGGCCGAAGCCCTTACCTATCGTGAATGTTAATCCTCCTTCCATGACGCAAAGATAAATGTTTAATTTTTAATTTGCAAGTTAAAACTCCCTTATTATAATACCTTTTCCTTTACGACACCCTTACGACGACGCCCTTGTGTCGGTCATCGTCCCGGTTGAAGGACATGAAGTGCGTATCGTTGATCTCCAATTTGATGATCTCGTCGATCTCGTCGGCCAGCGCATATTTGAACTCATAATCGTTGTTGTCGCTCACTTCGTCGCCCAAAGCGAATTTGTGCTCCGAGAAGGACATCGAGTCTGCGTCCCACCACTTCGCCACAAATCGGCGGCTCAGCAGTTCGTTGTTGTTGATGTAGTTTAAAAACGTTGCCATAATTTACTCGATTCTTGTGATGTAACCGACCGTCCGGTTGTCATCGGGGTTATACATGAAGGTAATGCTGCCTCCGGGCAACATGTAGATCAGTTCGTCGATGTGGGTCTCGATGTACTTGCGCATCATCGGGTCTTCGCACGGATTCGATAGCTTGAACTCGTACCTCACATTGGCCCGTTCCTTCGGGTCGTTGTAGTAGGCGACGAATATTCTCTCTTCGACAACAGTCTCGATGATGGATTTCTGCACCGAAAACCCTTTTCGCACCTTGATCGTTCCGATCTCGTTATTTTCGATGGTGGTGATTGTGGCGCTATCGTCGCCGTACAGCCGAACCCAGCCGCCTATCGGTCGGGTGTTGCTAAACTCGATATTTCCAACTACGGCCCAAAGTTCTCCGGACCGGCTGAACCCCAGCAAGCGATCCGGCCTGCTGGGATGGAAGTGCATGATTTCTCCGTTGAATTTCATTGTCTCACCTTTTTAAATGGTCCTTGTTCGTTTTCTACATGGTCGATTCTGAACGGGTAGCCCTTCTTGCCGCTCCATAAGAACCGAAGACAGCGGTATTTCGGGCCCATAAAAACCGTATCTCCTTCGATCTTGTTCACCCGTAAGACAACCTCCTCGGGCAAGTACATATAAGTGTCTCCTACTTTCATGGCTATCCTCGTTTAAACGACCCGCCCTCCTTTTCGAGTTGCTCCTCGATAAATTTCACCGGAAAGGGGTAGCGTCCGTGATCCGACAGATACCCATACATGCTCCTGCACGTCGGGTCTTCGGGTCTCAGGTACGCTGTAAAATACCCTTTCCGTTTCTCTACGATCTCCTCGACCCGGAGCCGGGTGTTGGTTATCGTGTGAATATAAACATCTCCGATTTTCATTTTTTTCCGTCGTAGTTGCCGAAGAGTTCCGACCCGAAGGTCAGGAACGCGACGGCATAGATTAAGATTGTCAGCATATATTTAGAATTTTATTGTCCAGATGTCGAGGTCGTCCGAGCAGTAGGTATGCCGCATCTTGCCACCCAAAAATTCCACGGCCTCCATATAGGGACCCGTCCCGATGGCTCCCTGCCAGTAGCGGCCATAGTCGCTGATGCAGAAAGCAAGCGGGATTCCTGCCCACTTATCATTACCGTGCGGCGTGTAGTAGCGCCCCATTTTCTCCGCCCGCCGCCGGACCTTGGCCGGGGTCAGTCGCCAGATCATGCCCTTGAAGAAGGCGTTGAAGACGTAGGAGAGGGCTTGCGAATGCTTGTCGTAACCGCAACCGATCACGACCGGGGAAACATAGTGGTGCCACTCTCCGTTCTCGGTCTCTACCCGCGCCTCGGCGGTGCAGGTCGATCCCCATGTGCGGTTTTTTCGCCATCTTACGACGATTTCAGCGCACTTCACGTTCATCTGGGACTTCTCCTCCTTTTCTTTCTCTTTGCGGCTCAAATCGGCCTTAAATTTGTCTATCGCGGCTCGGATCACCGTGTCGCTCTTGATTCCGGTAAGTTTGCGGACGCTGGGGACCGTCAGTCGGCGGCCCTCGATGTTCAGCGTCTTGATCGCTTGATTCAGTGTCATAGCTTTGTCAGTTTAAATGTGTAGTACTTGTCGAAGGTCACGGTCGCGGTGTTGCCTTCAATGCTCAGTTCGTAATGATGCGACACTTCGCCATATTGCATGGCCTCTTCGTAGTCTTTTGCTATCACGGGACCGGGAAGTATTCGTTGGCGGCAGAAGTAGTCCAGATACCGTCGCCACGCGATCTCGGGCGGGAACTTGTCCGGACTTTGGATGGCAAGGTTCGAAAGAAAACCCTCGTAATTGTTACCCCACGTCTTGCCGAAGATAGGAGTGTCCGTTCTCGGGTTCACCGCCGTGAAGCCTTCCAGTTTCCAGCCCGGAGTGGTTAGGTATCGGTCGATGATTCTGTACCCTTGCCAGACCTCTACACGCTTGCAGAAGTCCACGTTCGTCCGCCGCTCGATGATTCGTTTCATCGCCGTTCGTATTTCGGGAACCGCCCGGCGTGCGTGATGATGTAGGGGACGTTGATGTCCTCGATCACGTCGAACTTTACCCACGTTCGCAGGTTTTCGCTGAGCCAGTAGACCCGTGCCCGCTTCTTCTCGTTGTCGATCTCCACGACCTCGCCGATCCGGCCGACAACATAATCCCCCTTACTCCGGACAACTTTCTGTCCGATCTCTACATGTTGCATAATACTTGTTTTAAAATTTCGTCTGCTTCTTTCTCCTCGGCCGCCCGTACAGCGGCCCGGTATTCGGGCCATTTCCGGTCGGCGAAGTCCTGCACGGTCTCCGCCACCTTGTCGATGCCCTTGTAAATTTCCTTCGTCTTGTTGAGGCTCACCCGGTTCCCGAAACACTTGAAGCACTTCATCTGTAAGTCTTGCGTGTTTCGAAATGCCGGGATGTACTCCTCAATGTGTCGCTCGTCCCCTACCTCGATGTAGCCGAATCGGTCGCCGTCGCGGTAGAAGTGCAGGAACTTGAAACGCCAGTTGTAGTTACTTGCTCGGATGTCGGTGCACTCGTCCGGCAATATAATGAACCTTTTCATGGCATAAGAAAGTCTGCCGCGAGGATCATTTCCTCCGGGATGTAGTTGTCGCCGTTATCCGCCAAAAACGCCTCGACGGCCGCCTCTTCGATCTCGTCGTGCTCCCAAGATTCGGAGCGGATCATGTTGATTCGAGTCAGTTTCAGTGGCAAATACTCGCCGCTCTTGGTTCGGTCCCGATTGATATACCGGGTGTATTTGTCGTCTACATCCTTGACCCGGAGACGCTCGAAACGCTTCTCGATCTTGTTGTGCCGCATGAAGGTGATACGGTGGGAGTCTATGCACGTCCACGACCCCAAATCGGGCTGGAACTTGTAGCAGAACCCTCCGGTCGGCTCTTTGAAGACTTCTACCTTTGCGTTCGCTCGTTTCGCCACCGCGACCGCATAAGGGACCCACGAAGCCCCCTTGCAGGTCACGAAATGTTCCGTCGCCGCGTACACTTCGATACCGACGCGCCGCATTTGTTCGACTATGAACTCCTGCTCGTTTTTAGAAAGTGTCATAGTAGTAGATTTTGAGTTTGCTTCCCCCTTCGTTCGTCATGCCGGGGAATATGGCTACCAGCGTAGTCATTTCGCTGGTAGCAGGGGCCTTGTGAAGGTTGTACACGAGGGCTATATTCATTTCCGTGTCCACCTCGATCCGAGGAACCGGGACTGATTGCTCCCCCAGTACCCGCTCCAAAATTTCGGTGACTACTCGCTCGGCCTTCGTTGTCTTTTCCATCCGGGTTGCTACTGTCTTCGCAACGTCGTAAAAATACTGCGTTCCCATATTACAACACATCGGTGAACTTGCCCAACACGACAGTATATCGGATGTCGTATATCGGCGTTATAAGTCGGTAGATCGGTTCGTGCCACTCTCGCCCGGCCAAACAGAACCCTTCAAACGTGAACCGGGCCCCGTGCATATTTGCCCACTCCAACGCCTTCTCCTCCGGATTCGAGAAGGGGTTATTCTTGCGCTCGGCACCCCTCGGTGTCTGGTACTTGTTCCACAACCATGCGAACCCCTTTTGTGCCTGCTCATAGCTGACCGGGATCGGGTTTTCGATCTGGATTCGCTCGCCTCGGTTGCGCCTCCGTTTCAGAAGCAAAATTTCGTTTTCGTTGATGTAGCCCCGCTCCTCGGCGGCGGCGATGATCTTTTCACTCGTCAGTTTCATCGTTCAGTTCGTTGTTAAGGTCGATTAATTCTTTGAATGTCTTGAGGTTGTCGAGGACCCAGTCCCCGATCTCGCTCCACCTCTTGTTAAGAAGCGCGTGAGAAATGCGGCTCGTTAGCGTTCCGATGCTCGCGTCGATGTGCTTCACGGCCTCCTCCCGAGTATCGAAGAGGTGGCCGTCGTTGGTCTCGTATTTAGCGATCCTTTTCATAGATGTCGTTGTAGAGTTCGTCGATTAATAAATCCAGCCCGTACACTTGGAAGACAAAACCCCCGCCGAATACTCGGCCGCGGTACCGTCTCCCTCCGTGCTTGTTCGCCATGCGGCGGGCCGATTCCATTTTGTCCACATGGTCGCCGGGGTGATCCTCGTGGACCAGATCGAGGAAGTGGATAATAAAGCGCGGGTTCCCGTAAACGTCGCGCGTCGTGTACATGCCGCCGCTTTTAACGGTTCGGCGATATTCTTCTCGTGTCATGTTTTTCTGCTCTTATTTCGAAACCGATCCGGTAAATCGTTTCCTCGCCTTCTGCCATTCGGTAGTCGGCGGCTCCTACTTGCGTACCGTTCACAAAATAGGAGACATAGCCGTGCCCGGTGCGGGCCTTCAAATCGTTTACGGCCTCGCGGATGCTTGTGTATGCCTTCATAGTACTACCATATATCCGAGCCGGGTTCGAATCCATCCGCGCTGGCTCTTAGGCGCGGCGGCTAAAATGTCTTTCATGTCTTGTTCGTCGATCCGGACCACCCCGTTCACCAGCGGTTTCCCCGCCGCCCGGTCGAAAATCCGGTACTTCTTCGGGTCCACCGTGATGACATAGTTCCCGGTGTCGATGGTGAAGTGATCGCGCCCGAACTCCAGCGCTTCGCGGCCGAAGTCTGCCTGCCAGCGGCTTTTACCGATGTCGTATACAAATACCATTTTCGTAAAATTCAAAGTTGTTATTTTCCGCGAAGTCCGCGAAATATTCTTGGCTTTGCGTATATTTGACGTCTTCACAGCACGCCGAGAAAAACGCCTCTAAACACTCCTCGATGACGTTGCCGAAAACCTTGCCTTCGGTCGGTTGTTTGGCCGGGCCGAGGATCACGTCGTCCAAATAAAACCCGGTCGGCTCGAAGAGGGACAAGCAGTGCCGGATATATTCATTATCCGTTATCTCTTCGTCCCCCTCGTTTTTCGCCCGCCACTGAAACGAATGGCAGTAGGAATCGTATTCGTACCCGTAAACCTCAATCCCGAAGGCGTCACAGAACGCCTCCAACGTGCGGCGGTTGTCGGCCTCGAACGCATAGTCGGGTTCCCACGCCTTGTAAGCCGTGGCCTTCGCCTCCTCCGAAAGTTCGGAGTAGCTGTAAATCGTTATCGTTTCAGTGCGCATCGTTTCGATAGTTTAAAGTGTGTGTAATTGCGTGCCCGTAAATACTTGACCGCCTCCTTCTCTTCTGCCTCCGTCGCCGGGCGGGTCTCGCGGCGGTAGTATTCTAATCCGGCTTCGAAGTGATCCCCTCCGACCTCTAAAGCGGAAATTAGGCCGTTTCGTTCCATGCCAAAATACACCTCGATTGATTCGGTCGCCTTGTGTACCCGAACCACAATCCGCCGATATTCCCCGCCGACGAAAACCCCGTTTTCGCCCTTTCCAATGATGTCTCGGCCATCCGGGGTCAGGGCTGTGTAGTAGCCAGCGCCGTGGCATAGAACCCACTCCGACCGTTCGATTGCCTGCTGTTTAGCCTCTTCGAATGTCATAAAGATAACCGTTTTTTGATTGCTTTCCTTAATTCGACCTTGTTTTTCGCCTCTATTCGGTCAAAAAACCCGTCCAAATCCTCAATATAGGCGGACGTGTCGAGGTGGTGCCCGATAACGTGCGGCCCTAATTTCACATTCCAGTCGCGCGTTAACACAATCCGGTAATATACCGCCGGAAGACGGTACATTGCCTTCAAGCCGTTCAACTCAGCCAAAGCCGCCGAAGTCAGTAGGTAGTATTCGCCCGTCTTTGGGTCGATACAAAGCCAGTACCCGACGCGACGATCCCGCCACGCCTTCACACCCTTCGTTACCGCGTTTTTCAGTGTCATTTTGTCGTAATTATATAGGTTCGTAATTCGTCGATCCAAAACTCCTCCCGGTCACTCTCGTTCATGTTTTGGAATAGCCGCGTAATTTCGTCTCTTTTCATAGTCTTATGATTCTTTCAGTTTGTAAATCGTGCGTTCCGTTCAAGGAAAACCCGTTGCGATACCGGACCCGAACCGGAACCCGGAACGCCTTAAAAAAGCCGTTCATATAGCATTGGTACATGCGATCCGGCCGCGTACACCTCCGAACCACCAAAACGTTCAAATGATGGTCCCAGCGGGCAATTTCGCGCCCCTCGTACACGACGATCCAATCGCCGTAATAACACCGCACCGGGCCTACTTCCGTTCGGGCCCTAAGTGCGTCAATAATTAGTTGCTGTATCATAGAAAATACTCGTTTAATACCCGTGCGCAATCCTCCGGGCTTCCTATGAATTCCGCCGCACCGCCGCCCGGAAAATAGACGGCGGTCCCGGCTTCGATATTACGATCCACGCGACCGGGAACGCGCCCCGTTTCGCAAAGTGCCGACATGTAATTAGTTACTAAATTCACGACTTTACGAATACCGGGGTCGCCTTCAATACTCCCGGTTTGGTTACATGTTTCGCATAAAGTACCCTTTCCGCCGCAATCCGGACATGGGATATAGGGCGGTTGTTCGAATTTGAAATGATTGGCAACCGCGTCGAACACCTCCCGCGCTTTGTCCGTGGCTAAATGCCCCCGGATAACCTTGCCTTTGCTCCAGTTAATGCGGGCCACCTCGATGCCGTCCACGTTTACGGCCGTTTCGTCTTCTCCGCTAATGATACAAACGCCGTTTTCATTGTATGCCAAATCCCGCCTAATGGCTGTTAGTATTCTATCCATAGCTACACAAATTTTATTTGTCCGTTATACTCAAGCGTTACCGCCTCTTGTTTCATTTCGTCGCGTATTTCGGTTGCCAGCGTGTACACCTCTTCGAAGTGCTCCCCGAAGGATTCCGGGGTGCAAAAAGCGTACACGATAGTCACGTTTTCGACCACAAGGGCCCCCGAGTTCGACACCCAACCCCCGACGGCCGGGGTCGAGGTACAGCCCCCGAACCACTCCGAAAATTTGGTCATCACTTTGTTTACGAACTCTTTGTTGTCGGTCGGAACATTAACGTCCGTGGTGCTGGGAACATAAATTGCGACCTTTGCGTTAAGGTCAAATTTGAAGTTTTTCATAATTCACTGGTTACGATTAATGACATAATTAAGGCCCCGAGAAAGCAAGCCCAAAAAAAGACCTCCGCGGCCCGACGGCTATTCCATTTCATAGATAAAAATAAATTGGTTTTCAGTCTGGACGCACGCTACTGGGGTGTCCTTGATTTTGGTTATAAGGTCGCGCCCGTCCTCGGAATCGCCCCAAACAGCCGCCATGTCGGAGCCGTTCGGGATCGTGCCGAAGAGAAGCGAACCCCCGAACGTTGCCGGGTCTACTATCGCATCCTTGCTAAAAAGGGAATACACGCTGTTATAAATGCCTAATTCGCAAACAGCCGAAAGGAAATCGAATGCTTTCATAATTTAGTGATTTGGTTAGAGGTCCGGCGCGGTAAGCGAACCGCAGATATTTAGGTTATATCTCAATTCTGAATTAATCCGGACCAAATAACACAACCTCTTTCGCTCTCCGGACGCGGGTTGTTTGCGTCCTTTCTTGCCCCCGTGACTGGTGTAATGCCTATGCGGGTATCTCTCGCGGTAGTCTGTATTTCAGTTCCGCGGCCCTTTCGTACAATCACACGCGGGCAACGCTCGGGTTTTTCTGGTCCCTATCCATACCGGGCCTTTTCTGTCGTAACGTGACGGGTGCGGCTCGGTGTCCTCCGTTGGTTTGTTTCGGCTTTCCGTGTGCATCATGTGCGAGGCGGGAATGTGTAGGGCGGCAAGGGCTTCGATAGTGTTAGTATCGCGGTTTAGCGAAATGCCGTTTTCAATTCCTCGTGTGTTGCGGATGCGTGCCCGGCGTGCCTAAGAACTAAGGCGGGACCGGAGCGAGGCGGGCGGAAAGTCTTTGAAAGAACGTGCAACGCCTTTGGGTGGGTTGCTGGTGCAAAGATAAAACACGATTTTCGAATATGCAATAGCACTTAACAAAAATAATCCAAACAGAACAGCATTTGCCGTTGCGAACCCCATTTTGTGGAGAATATGAACAATTTTTTGGGGCCTTGCGTGTTTTATGCTGATTTTAGGCAAGGTTCAACGATTTAACCCGCCCTATTTCGCACGGAAACGCCCCAAATTTCGACGATCTGCCAAAGACGGGCAACTATACCACCCCGGAGGAGATCGGCGAAATGCGTGAATTACAGCAAGTTACAACAACGGTCCCGGATGCGGCAAAAAGATGCCGATTTTATCGCGTTGAACTTTTGAACGGGGGCAAGTACCGGACGAGGGGAGAAATGCCACCAAATCGCCGGAAACGGGGCAAAGATGGCAGGGGCGGCAAGGGTGGAAAAGTGGAGGAGCAAGAGCAAAGAAGGTGGAAAATATTTATTAAACAAAGGCGGTCAAAATTCCGAGGCCATTAACAAGAATTTTCCAAAATACCCCAAAATGCCCAAAAATGGAAATGCGGTGTTTGTTGGTGATTTTAGGAGGTTTGCGGCGGGTGGTGTTTCCTTTTTATGGCGGCAAAGTTTCGTTTTGTTACTTTTCGTGTACCAAAATGTAACAAATCGAAAGCAATAATTTATTGTAAAAAGTGTATAAAATATAGCAAATTTGGACAAACATCTGATAATCAAGGAGTTGTGCGTAACTCATTGATTATCAAGGGTTTAGAGGGGGTCAAAATGGTCGTTTTCACCGTTTCGCATTTGTTTTCAAGGGTTTGCAAAAAGGCTCCAGAATTCGACCTAACTAACGTTATGTAAAATGTAACGGCCCCGAAACGTGATTGCGGGCCGTGTAAACAAAAACGACCAAATCGACCCCGTGCGCATTGTGGCCGCGATTTTGGGGCCGCTTGTGTGCTGACTGCCAGCGCGAACCGATCCGGGGGCGGGGGCCCGCATAGGGGCGGGGGGGGGTCCATCGCGGCCCCCGGTCCAAAAAGTGGACTCTGATGTATTAATTTTTTTTTTTAAAAAATTAGTAAAAATTTTTAATAATTATAACTCGTTTATTATCAGCAATTTACGTTTTTTTTATGTTTAAACATTATTTAAAATATTTTAAAAACGTAAAAAAAAACTCCCGAGACACTGAAAAGAAAAATCCAATTCAACAATCGCATCAAACTTGCTGATATACAGTACATTACTATCGAATATACCTCATTATCCTTTTAACTCCGTATTTTTAGTGAAAAAAAAACTTCAAAATATTTTTCTGTATAGTTACCTGTATAGTTGCTCATAACTTGCTATGTATCAGTTATTTACAAAAATATAAATTGGAATATTTTAATAAATGGCCTCGGACAAAAAACTAAAGTCCCTATTATCAGTACTTTAGCTTATTGGAATTATTTTCCAAAAAAAAAAAAAAGTTTTGCACCCCATTTTTACGGAGATACCCCGAAAATGACGACTTTTTTTTTGAGGGCACACCAGATCAGCCAGTTCGATGCGCTTGTTGAACTGGATTTTTTTTTGCAAGGTCTCGGGAGTTTTTTTTTTCTTTCTTAAATTTTTTTTAAAAACTATGCTTTCGTTTTGTTACACTTTCCCGAAATTCCGACTTGGGTGAAAAAAAATATCCAATTTGCTTGCACATGTAAAAAACGTTTCTTACATTTGCAGAAGTTAAACATTAAACATCATGTCTATACCTTTAAATAAAGAAGTTTTCGAGGAGTACATGGAGGCATGCCTCATCTCTCCGACCCCTCGTGTCTGCATGGCACCGGGTACGGTCACGCTCTTGGGCTTGATGGAGTCCTTCAAGTCTTGGTGCGATGCGAAGAAGAAGCCGATCTACGGACGACTGACGTTAGTGGAGTTCAGCCGCATCGTGCGGGCATGCGGTTTCGAGGTATTCCGGTACCGCGGCCGCCACAAGCCACTGAATGTTTCACTTTTCAGCGCGGAGGACTCCCTTCGGCTGTACAATAACGACGGAGAGTATGTCAAGGTACAATAATGATTTCTGGGGCCCGAAGATGCAGGCATACTTCGCGGCGAAGGACTGGGTTCCGAGGGTGGACCCGCACCATATATATAGAGGTCACGTTGCGGTGGACGCGATCATCGCAGAGATCGAGCCGAAACCGTATCGGCCGAAGTTCTTCGAGGTCCTGCGCGGCCTTGGATTTGAAGTCGGGCTTCTGGACGGGAGGAATCCTAAGACGCAATCTGTAAGAGTGTATGGTTCCGTACAGCCATAACGAGGAGCTCTTCCACCGCTTTGAGATGAAGCGGAATATGAGCCCGTACCGCAGGGAGACGGATCGTCGGCACTGCCTGAGCTTCGATACGCTATACGGACGCTTCTTGGCCGATAACAAGGACGAGACGTTTCTGCCTCCCATGAGCAAAAAGGCTTTCGGAGCTCTCCTGAACCACTTCGGCTACTACCGCTCTCACAACGCTCACGACCGATACTCGTATGCGGTTTTCACTCCCTACATCGACTTCGTTTCGGAACAAGAAGACCTTCGGGAATTATACGAATATTTGAATGAACACAAGTAAACTCAGACGCCTTCGCTTGGAGGCAAAGGAATATATCCGCCTGATCCCGGTCAGGGAGGGAGGCTGTGTGCTCAGGGTTGGGGAGACGTTTGTTGCCGTTTTCACCAACACCTCGAAAGCGCGAACAGAGTTGGCGGCGAGGAGACGGGAGTGGATTTTGAACCAAATTAAACCTAAACGATATGAAAGATTTTAAAGTAATCGGAAAACGTTACGTCCGGGCGCGGAGGGCGCATGTCTGCGAGCTTTGCGAGCGCGAAATCGGGGCCGGGGACTTGTACTACGAGGAGTGCCGGAAGAAGGATGGTATTTTTAGGGTAAAACTCCACATCTCGTGCTCTAAATCCGGGGCCAGTGACCGTCAGGAGTTCCGGAAGAAAGTGTACGAGTTCGGGAGCTTCTTCGACTCTTGGGAGAAGCGGCTGTTAAAAGCGAAGAAGGCATGGCTTTCGAATCTTACCAGCAACTAACCTCGATTGCGGGCATGGCCTGCGAGCTTCTGGACAGACACGGGGAATACGACTTGCAGAAGAAGTGCCCCGTTGCGGCGGACCCGGCGTTCTTCGCAAGGGAGCTCGCCCTGATCCAACTGGAGTTGGGCCGGGTTCTGCTGGCGGCGGAGTCGGAGGGCTGGATGCAGGAGGGGGCCTTGGAAGGGATGGGGAGTGGGAACTACAAGACCATCTACGAGAATAAGATTCAATTCACGGTCGAGGACCGGGTTGCGGGCGCATTGCTCCGGCTCTTGGCTTTTTGCGGAAAATACGGCATCGACATCGGGAGAGTGATGTCGGCGCGACTAAGACACGATTACAATGAGGCATTTTGATTTGAAGAAGGCGCTGGAAGGGGCTCCGGTAGTGAGCGGAAGCGGCCTAAGAGCGACGAGAATTTTTCCCTGCGATGACAAGGTAGAGGTGTGTTTTGAGGATGGCACTACGGTTTATTACGAGAAAGATGGGTGGCACACGAATCGGGATTGGATGTTATTTATGGACGATCCTAAGCCCGACGCGATGTGGATGCAGATGTTCTGCGCGTTTGTCGGGCAGGAGTGGAGCGACGAGATGGAATTCGAGGAGATTTGTGAAGTGGTAGATAAGGCTTATGCGGCAGTTGATAAGCACTTTGCGGGGAAGAGCGAGTTGGGTTAGAATCCGCAAGGCTTTCCCCGGAGAGGAGGACGAGAACCGGGAGGCTCTGGTCGAGCTCGGCATCCCGGTCGTGGGGAGGCGGGCTTTGATATGCTGGCCGGAGGAGACCGACACTCCTACCTTCTACGTTCTGAACTTCATGGTCGAAAAGGGGTTATACGCTCGTCCCGGCTACGCTACAAGGTGTTCGAGCCAGCCCGTTTCGGTCCTTTACCCTCTCTACCGGGACTGGTGTCCGGCCCCGGTTACTAAGCGAGAATTTTTAGAGGAAATTTCCAAGCTGGGGTTTCCTATTGTCAGGAATTTTATTTACTTTTACACATTGCTATGAAAACACAACACGTTATTTTTCCCGAAGACGGGAGTTTGGGCCGCATCGTTTCGGCCCAGTATTCGGAGGACAAAGGAGATTTCATGCTCCTGATTGCCTGCATCGACGGCGAGGACCCGAGCGAACACACTCAGTTCCGGACGCGGCCTGCCTCTTCGGTTCACTACTATGAGAAGGCGGACATTACCCACGACGCTTTCGAGAAGACTTGGCCCGTGGTAGCCGCTGAAAGCGACGTGGAGCGCGTTCAGGATGACTACTACGACCACTTCGAGGACTGCGGCATGTTCGATACCCCGAATCAGAACAAGGAGGCGAAAGGGCCCCGTTCCGTTACGTCCTACATCGCGGAGCATCTGGACGAGATCAAACAAGCGTTCAAAGCCAACTTTCCGGACGATAAGTTTTCGACGCCCGTGCTCGAAGACATAATTCCTCAAGGAGACGGCACTCTTACTCTGAGGCTCAAATCGGGCGACCACATCTTCTTCCATTCGGTTCCACTCTTTGACATTATGGGGGTATGACTTACGAGGAACTGAAACAACTGGCTCCGGGCACTCTGGTCCGGGTTAAAGGGGGCGTGTATGACTACATGTTTCTTCAAGGCGCATCTCCCTTCGACCACATGATCCGGGTTGAGATGAACGGAGTGACCCAGAATGTCGATCCGAGCCAAGTCAGCAGTCTTACTGTGTACGACACGGCTATGATTAAGCGGATGTACGAGGCTGTGTTCCCTGACGAGGACACGCGATTTAATCAGGTAGTGGAATTTATCGAAAAACTGAAATAATGAAACACATCACATTCATGGTCGTGCGAATCGAGGCGACCGAAAAGGGAGAGTATATGACCGTCATCGGCGACAACGACACGAAGCTGTCGCTCCCGGCCGTACACATGGACAGCATCGACATCGGCCGCCACATCGAAGTGGGCCTGCACGAGCCTTCGAACCGGGTCCAGATGGTCAAGGTCGGCGAGAAGACCCTCTGGAACTACACCGACGAGGAGATGAAGACCCAGATCGAGAAGGAGAAGACGGAGAAGTTCGCCAAGATGAAGGAGGCTTACGAGGGCGTAAAGGAGTCGTATCAGGAGGTTTACAATCAGCTTCCGAACATCTACAAGAAGCGCATCGACATCCGGCGCACGAACGGCGGCGAAGACTTCTCGATTCTGTACGAGGCCCACGAGCTCCATGTTTGCGAGATGGCGGTGACGCTGGCGCGTAAACTGGGGACACCGGAGGAAGTTATGCGCTACACAACTCTGAGCAACGAGGAGCGGCATGCCCTCGTGCCGGAGATCGAGATTCCCGAGATCGGGGATTACGTCGGCGCCTCTTCGTTCGAGAACGTTATGATTCTGGCCTACTGGCATCTGGCCGAACCGGGGGTCGTGCCCTACATCCCCGGAACCCCCGTGAAGCTGGGTCTGGTCCCGGCGCACGAATACGGAGAGCCGCCCTATGCTATATCGCGGGCTGTGATTTCGGAGCTCGCCATCAGGAACCCGAAGCCTTCGCTCGTGGCTATGTCGCTCAATGCGATGGAGTACATGGACGAGATCGACGAGGCGCTTCTGGATTCGTGCAAGAAGGCGAACATCATCGTGGTCACGGGCTACTCCGACGACTGCGTGGAGTTCGACGGCGCCGTGAGCGACGAGTTCTCGGAGGGCAAGATCGCGTACATCGACGGGAAGTGGATTCAGACGGAAGAGGTACCGGAAGGAACGCCCTACGTCACGGCCCAGTACAACAAGGCGGGAGGCTGGACCTTCGGTGCCGAGAACTTCGATGCGCACGAGTTCGTGGTCTGTGAACAAGTAGAAATCATCGGAAATGGTCTTGTCATTAACGTCAACGCCCTACTGTAAGCATTGCCAGTGGTGGGAGGTCCGGAACCGACGGGGTTTCTGCTGGAAACTGGATGCTCCGATACCGGGAAAGTCTCGTATTTGCGAAGAATTTAAGCATTACGACGGGAATTTCCGGCCGACATGCTTCTGGTGTGGAAAAAGATTCACAATCGAGTGCCCTGACCCGGTAAAACGGGAACGGGGCCTCGGATGTGATGCGTTTAAACTTAAAAACCATGAGAACAAGTGAGGAGACAAGCCGAATCAAGGCCATTTTGAGGGCTGAGCGCGACCGAAACGCCTCCGCGCCCTTCCTCTACGACGCGAAACTGGCGTTTTTAGAGGACCCGGAGACCGATCCCTTCGATTTCTGTTATGCCTACGCCTCCCAGATTCGAAACATCGGCGCTGAGGATCAGATTTCGTATCATCGGGCGGTGGAAATAGCTACTTCGGCGAGAGAAGCGGTGAGGCTTTGGCTTTCTGAGGCTCTTCCTGACGACGTTTTCTTGTGTACGGAACGAAGCAGCTGGCCTTGGAAATGAAAGACAACCCTTACAGCAACAAAGCGGCGGCCCGAGTATGGCAAGAGGGCTATATGGAGGCATGCCGGGACATGGAGCACTGGCGAAAAGTGCGCTACGGCAAGAAAAAGGAGTTCTTGGGTGACGACATTCCCATGAATATGGAGATCGTGTTCAAGATTCAGGTCAACAACAAGCCGCGACTGTTCGTGGGGTTCCGATCCCGCAACAGACTCTACTACTACAACGGATTTTTCACGATTCACGAGGTCGGAAACATCCATTGGCGATACCTTTTCTTCCCTACTCAGTTCCGAGGCAAAGAGGGCTACTACGAAGGTCTCGATGCGGCCGGAAAAGAGGTCGGGCTCAACAAAAATTACGATGGAAACGACTACTTACGAGGAGACGCTCCAGATTATGAAGGAGAAAAACCCGAATCTGGAGTCGCTAATAAACGAGTTAAATCTACAACTACAATGACGGAAATTATCGAAAAAATCAAGCAGTGGGTGCTTGATCGCAACCTCCAGACGGGGGACCCGCACATCCAGATGTGCAAAGTCATGGAAGAGCTCGGAGAGCTCGCCAAGGCCATCAACAAAAAGGACCGGGATCAGCAGATCGACGGGCTCGGCGATGTCATCGTCACTCTGGTATGCGTCGCCGAACAACTCGGCCTCAACATCGAGGAGTGCTGTCTGGCCGCCTACGACGAGATCAAAGACCGCAAGGGCAAGATGATCGACGGAGTGTTCGTCAAGGAAGCGGACCTCGCAAAAATGCAGGAGAATGGAGGAGAATAAGCCACCGCTGGAAGAGATCAAGGCTCCCAGCTACGCCGAGGCCAAGGCTCGGATGGAGAACATCGTCGCGTCGGCCGTCATTGACTTCGTGCAACAGTGGGGCGGCGGGATTCGCGTCTCCATCGAGGCCACGGCCAGCGAGGAGATCAAGACGGAGGCAGGCGGCAAGAGCATCCTGCGGAAGACGAGGCTGAATGAAATGACCGTGAAGCGATGGGAAGACAACTGATTGCCGGATGCGGAGCCTTTGTTGCATGCTTCATAACTGGGGCTCTTATGCACGACTGCCCCGGATGGAGCCAATGGCTGGCTGGCATCTTGATATTCACGGTCGCCATACTCTGGTCCCGGCCCCGGCCGAAGAAGAAGCACTGGTATTTCGTGGAGATGACATATTTCAGCCGGAATGGGATTGCGGTATTGAAGTCGAGCTACGCTATCGCTCTGGATCGAAATGGCCGTACAGCAAATATGAGGACCTTGAAGAAGAGATTTGCTCCGGTCCACAAGTGGAGAGGCTGGTCTCGCCTCGATAGCAAATACCACAACGGAAGTGTATATTTGAGCCAGCTCTCGTATCTTGGATATTTCGCTGAAAATCAGTGATTTGACATAAACGAAGCGGGGGGGGGGCAGGAATGTCTCCCCCTTTTTATTTATAAAAATAATCCAATTTTATTTTGGAATATCCAAAATGATGTTGTAGATTTGTAGTCCAATCTTATAAAAATTTTCAATATGAGGAAAGAGGATAACAACGTACCTATGGACGAAATCACCATCAACGGGAACCGCTGGTTCACGCGGGCTCAGTTGGCGCGGTTCTACAAGGTTTCGATGCAGACCACCTACAACTGGCAACGTATCGGGTGGCTTGAGGAGAAGAAGATCGAAGGCGTGAAATTTTTCCGGCGCAAAGAAAATGTCGAAGCCTGATTATGACATCTGCAAGACCTATCTCGTTGAAAATGTAGAGTTCCCGATGACCCTTTTCACTCAAGAGGTGAAAGAGGCCAAGAATCTGAACCACAAAATTCAAGCCGAGATCGCCATTGCCTATGACCGGGCGATGCGCAGATCGTATTTCAAGTTTCTTGAGGGTAGCATCTATGTCTTCGATGGCAAGATATACCGCCGCACCGGGATCGACGTGATCGAGTCCATCGTTACGGACGTTATGGAAATCAAGGACCTGCCGCCGCTGTTTCAGGTCGAGTCTCCGAAGAAAATCGTGAGCCACTGCTTCCGCAAGCTCATGCTGTCGGCGACACTGACGCCCCGGCGCGGAATCGTGGCCTTCCAGAACTGCGTCCTCGACATCGACGCGGGGATCACGATGCCGCACTCTCCGGAACTTGAGTGTACGACGTACCTCGACTTCGTTTACGACAAGACGGCGACATGCCCGAAGTGGATGCAGTTTCTCTCGGAAGTCGTGCCGGGAGATGACCGGATCACATCATTGCAGGAGTTTCTCGGCGCGGCATTTGTGGATCGTAACGAGTTCTCTATTCAGGAGATGCTCTTCCTGATCGGCTCCGGCCAGAACGGTAAGGGCGTGTTCACGGGAACGATCCGTAAGATGTTCGGCTTCGACCGGGGAACCGGAGACGGGTTGGCGATGGGATTCTCCGCGGTCGATTTGTTTAAACGCGGTCAAACCGAGTACAACATGGCGGCCGTCAACGGAAAGTTACTCAACATATGCGAGGATATGAGTAACGAGGACTTCTCCGGCGGCGACTGGAAGAAATTCGTGGCCGGAGAGCCTATGAAGGCGCGTGACCCGTATGGGAAGCCCTTCATGGCGACTCAGATTCCGCTCTTCATCGCGTCTCTGAACCAGTTTCCAAAGAGTATCTCGGACCGCTCAGACGGTAACTATCGTCGTCACCTGATCGTCAACTTCGACGTGAAGATCAGCGACGACAAGAAAGACCCGGAGCTCGGGAAGAAGCTGGAATCGGAGAAGAGCGGCATTTTCAACTGGATTATGGAGGGCCGGAGGCGATTCATTCGCAACGGTGGAAAATTCACCCCGTCCAAGAGCAGTCAGTTGGCTGTGGAGAAACTTCGGGTGGATCAAGACTCACGACTCCAATGGCTCCGCGACTCTGGCTATGCGGCCACGTCGCACGGAGGCATCGGGAGCCGGGCGGCAAAGAGTGGGCAGGACTTGTATCAGGACTACTGCAAGTATTGCCGCGACAACAATTACAATGCGTTCGGGTATAACGAGTTCGTCAAGCGACTGCGCGAGGAGAACTACGAGGTGTACCAACGCGGGGCAGAAATTACATTTTACGTCTACGAGGGTGTTTTCGACGACAATCTTTTCTATGACACTACGATCAAGGAGGATGGAGCGCCGAAATCAGTCGAGGATGACTTGGATTTACCTTTTTAATCAAAACAACTATGATTAAGCGAATCACCTATTATCTGATGCAGTGCGAGCGCTGTCAGGAGTTCCTTCGGGAGCAGGACGGAATTAATGCCGACGGCTTCTCTTCGGTGGACGACGCCGAAAAATCGGCAAAAGAGGCCGGATGGAGCGTCCAACCTGCATTTCACCTCTGTCCCTCGTGCTGGGAAAAATACTCGAAGGAAAAGGCTGAAAAGTAGCTCTATGGGCAAGCTCGATTTGAACTACGATGCGATCTTCGAGGATTTGCCACGAATCATGGGCTTAAACCTCAAGCGTCATGGCCGATTCTGGCATGGGAAGTGCTATATCGATGGCACTCCCCATGCCTATCGGTATGACAAAATGGTGTGCACCCGTGACGCCTCCGGAGGGATCACGATTATGGAGCAGGGCGGAGACAGCATGCAGTTGTACAAATGGATGCAGTTGTATGGAGGATGCTCCTCCAGCAAAGAGACCTACGAGCGTCTCAAGTCCATGAGCGATGGTATTGTCATCAGCAAGCCTGAACCCGAGATTCCGACCAGATATGTGGAGCAATCCATTCTCGACGAGGCTATGGAGCGCATCGGTAGGCTCAAGGACCCGTTGTTTCGCTGGCTCTGCACCAAGTTCCCGGAAGAGAGGGTCGAAGAGGCTTACCGAAAGCTGGCGATCACTCCGTGCCGGGTTCCGCAGGGAACTGGGACCCAGTTCTGGTACATAGACGAGGAGCAACGGATTCTCCACGACAAAATCATCATTTACAAGTCGGACGGTCATCGCGATCACAACTACGGAGGCGGCCGTATCTTCCGCACCGCTCAAGGTTACACTCAGCGATGCTACTTCGGCGAGCACCTCGGAACCGACGGAAACCCGTATGTGGTGGAATCGGAGAAGACGGCCCTGCTGATATATCTCAATACCGGGCGCCGGGCTCTGGCGACGGGTGGAAGCGCGAACGTGCGCCGCATAAAGCGTAACTATCGACTGCTTCCTGACTACGACAAAGCGGGCATGGACTGGGTTCGATGGTTCCCGGATCAGGCCGTTAAATGGTGGGAAGGCATGCCCGATTTGAAAGAGGGCGATGACTTCGGAGACGTAATTTACAGATCATTATGAACAGAAATGCGGCATTTGCAGTAGCATGTCTGGCGGTATCACTGGCTGTCGCCGCGGCATGCTTCGCGTCCGGGACTGGCTGGCCTATTTTGGCCTTGTTATTCCTTCGGATCAGTTCAGACGAAAAAGAAGAGGAGTGACCGGGCAGAATCGGCACTCCTCTCTTCCTTGCGGAACATTGCTAATCAAAACAACTTACGCAAAGATACGATAAAAAGAGCGAACCTCCAAAACTGGAAGTTCGCTTTCGCTTTCACTGCTTAACCATATTTCGAGTTCCGGGTAAATAAATACGAACCGAAAAGTACGTTTAATGTGCTTGGAGGAGGTGAAAGCGATGTTTTTAGAACGGCAGGTCGTCTACCTTGTCCTTGGCGGGTGCCGGAGCAAGCTCTTCCTTCCTCGCCGGGACGTAGGGATCGTCTTTGGCGGGCGAGGTACCTCCTCCTTCGATGGTGTACTTGTAGCCGCGTACCTGCGTGTAGTAGCGGTCGTTGTACTCGCGCGATTCGAGCGTAAAGTCTACGGCTACGATCATGCCTTCGCATAACTTCACCTCTACGACATCCGCCTTGTCGCCCCAAAACTCGATGTAGACATCCTTGGGGTATTCTCCTTCCGTCTGGAGTACGATTCCGATTTTCTTCCATGTCCCGCGTGCCGACTCTCCGGTAACGGGTTCGCACATCTTCGTGATGACTCCTTTGATTTGCATACTATTCTTCTGGTTTTGTTATGAATTGGGTTTTGTGGTCGTATTTTTCGGGCGCATCCAGTTTCCAGCGACATCGGTTGCAGTCATCTTGGAAATCCTCCTCGAATATCGCCTTGTATCGGCATGTCTGGCACTGCTCGGCCAGATAGCGTTGCGGGAGAAGGGATGCGGTGCGCATTGACTCCTGCTTGCCGATCAGGTCTTGGAACTTTTCGAGGAAACGGTTGCCGTCGGTCTCTTTCAGCGCCAGCCTTGCGATCTTTTTCTTGGCGGCAAGGATGAACTCCTCGGAGTAGGTTCCGTCTTCGTTTATCACCGACACTCCAACGTCGTCATCTTCGCTCTCTCCGGTGTTTATGAAAGCGTTGATGTCTCGGTACCTCTCGGTAAGATAAACCTCCGCATCGGCCGATTCCAAGAGCGACTTAGCGGCGGTCCTGACCGTTGCGTATGACTTGTCACGCATGTCGAACACCATCTTATAGATGTCGGTGAACGTCATATTTGTGAACAAGTACAACTCAAGCGCCCGTAGCTCTGGTTCCGCGAGGCTTGACTCCGGCCGCTTCTTCGGCTTAGGGAGCATGTCGTATATACGAGGTGTTGCCATTATCCTTCTTCTTCAATGGGCGTATCGAGAGTAAAATTCGCTTGGCCGCAGGGACAAAGAGGCATGCCTACCTGAGCCCACTTCTTCGTCAGACGGATCGTGTACCCGCACTCAGGACATACTGCTTTCAGCATGCGGGTTCCGTCCTTTTTAGACGGAGTAAA
>ENA-USUG01002535-USUG01002535.1-human-gut-metagenome-genome-assembly--contig:-NODE-2535-length-27412-cov-8.920834_pt1 | contig 27412 bp, 12 predicted proteins | sample MGYA00250059_ERZ773394 | MGnify/ENA primary metagenome ERZ773394 (study PRJEB29103, sample SAMN06111957) | human gut metagenome | biome: human gut; feature: ankylosing spondylitis patient; material... | reverse complement strand
AAAATTGCTATGCTGGAGCAGAAAAAGCAGCACTATGAAGAAATTCTTCGCCGGGAGCTTGACGGCCTCGACGATGATTTTGAAACGCTGCGTCTTCTGTCGCAGGAGCTGTCCGCAAGGGCAAACGGTCTGCGATTTCGGAAAGCGGCTTGACATGGAGGCTTGATGGACAAACGGCGGCCCCGACTCGGTATTCCGGGCCGGGGCTGCTTCCTGTTTTTCAGAAGATTTCGAGCGTCTATTCGTTTTCACCACCAGCAGCCAGCAGCATCCGCTCCAGCTCCCTCGCGGCGACGCTCAGGGGCTGCCCCTTCCGTTTCACGATGCACACGGCACGCAGCGGGAGGGGCTCTTGCAGTTCGATGCGGCGCACATTATCAGACGGACGAATGAACGCCTCCGGCACGATGCCGACGCCAAGACCCGCTTCTGCCATTGGGATGATCTGGTCAGCCGTGGCGGCTTCGATGGCGGGTTGAAAAGAAACGCCCTGCGCGGTGAAAACAGAGACGTAGAACGCATGGGAGGTCGTGCCCGCGCCGAGCGTGATGAGTGGATACGCTTCCAGCTCGGAAAGCGCGACGCTTCGTCCAAGCAAACCAGAAAAGGCCGGCGCGCAGATCGGAACCTCCCGAATTTCTTTGACGATCGTCTGCGTGAGAGACGGCGAGAGCGTAACCGGCGTTGTGATGACCGCAAAATCTGCCGTCGTCTCGTGCAGCGCCGCGACGGCCTGCGGCGTGGAGTGGTTGCTGATGCGAAGATGCACGCCGGGGTATTTTTCCTGATATTTTTTGAGAACCGGCAGCAGCAGACACCGAAGTGCCCCTTCGCTGGCAGCTAAAAACACGTTCCCGCGCTCGAGCGTCCGGCTCTGCGTCACGGCGGCTTCGCCCGCTTCAATTTCCGCGCACGCGATTTGAATGTGCCGGAACAGCTCCTCGCCCTCCGGCGTCAGGATCATGCCCCGGTTCGTGCGCGAAAAGAGCGGACAGCCGATCTCAGACTCCAGGTTCCGAATCGCGCGCGTCAGATTCGGCTGGCTGTTCTGTAACGCTTCCGCCGCCTTTGTCAGATTGCCGCACCTGGCGACGTGATAGAAAATCCGGTAATACTCGTAGCTGATATACATGGCACCCTCCGTGCATTCGTTTCTCTTCTGCCATTCTATTTTGATATATCGGAAATGTCAAATATAGATTTTACATATTTCATTTTTCTGCTACGATAGGGGCGGTCAAGAGAAAAAATGTAAGACAGGAGCGAAAAAAGATGGAACGGACGATCATCTGCATCAGCCGCCAGTATGGCAGCGGCGGCCGGGAAATTGGCGAAGCAGTCGCAAAAAAGCTGGGGATTCCCTGCTACGATAAATGCCTCATTCAAAAAGCCGCACAGGAAGCGGGGCTTTCCGAAACCGCCGTCGCGGAATACGACGAAAAGGGCGAGGATTTTGGCATTGCCGTCTCGGGCAATCCCTTTGCGGACACGGCGGCATTAAGCGAAGCGTTTTACTCCGAGGAAGCGCGGGTCTTTGACGCCGAGCGCCGTGTGATATTGGAGCTTGCGGAAAAGGGCGACTGCGTCATCATCGGCAGGTGTGCCTCCTCGATTTTGAGAAGCGCTGGGTATCATCCGCTCTCCGTTTTCATCTACGCAGACAGCGCGGATCGGGCAAAACGCATCGCCGCGCGGAATGGGCTGGACGAAAAACGCGCCCTTCATAAGGCGCAGAAGGTCGACCGGATGCGCAAGCACCACTTTGATTTCTATGCGGACACGCTCTGGGGCGAACCGGAAAGCTACGATCTGATGCTCTCGTCGAGCGAATACGGCGTAAGCGGCGCGGCAAGCGTTATTGCATCCGCGCAGGAGGCGATGCGCCATGAATAAGGATTTGACGACCGGCAAGCCCGAGAAAGTCCTCTGGCAGTTCTGCCTGCCGCTCTTTGGCAGCATCATTTTCCAGCAGCTCTATAACATCGCGGACAGCTTTGTGGCCGGCAAATTCATCAGCGACAACGCCCTCGCCGCCGTCGGCAACAGCTACGAAATTACGCTGATCTTTATCGCGTTCGCCTTCGGCTGCAACATCGCGTGTTCGGTTCTGGCGGCGCTGTTTTTTGGCGCGAAGCAGTACAATGACCTCAAGACGACGGTCTATACGGCGCTCATTTCCAGCTGCGTGATCTGCGCGGTGTTGATGCTCGTGGGCACGCTCTGCTGCGACAGTTTGCTTCGGCTCATCAAAACGCCGGAAGAGGTCTTCGAGGACTCGAAATTATACCTCGACATTTACATTTACGGTCTGCCGTTCGTGTTCCTCTACAATGTCGCAACCGGCATTTTCTCAGCGCTGGGCGACTCCAAAACGCCGTTTCTCTTCCTCGCGTGTTCTTCCACGTCCAATATCGCGGTCGATATCCTGTTTGTCACGGCGTTCAATATGGGCGTGGCCGGCGTCGCTTGGGCGACGTTTTTGTGCCAGGGCGTGAGCTGCGTGCTGGCGCTTGTCGTGGTCTTCCGCCGCTTCGTAAAGCTCCCGACCGAAGGGCGCGTGCGCATTTTCTCGTGGAACCATTTTGGACGGTTCGCGGTCATTGCCATTCCGAGCATCTTGCAGCAGAGCTTTATTTCCGTCGGCAATATCATCATCCAGAGCGTCATCAACAGCTTCGGCGCGGCCGTCATGGCAGGCTACTCTGCGGCGGTGAAGCTCAACAACATGGTTATCACGTCCCTTACCACGCTCGGCAACGGCATTTCCAACTATACGGCGCAGAACCTCGGGGCCAGCAAATATGATCGCATCAAGTCCGGCTTTCGGGCTGGTATCAAACTCGTCTGGGCACTGTGCGTGCCGCTGGTGGCACTTTATGTGTTCGCCGGGCAGCCACTTGTACACATCTTCCTTGAGAGCCCCACGGGGCAGGCAATGGATACAGGCGTTGCGTTCCTGCGCATCATCGCGCCGTTCTACTTCATCGTGTCTGCCAAGCTCGTCTCCGACGGTGTGCTGCGCGGCGCGGGTCTCATGAAGAAGTTCATGATTGCGACGTTCACCGATCTGGTGCTCCGCGTGGCGCTGGCGGAGGTGCTTTCCCGCACCGCGCTCGGCACGACCGGCATCTGGATCTCCTGGCCCATCGGCTGGACAGTCGCCGCCGTGTGTTCCATCGCGTTCTACGCAACCGTGCGTTGGGAGAAGCTCCATACGGCCGTATAGATAGAGACAGCAGAACCGCCTGTGCGATACGCGCACAGGCGGTTTTCCATTCTTACGGACAGGGTCTCTTGCGCGCAGATGTCCGGACGCGAAACGCGCTATTCTTCTCCCATGTACTTGGAAATGACTTCGCCGATCTCCTCCAGCATCTGGCGGCTGCACGGACGTTTTGCGCCATCGGACGAGCGCCGGAACACATACGCGCCCTCCAGCAGATCGTCTATGGAGACCTGAAGAAAATTCGCGATTCTCAGGCAGATATCCAGCGTGGGTCTTGCGTATCCGTTTTCCAGTCTGGAGACATATTTCTGATCGCAGTCCAGCGCCGCCGCAAGCTCTTCCTGCGTGCGTCCGCGCTTTTTCCGGTACGCCTTGACGTTTTGCCCGAAAATCAGATAGAACGTTTCATTCTCCATGCGCTCGTCAGAATACGCCCGTTCCATTGCTCCAATTTCTTCCGTTTTCTATTATCCTTCCGGGTATGCCTTGTTATAGCAATCGAGCAGATGCTGCTCGTCTTCCAGGAAGGTCTTCTGTTCACTCGTCAGCTTGCTGTATGCCTTCCAGGCCGCGTTGATCGCTTTCTCGTCCTTCGCCGTGAACTCGGCGCTGACATCCGCGGGGAGCTTTGCAATCAGCTTATCGACCTTTACCGCGGCGGACTTGCTTTTTTTGAGCGTCTTTTCACAGGCGCTCAGATGCGAAACCTCGGCTTTTTCGATAAAGCTCTGTACGTTTTTGCTCAAAGCCTTATATGCCGTCCGCGCAGCCGGAATAGCAGTTTCATATTCGGCAGTCACAGCGTTCGCATCCTTCGGGAGCGCATCCAGATATTCGCTGCGGAAATCCTCCGCCTGCTGTTGGTAGGCATAGTACGCGGTTCTGGACGTTTCAAATTTCTCGGCAAGCTTCGGGTCAATGGTCAAGCCGTCCTCCGAATTTTTCACCTTGTCATAGGCGTCCTGCGCGGTTTCCAGCTTCTTGCTGTCCGTGGCCTTGATCTTCGTGTCCGCGGGGAGCGACTTGATGGCCTTTTCCGCCGCCTTGATGAGCGTTTCGCCCTCAATGAGCGTCTGCATACGTTCGCTGTTTGCCTGCATCTTCGCGTGCTCGTCTTCCGTGAGGAACGTCCGCTGGTCTTTGGTCAGAGGATTGTACGCCTTCTCCGCAGCCGTCACGTTCTTTTTATCGGTGAGGCTGAGCTTCGTCATCACGTCCTCCGTAGCCGGGAGCTTCGCCAGCAGCGTCTGCACCTTCTGTACCGCTTTTTCGTTCTTCTTGAGCGTTTTTTCGCAGGCGGTGAGCTGCTTGTATTCTGTTTTCAGAAGATTCTTGCCGTCCTTGTTCAGCTTATCATACGCCGTTCTCGCGTTCCGGATGATCTCGGCGTGTTCAGCATCTACATAACTTGTGTCCTCCGGCAGCTGCTCCATGAGCGTCCTTGCTTCCGCCGTTGCCTTGAGAAGTTCTTCGTTTTCTCTTTTGACCTGTTCCAGCGCCGCGATGCAGTCCTCGAGCTTCGTCACGTTGGACGGCGTAACCAGCGCCTTGCTGTCCTCGGGCAGCGCGTCATAGATGTTCTTCGCGTCACGGATCGCTGCTTCATTTTCCAGCTTGACCTTCTTGGCCGCCGGAAGCTTCTTGATGATTGCGTCTACCTTCGCTGCTTCCTTCGCTGCGTCGCGGCAGAGAAGCGGCTCGGATTGCCCAACACGTCCATCCACCTGCACATAGAACACATGCTCTGTGTCAAACTCGATGCCGTCAAAGACGTTGCTGTCCTGCCACGCGCCATCGTCCATGCGGTACTGTGCGCCTTCGATCGGCGTGACGGTGAAGGTGTATTTTCCCTTATTCTTTTTGCTGGCAGCGTAAGCGCCGGTCACGGTGTATGGGAACGGGTCGTAATACGAAAATGTGCCGGCAAGCGTTTTACCAGTATCGTTTGAGACGTAAACATAGTATGTAACGCCGTCCGCGAGGCTGCTCGGGTAGATCTCAAAATCTGCCGAGCCGGTTTTCTGGTCGATATAAACAAGATTTTCCTCGAGGGGGACACCTTCATCTGTCTGTACCAGCAGCAGATTTTCACCCGCCGCCGGATTGTCACAGGTCAAAGAAAGCGTCTGCGTTCCCGGATAGACCCTCTTTCCGTCCACGGTTACCGGCGTGCCGACTGCGGTCAGCTGGTAGCCGTTATGGGAGTTCAGGTCACAAATGCCGGACTCTGTGTCCGCCGCAAATACGCTCGAGCTAAGAAGCACCGCCAGCAGGCACAGGAGCAAGCTCTGTTTCAGCCACTTTTTCATGCCATGTCTCTCCTTATTCTTCATTCATCCAATCGTCCAAGTTTATTTTTATTGCGCTGTATCCGTCATGTCATACAGGGTGGTTCTGCCATCCTGCGCACGCGAAATGGCAGCCAGAGCGTAAAGCGCCTGTTCGGTCGCCATTTCATCGCTTTTTCCATCTGCGATGTGCCGGAAGCTTCCATCCTCCTGCGCAAAGCGCAAGAGCACCTGCTCCAGCGTCTGCCCATTTTTAACGAAGCGTTCATCATCCGGAGAAATGCCGAGCTCCGTGAGCGCAACGATCACCTGCGAGACGGACTCGCTGTTCTCTTCGCCCCACGAGGTATACGCCCCGTTCGGCTCCTGCAAATCTGCCAGCGCCGTAACGCCGCGCTCGACGGCCGCCAAAACATCCGCGTCCTCGCGGTACTTTGCCAGCGCCTGCAAGGCCATCGCCGTCACATCCGCGTCCGGCTCTCCGCCTGTGAGCGCCCAGCCGCCCGTTGGGATCTCCCGCCGCAGGATTTCCTCTACATATAGCTCCCGCGTTGCCTGCGTGTCCGCTGCCGGATTGGCGGGGATTTCATAGTTCTTACTGTCCAGCGCCAGCAGCGCGAAGATCGCGCCGTTCACGCCCTGACTGACCGTCTCGTCGAAGTCTCCCAGCGGCAGCAGCAGGTCAAAGCCCGCGACATTCTGCGGGTCTTTGCCAATTGCCGTCAGCGCCAGAATAACTCTGGAATACTCCGTATTTTTCTTCCGGCTCAGAACGCCATCGACGGAAGCAGCATAGTCTTCGGTGTTTTTATAATAGGTATCAAAATATTTCTGCGGCACTTTAACCCCGCTGCGCGCCAGCGCGAAGACGAGCCAATCTCCGCCAACGGCCGAGCATGTCGGCTCCGGTACCTGCGCTTGCAGGTACCAGGCTGTTTTTTCAAGCTGCGTTTCTTCCTTGCCGCACGCCGCGAGCGAAAAGAGCATCGCAAGCAGCAGAAGAACTGCGGATAAGCGTTTTAAGTGGGCGCTTTTCATCTGACTTCTCACGCTCCCTTAACGGTTGCGGACTGACAGAGCGGCTTCCCATTGGTATCCAGCAGGAAGAGCTTGATCTTCGCGCCGGTGGGAAGCTCCGCTTCGCCCTCCGCCGCAAGAATCTTCGTACCGACCATCTTACCGTCTGCCGTGTATACCGCCGCGATCAGGCTCGCGCCCGAGGGGAAGTTTCCGGAGATGGTCAGCGTGGAGGTCTTCGCGCTGAAGCTCCAATTGAGGTCTCCAATCGTTCCGGTCAGCGTGCTGTTTCCTACAGTGATGCCGATCGCGATGCTCTTCGACGCGGTTTCCTCGCCGGGCTTCATGGTCTTGTCCGTGTTTTCCACGTTGTGGTACATCGTCTGCCCAAGACCGTAGATCAGCGTGACGGAAGTATCCGCCTGCGTCAGCGCTTTATCTGCCGCCTTCATCAGATGCGTCACATCGCGCTTCACGCCGTTTGCATACGTCGCCGTCACCTTGAGACCTGCCGGATCAAATTTTTCGCCCGCTTCATATTCTGTCTTTGTGGGGCTGGATTCCAGCTTCAGGCTCTCAACCATACTGCCGTAGGCCATGAGGTAGCCAGAGTCGTTCTTGAAATACAGCGTGCCGTTTTCATCAACGATCGGGCTGCAAAGCGCGTACTGCATCTGCGGCGCGACTGGGGTAAAGAGCTCATAGGCGGTCGTGTACTTCGTCTTTTCTGCATATTCATCCGACGTATACTCCGCTGTCGTCTGACCGGCCTTGTCGCGCAGAACGCGGAGCTTGCCGGGCGTGTAGTTGTCGAAGAAGTAGACGTATACATAGCCGTTTCCGGATTTTTCATACGCCGTGGTGAGAAGTCCGCTTGTCTGCGGGTAGCCCTGCGTCGGCATGCGGTAGGCAGCGGACATGTTGGACAGGTTGACGACCGTGATGTTGTGCCCGGAATAGGGGGTGAACTGTCCCGCGCCGGATACGCCGATATAGGCGCGGCCATTATGGACGACCGGCGTGGAGGTGCTCATGCCGCCGAGCTCCAGCTGCTTTTTGTTCGCCAGCTTCCACGAGCTGCCGCTTTTCTGTACCTGCACGCTGTAAAGATATCCACCCTTCGAGGTGAAGTAGAACGCCTTTGTCGCGGTATCGTAGCAGATCGAGCAGCGGATGTCGCCAGTGAAGCCTGTCATGGAATCGAGAAGCTTGCCGCTCTTTGGGTCCAGCAGCAGAAGGTTTGCCGTATCGCTCGAGTATCCGTCCTCGCCGTCGTCGGTGCCGATCAGGACATAATCATCGCACGCATACGCGCCTGCCCAATAAAAGCCGCCCTTCTGCACATAGCGCCAAGTCTCGGCCTTTGCTTCGAGCTTGCTTGCGGGGTCTTCGTCAGTCAGAGACAGGCAGACAAAGCTCGCTTCCTCGACCTCCGAGTTCCAGAAGCCTGTGTAGGCGTACCCGTTTGCGACCGTGATCGGGCTGTCCGGCTGACCGCCGAGGGGATCGGTGTAAAGCCAGAGAGATTCCAGCGTATCGGCGTTGAACGCCTGAATCCGGCCGTCAGACAAGCCTACCAGAATCACGCCTTCTGCATACGTCGGGTTGTTGATGGCAAAGCTGGATTTGCCCGCCATCGTGCCTTCGCTCAAAATTGCGCCTGTGTCCTTGTCAATTTTCAGAATCCTTGTGCCAGTATAAACGACTACATTGCCGTCTACGAGAATGGGGTTGCTGACCGCGTTGCTGCTGTAGCCCGTTCCGGCGTTGACCGCCCAATAGAGCGTGCCGCTTTCCGCGGAGAAGGGGATCGCTGCCGACGTTACGCCGTTATTGGTGTTGGCCGTGCCGGTCATAGCGCCACCTTCTGTATATGCCGTGCCGCGGAAATCCGCCCACTGCGCCGCCATGCCGGTCTGGATCGTGTTGTTTTTCGGAGCCGTGTCCAGCTTCAGGGAAATGGTCTTGCTGGGGTCATACTTTGTTCCGCTGACAAACGTCTCGGTTTCATCCTCGTTTTTTTGGATGCTGCCGAAATCCAGCTTGCCATCCAGCAGCTGAATCGCGCCGGACTGCCCGACATAGCCGGACTTTGTTGCGCTGTAGACGTAGGTGAAGCCCGTCGAGAAGCAGTATTTGCTGTTCGTGTCCGGCCAAAGGCGGATGCCGCTGACCTTTTCATAGATATAAAGTGTCGCGTCGGCCGGCGTAACGGTAATTTTTGCCGAGGTACTGGCTTCCTTTTTGACGGTAAGCTTGTAGTCGGTCGAGATCGTATCGTCTGCGCGGCTCTTGACTGTCACGGTGATGGTTTCCGTCTCCATGCCGCCGCTGAGCGTTGCCTGGAAGACCGCGTCGGGTGCGGCCTCTTCGCCGTTTACGAACAGAAGATAGCCACTGTCGTCTTCTCCGTAGAGAACGCCGTCATGCGCGCCGAGTGTCAGGTCTACAAAGCCTGCCGCGCCGGGAACATTGATGGTGTATTCCGTCTGGGAGGACTGGAATCCGCTCTGGTCGGTATCATAGTTCAGCGTGACAGGATTCCCACCGCAGGAAACGGACAGATCAGAAAGGGTCAGCGAGCGCTTGACCGTCACCACATAGTCTGTCGAGTATGTGATCTTTCCATCGCCGCCGGACGCGGTATCCGTGACCTCTTTGGACGCACGGAATGTCAGCGTATTGCCGTGGACGTTTCCGCTGAGAATGGCAGCCGTGATCGGCGTACCGCGAGCCGATGTCTTTGCCGGCGTTTCCTGCCGCTGCACACCGGGCTTCGTATCAAAAATTGCCTGATAGAGCAGCTTGCACGTCGTGCCGGTTGCGGGGTCTGCCCACACATAAAAGCTGCCGCTTGCGTCCGGAACCGTTACCGTGTATGTAAGCTGCGCTGCAGAGAAGCCGGTTTCGCCGTCGTGGATCAAGGGGAGCGTATCTTGATGTTTGATCTGGATCAGTTCGCCGAAGGATACCTTCTCCAGCTGCGGCGCTGCGCTTCCTCTCGGCACCGAAACCTCGAAAATATCCGCTGCCGCGTCTGCCGTAAAGGTCTTCTCCGCGTGGTAATGGGTATCCAGCGTGGCAAAGTAGGTGTACTTCTGCCCGCTGACAACGGTATAGAAGTATACGATGTTGCCTGCGTCGTTGATCTCTTCTCTGGATACGAGCTCTTCGCCGTTTTCATTGGTCAGGCGGAACTCGATGTCCTTATTCAGCATTTCAAACTGTGCATAGGTACTTTCGCCCTGTTCGACCGTCAGTGTATAGGTCGTCTTGTAATCGCCCTGGGAGACAACGACCGAGATATTCTGTGTCTTATCGGTGACTTTAACCGTTGCACCGCCGGCTTCGTCAAGCGCTTGATCGTCTACCGTAACGGTGTAGCCGCTGAACGCCGCCGTGGGGTAGACCGTCACCGTGGTATCCTCTTCCAGAATTTTATAGGTGTAGGAGAGCTCCGTGCCGGAGAAGGTCTTGTCCGCCGCTGGGCGCGTGCCGGACTTTCCTTCGAGATACAAACTGGAGAGTGTCGGCTGGCGATTGAGCTTTAAGGTGAGCTCTTCGTTCTGCGCATAGCTTCCGTCTTGCACGCTGACGCGGAAGACCACCGTATTGCCGCTTGCGCCGCGCAGGAGCGTCTTTGTCAGCTGCTTGTTTTTTGCGCCTGTTGTAATGGACTCGCTGACGGTTTCCCCGGCCGTATTCCGGTAATTTGCCGTGATGCTTGCGTCGGCCGCCTTTCCGGCGGTACTCAGGCAGAAATACGGATAGATGTTGCCGCTGAAGGTGTCCGGCACGGCGGCGCTCCGCGTATAGCCGTCCTCGGACGCGGTCAGGGTAAAGCGTTCTTCGTCAAATTTATTGTTGTAGTCGCTGGTTTTGGAGAGCGCGAACGAAGCCGTGTCGATCCACTCCTCGGTCGGAAGCGCGGGAAGGTCTTCGAGCTTCTGGTCTTTGCCCTGAACGGTCAACTTGCCGCTGACAGAGCGGTTGCCGTTTCGGATGAAGAAGGTATATGTGCCGTTCGGCAGGCGCAGCGTTCCGTCCGATTCGGCTTCAAACTGCTTTTCGTAGCTGCTTTCCGCCGTGATCTTGCAGTCGGAAAAGCTTCCGCCAAACGTCACGGAATACAGTGTGTCCTGCGCGGTTTTATACTCCCAGATTGCCGTTTGAATGGCCAGCGCGTAGGTTTTTGCATCCTCGTCCGACACGCCGCAGTAGTTCTGGCACGCTGCGTCATACGCGTTCTTCGCGGCCAGGCGCACATCCTGCGCTTCCTGCAAATACTGCACCATCTGCTTCATCAGAAGCTGCCAGCCCTCGCCGATGCCGTCCGTGTCCTTATTTTCCGTGACGCAGACGAAGCCGCCAGCTTCCGGCTCGTTGAGAAGTCCGAGCGCGGAGGGTGCGGACAGAACGGTATAGCCCTTTGCCACACCGTTGATGGCGGACAGGAAGCCGTCGCTTGTGAGCTTGAGCGTGATGCCCGCCGCTTCCAGCGCGTCGCAGATGCGCTGACCTGCGGCAAACGGAACCTTTCTCGGCGCGATCAGCAGTTCTTTTTTCGCTTCGGCGGAGAAATAGAAGAAGCTTTCTCCGTCTGCAGAAAGAACCGCCGCCATTTCCTCTTCTGCGGACTGTTCATCCGGCGTTTCTTCCGTAGGTATTTCTTCTTCCAGAGGTTCTTCCTCTGGGAGCTCTTCCGCGTCCGCGTTTTCTTCGGGCGCAGCGTCCACGATCTCTTCTGCTTCGGTGATCGCTGTATCGTCCGCCGATACGCTTACCGGCAGGCAGGACAGGAGCATCGCCAGCAGAAGCAGCACAGAAATCAAGCGTTTCATAAAATTCCCCCTGTTCAAGATTTAATAAAGGCAGGAAAGCCACTTGAGCCGCAGCTTTTTCGGCCATTTGGTATTGGTTTTCAGTAAATGCAGAACGTCGAGGCGGAAGCCCTCCATGCGCGTCCGCTCGTCCTTCGTGAGCGCCTTTGTCGAAAAGAGTGCCCGGGCGTTGAGAAGCGTCATCTCGCGCAGCTTCCCCGCGTTTTCCGCGCCGAACCGGTTTTGAAGGCTCTCGCAGAGCTCCAGCATCGAGCCGGTTCCGCGCTCAAAGCCCAGCGCACCGAGAAGCTTCGCCGCGTCCGCAAAGAGGTTGGCGGACGCTTCGGAGTCGTCGGAAACCCGGAAGGTATCGTTCCGCTTTTTGAGAATGACGGCGTGCCGGATGACGATGGCTGCAATCAAAACAAGCAGCAAGCCCGCGATGAGGATGACCCAGAACAGGGGCTTATTGAGAAGGCCCGTCCGTTCGCCGCCCTCGGGGGTGTTGTCCGTAGAATTATCCGGTTCTGCATCATTTTGCTCCAATTCCTGACCTTCCGTGACGCGCGGCCCGTCGCCGGTTCCTTCTTTTCCCGCGCCGACGGGCTTTACACCGCTTTCGGTCTGCTCGGCAGAGAGGTCTTCGAGTCCCGGCGTCAGAGCCAACGGAAGCCAGCCCGCGCCATCCTGATACACCTCGACCCATGCGCCAGCCGATTTCGCGTCCACGGTCGTTTCTTCGCCCGCTTTCGCATTTACGGTGTAACCTTCCACATATCGCGCAGGGATACCGTAATAGCGAAGGGCTAAGGCCGCGACCGTTGCGTACTGATATGTCGTGCCGTTTGCGGTGTCAGAGAGCGGCAAGGAAACGTCTCCGCTTCCATCGAAGCAGCGCTCCAGAAACGCCAGCGCCGCCGACTGCGCCTGCTCTTTTGTCAGGCTGTCCGCCGAACCGTATTCCTCGCAGAACGAGTTGAGCACCGCGCCCAGCTGCGCCCGGAATTCCGCCGGAACGGTAAGCGCGTAGGAATACACGAACTCGCGGTAGGCGCTTTCCATTTGCAGATAGGCGTTCGCCGCGCCGGAGTCGTCATTTTGCAGGAAGTCCAGAAGCGCCGGAAGCACCGTCTGCACATCGGCAATCGTGTCAAACGAGTATCCACGCTGCCCACGAAGACCGTTCGTCTCCACGCCAGACGGCTGGATCTTGTTTTTCGCCAGTCCCGCGCGTTCCGGCAGAACCGTGCACGGCTCGTAGCGGTACAGGCTGCACGCGGTCAGATTCTGCACGCTGACTGAAGCCGACTGGTAGTTTCCCATCAGCCTTGCGGCCATGGCCAGCTGGCTCTGGGGATAAAACCCGGATTGGTGCAGCCAATAGAAGAGGTCTTTTTCGTTCGCGGCGGTCTCCGCATCCAGAGAAGTCCACGTTTCGTTTCCATAGCTATCTCCGACGAAGCCGCGCAGATAAAGCGTCTGGCTCTCGCCGGACGTGACCGTTAGAATCGCGTCTGTGCTGTCGGAAGCTTTGACCGGCTGCGTCAAGTCTCCTTCCGGAAGCAATTCTTCCGCCGGTTCAAACCGCCAGTGGTGCAGGCTGTCCTTTGCGTTTTGCGAAAGGCTCTGCATCGCGCCGTTTTGCATCGCCAGCGCGGCAATTCCAAGGACGATCGCGCCCACAAGCACGAAGCTTGCCGCCGAAACCGCGTTTTTTTCCTTCTGCCACGCAAGCAGCAGCACACTGATCCCTGCCGCGAACAGGAGCATCGCGCCCGGCTGCACAAACGCCGCCGCCACGCTGAGCCCCGCCAGCAAAATCGCCGCCAGCGCCGGCACATTTGAGAGCGCGAAGCTCACCATTGCCAGCAAAACGCCCAGTACGATCCCGGCCAACCAGAGTCCCGAACCGTCCGTCTCGGCCAGCGGCAGTAAAATGCCTTTTTCCGCCGCCCAGAGGTCGCGCAGATCGTTCCAAGCCGCGCAGAAGCCGCGCAGAAGCGGCGCTCTCGCGATGAGGACAGCTGCCAGCAATACAATAAATAACGCAGGAGCCAGCCACGCAGCCTTCTTGAAGTGCCGGACGATTGCAATGACAACGCAGGTCAGAGCGCCCGCGCCGAGCAGCGGCAGGATTGCGGAGAAATTCGCCGCCGTATGGAAAATCACGGCAAGCGCAAGAAAAACGAGAAGGTTTGTAATGAACGAGAAGAGTTCGTTTTTCTTTTCGTTTTCGTGATAAACTCCGGCTTGCAGGCCGGTATGTTTCGTTTTTTTCATAGCCCGCCCTCCTTACAGTTCCAGCTCGGAGAGCTGCGCGGCGTAGTCGGTTTCGTTGAACGTTTCACCGCAGATGAGCGCCGTCAGGCGGCCGATGTTTGCAAGCTCGTCCGTCTCCGCTTTTCGCTCGGCGGCAACGTAGACAAGGTGCGAACAGCTCCCCGCGGGCAGCTCCTGCAAAAGCAGCGACGCGCCGCTTGCGCCCTTCGCGGGTTTCGCCGTGAAAAGACGCGGCAATAAACCGATGAGGTCGTCCATGTCGCGAATCTGCTGGAAAACGCAGCGTCCCGTGGCCTCTTCGTTCCAGCCGACGGTGAACTGCACCGACTGGGAAAGTAAATTCCGGCAGACGGAAACGACGATCTCGGCCTCGGCATCGGTGCGCTCTGCCGTCGGGTCGTTCTCCGTCCGCTCCCAGAAGACAGCGGCTGAACGCGTGATGGGAAGCGACGGGTCTTTGACGATGAGTTTTCCGTATTTATGGCTCAGCTTCCAGTGAATTTGCCGCTGGCTGTCGCCGGGGACATAGTCGCGAATCTGGAACATTTCAGAAAGATCATAGCCGGGGCGCTCGTTGGAATAGTCCTCGGTGTCGTCGATGTGCGCCGCCGCGGGAGACAGGACAAGCGTCTGCAAAAACGTGTCCGGCTGCACCACGCACGCGCCGTGCGCGTCAAAATGCGCCTTCACGCCGAGAAGGCCGAAGCAGTCATAGAGCTTCGCAGATTCCACCGTCACGCAAATTCTGCCACAAAACGGGCTTTGGAGCGTGATTTTCATGGTCTTTTCGCCCTTCGGCCACACGCCGCAGCTGGTCTCGACCACCTGAGTTTCCCCGTTCAGCTGATTTTCCAGCCGCATGCGGCAGGAAAGACGGCAAATCGGGAAAACGGTTGGATTTTGCACCGTGAGTTCTGCCGTTCCGCGCTCGCCCTTGCGAAGGTTCACAGGCAGCTTCTCCGTCAGCTTGAGCTTCTTTGCCGCGCGGAGGTTCATTGGCAGAAGCACCAGCGGCAGCAAAATGAGGCACGCCGCCAAGCCGAGCGCAATGGCGCTTGCCGTCTGGACGCTCAGAACCAGAAGCCCCGCCGTCAGCAAAAGCCAAATAATTTTTCGTATCATTCTCATTTTTTCAGCACCGGCATATCCGTCGTCTTGAGAATTTCAGCCAGCACAGATTCCGGCTTTTCCTCCATCATGCGTGCCTTGCTGTTAAGCATCAGTCGGTGGGCGCAGACGTCCGGGAAAATGGCCGCCACGTCCTCGGGCATGACGAAGTCGCGTCCATGCAGGTAAGCAAACGCCTTCGCCATCCGGCAAACCGCCAGCGCGCCGCGCGGGCTCACGCCGAGCGCGACCTGCGGATGGTTTCTCGTTTTTTCGACCAGCGTTGTCACATAATCCAGAACCGGGTCTCGCATATCGATCTTCCGAACCTCCTGCACAAGGCCAAGGAGCTCCTGCTTGTTCACGACCGCATACGCACGGTCAAGAGGATTGTCAATGTGGCGGTCGCGGAGAATGTTCACGCTGCTCTTGTGGTCGGGGTAGCCCATGCTGACACGGATGAGGAATCGGTCGAGCTGGGAATTGGGGAGCATCGTCGTGCCCGCCGAGCCGACCGGGTTCTGCGTGGCCAGAACGATGAAAGGGTCGGGGAGGGCATAGGTCTTGCCGTCGACCGTGACCTTGTGCTCTTCCATCGCCTCCAAAAGCGCGGACTGCGTCTTGCTGGAGGTACGGTTAATTTCATCCGCCAGCAGCAGGTTCGTCATGATCGCGCCGGGCTTGTAGACGAACTCGTCCTCTTTTTTGTCGTAGACCGAAAAGCCGATGATGTCGGACGGCACGGTGTCGGACGTGAACTGCACGCGGCGGGTATCCAAGCCTAAGACTTTAGCAAACGCCATCGCCGTCGTGGTCTTGCCGACGCCGGGAACGTCCTCCATGAGAACGTGTCCCTGCGCCAGAATGGCCATCAGGATTTTTTCGACAATTTCGTTTTTGCCGACGATAACGGACTCGATTTCCTGTAAAACTTCATTGATTTTCGTATTCATAGCAAGCAGCTCCTTTTCTCTTTTCAAATGTCCTCTTCGCTTTCTGGTTCGGGTTCGGGTTCGGGCTCGGGCTCCGGTTCCGGCTCGGGCTCGGGCTCAGGTTCCGGCTCGGGCTCGGGCTCCGGTTCGGGCTCAGGTTCGGGTTCCGGTTCGGGCTCAGGCTTCGGTTCCGGTTCGGGTTCCTGCTCCTGCTCGCCGCAATATTTGCAGCGGCCATTCACAAAGACATGACCTTCGGTTGCGCAGTCATGCTCCGGCTCTGTCGATTCGCTGTAGCCGCAGACTGTGCAGATGCCGTCCTCGAATGTATGGCGTTCTGTTACCGTTTTCCCGCACTCTGAGCAGATTCCACTGTGATGTGCGCCGTCTCCAACGTCATAGAACCGGGAAACGTGTTCTTCGCAGACATGCTCTTCCTCCGCGCCATAGCCGCAGACCGAGCAGCTGCCGTTTTCACCGTCGTGGTCATGCATCTGCGTGACCGACAGGCCGCAGTTCGGGCAGGTCAGCGTGTGCGAGCTGTCTGTGTAGTCGCCGCTGTATTCAAAAGTGAAGCCCTTGCACGCGGTTTTTCCGTGGTACGCGCCGCATTCATCGCATTTCCAGAACGAGCCGCTTTGCCGGTAATTATGATCCTGCGGTTCTCCGATGACCTCATCGCAGCGGCTGCACTTCTGATAATGCTTCGCCGGGTCGTCCTTATCGATGCTCCAGCGATCCGCTGTATGTCCCAGCGCTTCGAGCTCCTTTTCAACCGTCGCCCCGCAGTCCTTGCAGACATAGGCCAGCACGCCGCCGCGCGTGCATGTCGGCTTTGTCGTCTCGTCCTGCTCGTCCGCTTCCTGCAGCTCATGCGCTTTTTCCTCTTCATAGCCGCAGCTATGCTCGCAGGTAATGGTGTGGTTTTCTGAATTCTTTTCACCTGTGTATTTCAGCACATGCGGTTCTGCTTCGCCTACGATTTGGTTGCAGTCCTCGCAGACCTGCGCGCAGGTGCCGTTGCCCTGATCAACGAATTTTCGGTGATCCTCCGGGTGCGAGCAAAGCCCGCCCTCGCTCGCAAGACCGCATCTGCGGCAAACGGTTTTGGTCACACCGTCTTCCGTGACCTCTTCCGTATCATGGTTCACGCCGGACCAGCTGCCGCCGCCGTAATACGTCACGCAGTAGCCGACCGCGTTGCCGAGACTTCCGTAGCCGTTTCCGATGTCCCAGCCGTAAGCCAGTGTGTACCGGAGCGTCAACACATCTCCTGGCTGCAAATTCAATGCGTCCATGCCGACGCCCGGATACGAGCCGTTGATCTCATATTCCCAGCCGGAGCCCTGTGTGAAGTCCTGTTCGCCAAGCCCGGTACTCGCGCTTTTCAGGTTCAGACCGTTGCGGTAGATGCAGCGCCAGAGAATGTCCAGATTGGTACCTTCGCCGAACTGCGCGTCGATCATGTCGAAGTTTTCTTCCTCTGTCCGGCCCCACTTTCCGCTCAGCGCGTTCGCGCTCCGACCAAGGCCGCTTCCGTCGTCCAGACTGGCAAGATAGAAGCCAACGCCGAGCGGATCATTGCACTCCGCGGACCAGCCGAGGCTCCGCTCTGCCGCGCCGAAGGGTTCGCCCGCGTCATAGCCCCAGACCGCCTTTGCGACAGTGCAGGACGCGGGTTCGCCCGCCAGAACGTCGCAGGTCACAGAACTCGAGCCGAGCCCCACGATGCCCATGTCAATGACAATGGTCGCTTCGCCGAGCTTCTGTCCGTTGCCCGCGTATTTTCCAAGGAGTGTTATGGTCTTTTCGCCCTTGTTGCCGAAGGCGTCTTCGGCGGTGATGACGAGCGTATATTCGATCGTATCGCCCTCGTCCGGCGTTTTGAGTTCCGACACCTTATACTGCTGCCAGTTTCCGCTGGCCACGCCCGTAAAGCGGCACGCTTCGCCGTCCAGCTTGACGCTCAGCGTCGTACCAAGTCCCGTGCTTGTGATGTAAGTTCTGTTGTGCTCTGCATCCTCGCTCCAGGCGCGAACCTTGAAGTCCAGCGGCTGCCCGCTGGCGACGCTCTCGACGCCCTCAAGGTCACACTCGATCTGCACCTCCTGGTCGCCCCGGTGCTTATACGGGATGCTGATGGTGAAGGTATATTCTTCGCCCGCGCCGCCTGCTTTGACGGTGAAGGTATTTTCGCCCGTCTTGCCGTCTTCCGCCAGAAGGAGCGTCACGCTGCCTGTCGGCGCGGAAAGCGTTTTCGTGCTGAAATCGCCCGACTGATAGCAGGAGACCGACGTAATTTCGATGCCCGCCGTGTCTTCGCCGGTCAAGCGAAGCTCGTAGGAAAGAAGTCCGCTTGTCAGCTGATCGTCATAGACGTCTTCCGCACGGACGCTCTTCTTGTTTTCACACGTCAGCTGGCAGGCCTTCGCGGCACCGTCTTCTGTGACGGTATACGCCATTTCCAGCGACACGTCGCTCTGATAGCGGATGGTGATGGTGAAGGTCACGGTTTTTCCATTGACCTCTGCCGTCACGAGCACGGTGTAGCTTGCGCCGCTTTCGCTTGCCTGCATTTGAATGGAGCCATCCGTGGGAGAGATGTCCGCTCCATTGCAGCTGGCGCTCGTGATCTGTGCATCATCGGCGCTTCTGCCCTTGAGTTCGAGCTTATACAGAAGCTCGCCGCCATTCAGCTGGTTGTGCTTGACGCTCAAGGCGGCTCTTTGGTTCGCGTCGCACAGAAGCTGCTGCGCGGTGACGGATTTTTCATACCATGTGAACTGCAATTGCAGGTCTAGTCCGTCTTCGTATGTAATGACAAATGTGTAGTCGATCGTCTGTCCCAGCACCTCGGCGGTCACGGCAAGGTAATACGTTTCCGTATCGCGCCCGTCCGGAACCTTCATCCGAATTTCGCCGGAGGTTTCCAGATCGCCGCTGTCCGCGCTGCTCCAGTAGCCGGCGCTTTTGATCTGCGCGTCGTCGGCGCTGTCACCGAGAAATTCCAGATTGTAAATGAAAAGGCCATCCGTGAGCGTATCGCTCTTGACCGTGCGGTTGATCGTTGCGTTCGCGCCACAGGTGGCCTGTCCGCTGGGCTGCCACGTCAGCTGCAAATCGAGGTCAATGCCGCTCTCCAGACGCAGAATGAACGTAAATTCCACGTCCGTTTCGACCGTCTCGCCGTTCTGGTCTTTCTGCACGGCGTGGGCGCTGACGGAGAGGATGTAGTTCTGGTAGTCCGCGCCGTCCGGGAGCGTCATCTCAATTGCGCCGCGGGCGTCCACATCCTGATAACGCCCGTTGCCGACCGCGAGCTGCACACCGGTAATTTCCGCGTCGTCCGCGTCTAGACCCGAGAGCTCCACATCGTAGCGAAGCTTGCCGTTGTCCAATTGCGCCAGAAGCACGCGCTTGCCGACTTCTTTTTCGGGTGCGCAGACCATGGAGCTTGCCTGTGAGCCATACTTGTACCACGTCAGGACTGCGCCGAGGTCGAGGTCGGGGAGTGGGAGCGCTTCGTCTTCCTCGCCGGTATCACCGAGCTCTTCGCCCTCATCGCCCTGATTGGAGTCCGTATTGGTTCCAATTGCGGCTTCGGCAAGGACTTCCTGTTGGGGTTTTCCTTGCGGCTGCTGCTCGGGTTGGGTGTCTTGACCCTGCTCTGTCTGATTTTCCGTCTCGTTCGGGTCAGGCTGCTCCTGTTCGCCCTGCTGGGTTTCGTCGGTTTTGGATCCGCCGGAGCCATTGGCGTTCTGGCTTTCCGTCTCGCCGTTTCCAGCGTGACCTCTTCCTTGTCCCGCTTGCAGGACAGTGATTTCCTGCGGCGCGGCTTGTAGGATTGGATTCTCCGGCTCTGCCGCCCGCATGCCCATGAGCGGCAGACAAATACTCAGCAGCAGCGCGCAGACGAGCACGCCGCAGCCGATTTGCTGAAGCCACGGGACTTTGTCAAACAGTCTTTTCATACAGTTTCGCCCTCTGGGATTGGGCTTCCCCCTTACAAAATTCGCACATTCCGTGCGGTTTATCCGTACCTTTTGGGCATTTGGGGAGCGTACCCAAAAAACACGAATAAGCCGCACGGCTCCCCACGCTTTCGCGTGGGGAACCGCCCAGCTTGGGGTGGTTATCCAATATTCAGTTCAGGATATTGGAGTTTCAGATTCATTTTTCGTACTTCTGCATGAAGCGCATGAGGATGGTCGCGACCTGTGCGCGGGTGGCGGAGCCCTGCGGGTCGAGCTTGCCGTTCGAGCCCTGAAGGAGCCCCTCGGCGACTGCCCACTGCATGGCATCGAAAGCGTATCCGCTGACCTTGTCCGCATCGGAGAAACCGGTCAGGGCGGCGGTTTTGCTCACGTCGTAACCCTTCTGCTTCGCGTAGCGGTACAGGATCGTCGCCAGCTGCTCACGGGTGATAACGCCCGGCATGTTGGTGCCGTCCGAAATGCCGTTGTCCATGGCCCACTTCTGACCGGCCGCGTACCACGGATTGCCGTTGGTATTGACGCCTTCGACTCTTGCCAGGATCGTGACGATCATGCCGCGGGTCGTTGCGTCATTGGGCGCAAACGTCCAGTCAGAGGTGCCGTTCATAAGACCCTTTTCGAGCACATACTGAACAGCGTCGAAGTACCAGTCGGATGCAGCTACGTCACGGAACTTCGAAGCGTCCGCCTTTGCAGGCTCGGTCTTCGGCCTGTTCGGAGACTCGATCTTGCCGGAAGAACCGCTGCCGGACGAGGTCTTGTTCTTGAAGTTCGGCGTTGCGGTAATTTCCTTACCTTCCGTCTGTGCTTTGTTCAGAGCATCCAACAGCTCGTCGGTCAGCTTCGTATACGGGCCGCCCGGATATTCCGTGCCGTCGATGACGAACGTCCAGCCGGTGAAGTCCTTGCCGGGCTTCGTCACGGTCGGAAGCTCCTTGCCGACGTCTTCCGGCGTCAGCGTCACGTCAAGATCGTTCATCTTGACAGTCGCCGTGCGGCTGTCCGCGGTCAGAACGACGATGGAGAAGCTGCTCTGCTGCCAGGTCGCAACATTTCTTTCGATGGTCGGCTTGATGTACTCGAAGCTGCCATCTTCCAGCTTGTGCTTGACATAGAGGTTCTCCTGCGGCATGTCGAGCGGAAGCGCGACACTGATGGTGACAGGCGCCTTGATCGCGCTATTATCCAGCGTTTCGGTCTTGGTGCTGAGCGTCTGACCATCCGCCGTCACGGTGTAGGTGACCTGCGGGGTGATGTCGAGCGTCAGTTCCTGCTTACCGCCCACATCCTCGTAGTTCTTGACCGAGATGTTCAGCTTGACTTCTGCTGTGACCGATGCGCTTGCATCGCCGGAAGCTTCCGCCTGCTTCTTGGCCGTTTCGGTGAGGTGGTCAGCCGCTGCCGCCGCCAGACCGTCCGAGGTCGTGCTCGGGCTGGTGATGGCGTTTGCTGCTGCCTTCGTCTCAGGTGAAGCATTCTCCGCAGGTGTGATCTCTGGCCGCTTTTCGTCGAGCGTGACGTTAACGGGCTGCACGGTGACGTTCAGAACCACACGGTATACGGTGTTTCCAAGCGTGAACTTGGTTCCGCTCCTCTTAACCGTCTCGCCATTCAGCGTAACGTCCTGACCCTCGGTGATGTAGCCGACCAGTTGGATCGTTTTGGTCTTTGCGTCCACGACCGCGGTGACCGTATCCGGCGCGACCACAAGCTTCGTCAGAAGCTCTTCGTTGAGCTCCTCCATCCGCTGGAGAAGATCGCTGAGCTTCTGCTTTTCAGAAGCTTTGAGATAGGTCAGCATATCCGCGTCCAGCGCGTCATACTTCGTCTTCGCGGCGTTGATCGCGGCTTCGTCGTCCAGTGTTGCGTTCGAGACGCTCGGAAGCGCGGCGATAGCTGCCTTTACCTCGTCGACCGCGTCGAAACCAGCAAGCTTCGTGCAAAGGGCTTCAAGCTTCTGCTTTCTGTCGGCACTTACGGAAGACGGATCCTTCAGCGCATCCAAAGCCTGCTTGGCCTGCACGATGTCCTGACGATAAGTCTCGCGGTTCGTATAGGTCAGATCGTTGGGGTTCGGGAGCGCGTCGATCTGCGCATCCACGTCGCTGCCGCCGCTGTTTGCGCTGACGATGTGAAGCTCGTACCAGGTACCGACATAGTCTCTGGCTTCCGTAGACTGGTTGTTCATGGAAGGCCAGACCGGCTCGCCGCAGCCAATGTAGATGGTGTCGCCGCTCACGACCGGGATAGCCTGCGTGCTCTTGTAGTAGCTGCCGCCCTCGGTGTTGTCGGTGACCTTCTCATTGAGGAAGCGCTTGACAAGATAGTTCTTGTTCGCCGCGTCCGTGGTGATGGTGAGCTCTGCCGCGTCGCCGTCGATCATGACGGTGTAGGAATACGTTCCGCCCGGCTGCGCTACGGACTCAAACTCCGGCGCAAGAACGAGCGTCTTGTCGCCGTCCATGACCTTGAGCGCCTTGAGCGTCGTATCCGAGTTGTAGAACGTACCGCCGAGGTCTTCGCCAAGACCCGTGCAGGTATACATCACATGGATCACGTCGCCGTCCGACAGCTGAATATTGGTATTCTGGTTCGGCTGCACGGTAAACTGCGCAAAGCTGAGGTTCACGAAGAAGCCGTTGAGCGTGCCCATCCAGCCGGACTCGTTGCCGCCATCGAACTCGGCAAGCTTTATATCCGGCCGGCCTTTTTGCGCAATGCCGGAAAGATAGCTGATGCCGAACTTCGAGCCGCCGGTTCCGGTCCATTCGTAACCGTCATCGGCCAGCGCGCGGAGAATGACCGTCATCATGGAGTCCTGGTCGCCGATGGTGTAGTTCTCCTTGTAGACGATGGAATCCTGCGTAATGTTGTAATCCGGGTCATTCGGGTCAGAATAGAAGCCCTCCGGTGCGCCGGAATAGGTGGTGTTCTCGACAATGACTGTGACCGTGCCGACGGGGGTGCCGGCGTAGAAGCCCTTGTCATTTTCGGAGTTGCCCCAACCGTCACGGAACGACTCGTCCACGCCCGTGCTGCCTGCCGCGGCCTTTTCGATGGCCTTGGCGGCGTCGCGGCGCGCGGTGCTGATTGCGTCGACGGTCTGTGCAGCATTGATAGCCGAAACGCCCTTGTCATATGCGGCTTTGATCGCAATGTAGTTCTTATGCGTTTCGTCGTACTTTCCGAAGACAGCGTTCAGCGCGTTCAGCGCGTCAGCTCTTGCCTGATCGACCTCGCTCGTCGTACCGGCGACGGGACCCCATGTCACGGTGATGGTCACATCGTCAAACGGCATCGTGAAGTTGAGGAAGGAATCCTGCACGATCTGGTTACACTGGTTTTGCGCGCTTCTTCCTCTATAGGCTGTGCCGTCGTAGAAGTCGAGTGCGCTCTTTTGCGCGGCGTTTTCCAGACCCGTGACCTTAATACTGCGGATGGCGTACTCAGTGCCGTTGACCTTGAAGGTCATCTTGCCCAGCACACGCGTTGTGTTGCTTTCTGAAGAGTCCGGCACATACATCTGCATATTCTCATCGGAGATCGACCAGCTTCCGTCCGCTGCGCTGATCACGCCGGGGCCGTTCATATTGCCGCCTGCAATTGCCGCATCGCGGCAGAGAATATAGGCGGCATATTCCGGGCTGATGCAGGCGTAAATGTCACGCTGCAGAGCATACGATTCATCCAGCCGCGTATATGCATAGCTGTTGTTCGTTTCGGGGGAGTTCATCTTCGAGCCTGTAACGGTGTTGAATGTGAACAGCTCCGCAAGCTTCTGGTTGCCGATTTCGGATACTGGATTTTGCTGATACCAGTCCTCATGTGGCGTGTTTGCCTTCAGATAGTCGATCATGGCGAGGATCGTCTTCTGATCGTCTTCCGTCACGCCGTCCGAGAATGCCTGTTCAAACTTCAGCTGATGCTTCTGCGCTTCCTTGAGTTCGGCGTTGATGATCTCTTCATAACGCGCGACCTCCTGCTCAGACAGTTCATTTCGCTGATAGTCCGTCATGGACTCGTAGGCTGCTTTCAGCTCTTCGATTCTTGCTTCCGCGGACTTATCCAGCTTGGTGACGTTGCTGGGAAGCTCGGCAAGAATATCCCGGAACTTCTTGAGATTGCTGTTGTTGCCGGAATCCGCCGTGGATTGCAGGCGCTTGATCTCCTGAATGGCCGACTCCTGTTCGGAGCTTGCCTCGCCAAGCGTTTCCGCGTTGGCGATCGCCTGCACGCCGTTCTCATACGCATCCTTTACAAGCCGCCAGTTTTCTGGCGTGAAGACGCTTTCAGGATAGTTCTCGTCGTAGTAGACTTCGTCGAGCTCTTTGCGGAGCTGAAGCTTGACCGATTCCAGATCGTTGGTCGGCAGCACATGCACCAGCACAGACGGGCCGACAATGTAGCGTCCCTCTTCGTCCTCCGTCCGGAAGGCGTTGATGAGCACATAACCCTCGTTGTAGAGCGTCAGCGTTGCTTTGCCGTTTTCGTCCGTGGTCTGATAGGTGTCGCGATGGACGTAGTTCGTAGAAACAGTCTCCGCGTCCGCTTCGGTTGCGCTTCGGCGGATCGTCGCGCCCACGACCGGCGTCTTTTCTCCGGTAGCGAGGAACGGAAGCGCTGCATCAGAGGTTACTGTAACCTCAAACGCCTCGCCCGCAACGACCTCTGCCGGCGCTTCGATCGTGCTGTAGCGGAAATACTCCGGAATCTCGTACAGATATTGCGTGTAGTAGCCCGCGGTGCTGGAATACATGATCTGCTTGCCGCAGATCCAGACCAGCGTCAGCTCGTCGCCGTCATGCAGCTTGAGCGACTCAAACACGCCGTCCGAAACGCCAATGTCGTTATAGGTGAACATGCTCGTCGTGTTCAGCAGCTCGCCGTTGAGGAAGACCAGCAGCGACGGATCGTACTTGCTCTCGTTGAGCGTCCGCTTGAGAAGATTCTTCTCCCGCAGCACAGAAGCCGCGCTCGCGTTTGCGGGAAGCTCCAGCTCTGTCGTGAGGATATTTTTGTTGTGAAGCGCCCACCACATATCCGTGCGTCCCATGTAAACGTCATAGGCGTCCAGCGCGGAGAGCTTCACATGGATCTGCTTCTGCGACTGGGTTTCCAGACCGGCAGCTGCCGCGCGCACCGCGCGAACCGCATCCGTCAGCCGGCCTGCCTCCAGCTGTCCGATGGCAGAGTAGACCGGGGTTTCCGCCAGCGTTTTATTCGCGGTTTTCAGCGCGCTCCGCAAGGCCGCAACGCTTTCCGCCGTATAGCCGTCCAGTGCGTCCGGCGCGGAGAAGCGGCGGTTCAGCTCTTCAAGTGCGCTTGCCATCAGCTTGACGCGCGTCTCGCCGTCTTTGCCGTACTTGCTCACGCGAAGGTCGAGACTTTCGCGCTTAGACGTGAGCTCCGCAGACAGCGATTCCAGCTCATCCTGCTTACCGTTGGCGCTCGTGTTGGCGTCGGTCGGATTGCCTTTGTCGTCAAACATGCTCGCCATCATTGCTTCGGCACGGTCGCGTACCTCCGCGTATGCAGCCCATGTTCTCGGCGTGTAATCGTCCTTGCTCGGCTTGTTCAGCAGTTCCTCATAGAGCAACGTCGTGTTGACGCGAGTAGCGGGGATCAGCCTAGAAATCGCTGTTCGCAGTGTGCTAACTGCCGATGTAATTTCCTCTTCCTTAGTCGCCGTTTCTAACGCCCTCTGTGCTGTAGCTCTAGGGCCGTTAGCTGCTACAAATTCGGCCCAAAAGCTTTTTCCGGCACCCGTAATATGCTCCAGTCCATTGTAGCGGTCGTCTGTTTTATAATACTTTTCATTGTCGTCCGCCACAGTTGCCAGCAAATCCGAAAGCGGCTTTTTTTGTTCATCGCTTAACCCAGACCCGGATTCGCCAATTTGAATCAGTATGTTTACTGCTTTATTAACCGCCGGTGTCACTGGATTATTTGCAAATTGATAAATTAGTGCGCAGGAGTATTCAAGTGCTGGATTAAACGTTATTCCCGGATATACAGACCCTTGCACTGTCAAATCTGACAAGGGCATGGCATACCAACCATCTTGATAATTTGAACTGGTGATATATCTATTAGCCATAATACTGCCTGGAGGGCGAGTATACTTTCCTGTCAATGTATCTTTATAGCTTTGTGAAATACATCTTTTCGTAGGTGAGTTATCAGTATCTCCCACATAAGCAGTTGCATCACTGAATGTTCCAGATACAAATTTGAAATATACCGTTTCTGTGCCGCTTGGTACAATTACTTTATAATTACTGTTACCCCTATAATTCACATGTACTGCGGATGAATCCAATTCCTCTACGGTTATTGCTTTGCTCTCATCTTTTTCTGTAGCAATGATAAATCCACAGTTTGACGATTCCGCGTGTACAGTAGCAACTGAAAGTGTAAGTATTGTACATAGCACCAGAAACAGAGATATTAGCTTTCTCCCACTATGTGTTTTTGCTTTTAGAATGGTTTTCACCGCCTTATTGTAGTATGGGGTTCTGCAATAAGCAGAACCCCATACCCATTATTTACTGAACAACGAATTTCAGGACTGTCACAAATGCGTCCTCTGTGTCATTCTGCGTGATAATCTGATAGCTTGCGCTTCCGCTTGCCAAATTCACAGTAAGCGGATACATTGTTGTCGAGCTTGTCTCACGGATGTCTTCACCATTCAAGAAAACGTGCTCTTCAGCCGAGTAAATATAATAAGTTACGGCGGTATTTGCAGCAACGGTAATGACCTTTTCGCTGACATTGTTTACGTCGCTCAAAACATTACCGCTTACATCGGTCACCATGAGATCAGTAGTTGCTGCGCCAGCACCTTTTTTGACCGCCCTGTGGGAGCCGAGAACCTCAGTGGAGCTTTCACCCATGATGCCGTTCATCTGCTGCACGCCGGTGTAAACACGGACGTAGCGGACAGCGTCAAGCTGCTTGGGCGAGCCGTCTTTATTCACAGCCCATGACAGATCCATCGGGTCGCCGTTGCTGGTGGTGTTGCTGGTTCTGCCCGTGGTGTACGGGTTGAGCTGCACATTGCTGCGCAGTCCATTCGGATGGCAGTCCACATAGCCGAACAGGAAATCGTCCGGAGCCGTCGAATTCGCGTTGTTGTTCTTCGGGGGCACCAGCTTCACGCCCTTGAGCGTCAGCTTCGCAGCGGAAGCATCAGTCTTTGCCGCATAGGAGCCGAAGGATTCCAGATTAAGACCGGTCAGCGGGGGAACCAGACCGTTCAGAGAAGTCGACAGACCGTTGAGCGCGACAAAGTAATTATTGTACAGCGGGAAGTAGCTGTGCTTGTGCCAGGCGTTGATGGCAACCGTGCCGCTCTCCGTTTCTTCGGTGCTGGTCGGACGGAGCTTGTAGGTAGAGGCGTAAGGAACCGCGACGCCGTTCGCACCGGTCTCTTCGCTTTCAGCAGCTTCGGGGTGCGTATAGGTCGTGGAATAATCCCAGATCGCGTAGCCCTTATCCGTGGTTTCGGGGCGATAGTGCAGGCTGCCCGCGAGATCATACCAGTTCTCGCCGTCCAGAGAAACCTGAACGCAGCCCGGCTCTGCCCAAGTGCCCATCGCGTTGCCGTAGAGGATGAAGTCAACGCCGTAAGCATTGTCGGGATCGTTGTAGATGCCGCCCGTGACGTTGCCGTCCTCATCCTTTGCCGGAACACCGAAGTCCAGAACCACATAGCCGCCGAACGCGCCAAGGGAAACGCCGGTGG
>ENA-USUG01002507-USUG01002507.1-human-gut-metagenome-genome-assembly--contig:-NODE-2507-length-27596-cov-6.221883_pt1 | contig 27596 bp, 27 predicted proteins | sample MGYA00250059_ERZ773394 | MGnify/ENA primary metagenome ERZ773394 (study PRJEB29103, sample SAMN06111957) | human gut metagenome | biome: human gut; feature: ankylosing spondylitis patient; material... | reverse complement strand
AAAAAACATTGATTTTACTGGGTTTTTTCATGTTTTCTTATGGCACCACGGTTAACGGCCAGAGCCTTTTTTAATGTCAAGCGCTTTTGTGGACGTGCGTAGGGCGGCCTGCCCTCAGGCCGCCGCTTGGACGTGCGGAAATCCGCAATATCCTCAAAAAACCACCTTGTCCAGCTCCATGGTGGCGTAGCCATTAAGGGTCATGTCACCCCGGACGCCAGCCATGTACTCGTAATACCCCTGCGCGCCGATCATGGCGCCGTTGTCACCGCACCATTTCAGCGGGGGGAGATACAGCTTCACGCCACGCTTTTCGCACAGCCTTTGCAGGTCGGCGCGGATGATGGAGTTGGCGGCCACGCCGCCCGCTGCCACCAGCGCCTTGCGGCCCGTCTGCTCCAGCGCCAGCGCCGCGCGATCCGTCAACTCGTCGCTGACGGCCTGGGTGAAGTCCCGGGCCAGGGCGGGCTCGTCCAGCGGCTCGCCCTTCTGCTGGGCGTTGTGGGCCAGATTCACCACGGCGGTTTTCAGTCCGGAAAAGCTCATGTCCAGCGGCGCACCGTCCACATGGGCACGGGGCAGGGCGTACACGCCGCCCGCCGACTGTTGAGCCAGCTGATCCATGGGCTTGCCGCCGGGGTAGGGGAGACCCAGCACACGGGCGGCCTTGTCGAAGCACTCGCCTGCCGCATCGTCACGGGTAGCGCCCAGAACCTGCATGTCGGTGTAGTCCGCCACATCCACGATCAGCGTATTGCCGCCGGAGATGGCCAGCGCCAGAAACGGCGGCTCCAGTTCCGGAAAGGCCAGATAGTTGGCGGCGATGTGACCCCGCACATGGTGCACCGGGATCAGCGGAACGCCCAGCGCCCACGCGGCTGATTTGGCGAAGCTGACGCCCACCAGCACTGCACCGATCAGGCCCGGCGCGTAGGTGACGGCCACCGCGTCAATATCCCGCTTTGTCAGTCCCGCGTCGCGCAGCGCCTGATCCGTCAGTCCGGCGATGGCCTCTACATGCTTGCGGGACGCGATCTCCGGCACCACGCCGCCGTACAGGGCGTGCATGTCCGCCTGGGAGAGAATGGCGTCGGCCAGTAGATGGCGGCCATCCCGCACCACCGCCACGGCGGTCTCGTCGCAGGAGGATTCAAAAGCCAGTATGTTCATGCGTTCCCCTCCTCAAAGTCCCGCGTCAGAATGAGGGCGTCCTCCTTCGGCAGGTCGTAGTAGTTGCGCCGCCGTCCCCGCTCCGTAAAGCCGAAGGACTCATAAAGGGCGATGGCGGCGGTGTTGCTGGGCCGCACCTCCAGCGTCAGGAACGCCAGATGCCGGCCCGCCGCAAAATCGCAGAACACCTTCAAAAGCTTGGCGGCGATGCCCTGACGGCGGTATTCCGGGAACACCGCCACGTTGGTGATGTAGCCCTCGTCCGCCGCCACCAGCAGCCCCGCGTAGCCCACCACCTTTCCCGTGGCGGCATTCAGCGCCGTCAGGAAGGCGGCGCACTGGTTCTCTAGCTCCTCGGCCAGCATGTTCCGCGACCACGGGCGGGAGAAGCACACCCGCTCCAGCGCCGCGATCTCGTCCAGATGATCGGCGTTCATGGGCACGATCAATATGTGTATTTTTTCCATAGTTTTTCCTTATCCTTTTGCTTCCAGCCAGTTTTTACCGCTGTGAGCCTCGGCGATCAGAGGGACGGACAACGCCGCCACTTGCTCCATCTCCTGTCGCAGCAGCGTTTCCACGGTTTCCCGCTCCGCTTCCGGACACTCCACGATCAGCTCGTCGTGTACCTGCATGATGAGTTTGGCCTGCAAATTTTCACGCCACAGGCGGTCATAGACCCGGATCATGGCCAGTTTCATCACGTCCGCCGCCGTGCCCTGAATGGGCATGTTCAGCGCCACCCGCTCGCCGAAGGAGCGCTGGATAAAGTTGGACGACTTGATTTCCGGCAGCGCCCGGCGGCGGTGGTACAGCGTCTCCACATAGCCCTGCTCCTTGGCCAGCGCCACGATATCGGTCATGTACTGCTTCACGTCGGGGTAGGTGGCGAAGTAGCGCTCCATGTAGTCCTTGGCTTCCGCCACCGTCACGTGGATATCCTGACTGAGGGAGAAGGCGGACATGCCGTACACGATGCCGAAGTTCACCGCCTTGGCCCGGGAACGCATCTCGTGGGTCACCTCCGCTTCCGGCACGTGGAACACCTTGGCTGCCGTGACGGTGTGGAAGTCCGCACCGGACAGGAAGGCCTGCTGCATGGCTTCGTCGCCCGCCATGTGGGCCAGCAGCCGCAGCTCGATCTGGGAGTAGTCCGCGTCCACCAGCACATTGCCATCCTCCGCCACGAACAGGCGGCGAATTTCGCTGCCCAGTTGGGTGCGGGTGGGGATGTTCTGCAGATTCGGCTCCGTGGAGCTGAGACGGCCCGTGGCTGTGGCGGTCATCTGGAACCGGGTGCGCACCCGGCTGTCTGGCGACACCGCCCGCAGCAGACCGTCGGCGTAGGTGGATTTCAGCTTCGTATACTGCCGGTACTCCAGCACGCTGCTGACGATGGGCGCTTCGTACCGCAGCTTCTCCAGCACCTCGGCGTTGGTGGACCAGCCGGTTTTCGTTTTCTTGCCGTGGGGCAGCTGCAATTTGTCAAAGAGGATGATCCCCAGCTGTCTGGGGGAGTTGATGTTGAACTTCTCGCCCGCCATGTCGTAAATGGACTGCTCCAGCTTCACGATACGCTCATGCAGGTCGATGCCGAACTGAGCCAGCGCGCATTCGTCGATGCGGAAGCCTGCCAGCTCCATCTCCGCCAGCACCCGGCACAGGGGCAGCTCCATTTCATGGAGCAGCGCCGTCAGGTTCAGCTCCTCCAGCTTGCCGGGCAAAATCTCATACAGGGCGGAAACGGCGCTGGTATAGCTGCACAGGGCGGCTTCCTCCGTGGCGGCGTCGCTGAGTGGGGCGAAGGCGTCCCTGGCCAGGTGGGCCGGGGCGGGCAGCTCCGCGCCGCAGTAGGCCACAAACAGCCGCTGGAGGTCGTATCCTCCGGCGGTGGCGTCCAGCAGGTAGGCAGCCAGCGCTGTGTCGAAGATAAAGCCCTCGGCAGGCAGACCGCGCCCCAGCAGGGCGTAGGTCATGTCTTTTACGTTGTGGGCCACCTTGGGGATATCGGCGGAGAACAGGCCGCGCAGCAAAGCGTCCCAGTCGCCGTCGAACCGGTCAGTCCGCAGGATGACCGTCAGGCCGTGGTGGTCGTCGATCTCACATTCCACCGCCAGCGCCCGAAGATCGTCCAGTCCGTATACTGTCACGTGGGGCACGCTGCGCCACTGGGCAAGGAGCCGCGCCGCGTCGTCATCGGTCTGGGGCACCTCGATCATGACGGAATAGTCCTCGTCATGGACAGGGGCGGCCGGTTCCGGTGTGGGAGCGGCAGGGGTCAGGTCGTATTTCTTGATAAGCTTGGTGAACTCCAGCTTCATGAACAGGTCGTACAGCTCCGGCCGGTAGGGTTGGCGCAGGGCGTCCTCCGGGTCGAACTCCAGCGGCGCGTCGGTGACGATGGTGGCCAGCCAATAGCTGCGGCGGGCGGATTCCTCGCCCTCCGCCAGCTTCCGCAGAGCGGCGGGCTTGGCCTCCACGTCCGGCATGGCGGCGTACAGCGCGTCGATGCTGCCGTAGCGCTGCACCAGCGCCGTGGCGGTCTTTTCGCCGATGCCCGGCACGCCGGGAATGTTGTCGCTGCTGTCGCCCATCAGGGCCTTCAAGTCGATCATGTGAATGGGGTCGAAGCCGTACTGCTCCCGGAACAGGGCGGGGGTCATGTCGGTGGTGGAGGTCTGGCCCATGCGGGAGGTCACCAGCTTCACGCGGGTACGGTCGGTGATGAGCTGCAGGCTGTCCCGGTCGCCGGTGACGATGACGCACTCCCAGCCCCGCTTTTCGCAGCGGCGGGAGATGGTGCCCAGCAGGTCGTCGGCCTCGTAGCCCACCATTTCGTAGCAGGGGATGGACATGGCGCACAGCACCTGCTTCATCACCGGCATCTGCTGGGCAAGCTCCTCGGGCATGCCCTTGCGGGTGGCCTTGTAATTGGCGTCGGCCTCGTGGCGGAAGGTGGGCTCCTTCCGGTCAAAGGCCACACACAGCGCCTCCGGCTGTTCCTCGTCCACGAAGCGCTGGAGCATGTTCAGAAAGCCGAAAATGGCGTTGGTATACAGCCCGTCCCGTGTGGTCAGGGGCTTCACGCCGTAAAAGGCGCGGTTGATGATGCTGTTGCCGTCAAGAACCATCAGTTTCATGGTCGGCCTCCTTGTGGGGTCAGATTTCACAGAATATCTTATTATAGTCTATTTCCCGGCAAAACACAACCTCCGGTCTTGACAGTTTTTGCTTTTGTGATAGACTGGAGCATGTTCACACCTATTTAACATGTTTCGCAGCGGAGGAGCGCCATGGACAAGCTTGCCAGAAAAGTGGATATCCATCACGCCGCCATGCAGGGCAGCTATTTCGCCGGATTCTCGGCCATCTGGGGCTTTGGGCCGGTGCTGCTGCTGTATCTGGGGCTGAGCAACAGCACGCTGGGCGTGGTCACGTCGCTGGCGCTGGTGCTGCCGCTGCTGCTCCAGCCGGCGCTGGCCGCCCTGTCGGACGCGGACAGCCGGTGGACCAGCCGCCGTCTGGCGCTGGTGCTGTCGCTGCTGACGCTGGCGGCGGCAGTGGTCATGACGGTGAGCACCGGCAGCAAGACGGTGCTGGTGGCGGCCTACGCCGTGATCGGCGTACTGCTGGTGAGCACCTCGCCGTTTTTCAACAGCATGGTGATGGAGTATCACCTGCGGGGCGTCAACGTCAACTACGGCCTCGGCCGGGGCACCGGCTCCACCACCTACGCCATCGTGGCGCTGGTGCTGGGCTTCGTGCTGGAAAAGCGTGCGCCGACGGTGATCCTGCCGGTGCTGCTGGCGGCGCTGGTGCTGCAGATCATCGCCGTCTGGACGTTCCGCTATCCGCTGCCGCCTGTTCCGGCGGCGCAGGAGGAAGAGCCGCCCAAGGTGCTGGGGCTGTGGGCGCTGCTGAAGAAGTATCCGGCCTTTCCGGTGATGCTGATGGGCTGCGCGCTTTTGCAGGGCGGCCACAACGCCTGCAACACCTATATGATACACATTGTGGACAAGGCGGGCGCGGGAGAGAGCCTGATGGGCGTGGTGCTGGCGGTGTCCGCCTTTATGGAGCTGCCCGCCATGACGCTGTTCTCCCGGATGCGGCAGAAGCTGTCCCTGCGGGGCATGTTTTTGCTGTGCGCCGCCGCCTTTGTGGCCAAGGACGTGCTGTTTCTGCTGGCCAGGACGCCGACGCTGCTGTACGTGTCGGCGGCGCTGCAATTTTTCGAGTTCGGCGTGTTCCTGCCTGCCACCGTGTACTACGCGGCGGAGACGCTGGACGCCGCCAATCAGGCCAAGGGACAAGGCCTGATCCACATTTTCTCCAACGGCGTGGGCCCGGCGGTGATGACCGCCGTCAGCGGCACGCTGGTGGATCGGGTGGACGTGAACGCCATGCTGCTGTTCAACGCGGCTGCCGCCGTGGTGGGACTGCTGGTGGTGGCCTTTGCTACGTCCGGGTATTTTGACAAGAGGAGCAAAGAAAAATGATCGGTTCTTTTCTGACGGTGGGCGAGCAGGTGCTGATCCTGTTTGCCCTGATGGCGGTGGGCTTTGCCTTGGGTAAGGCCAAGCTGATGGGGGACAAGGGCAGCCTTGCCATGACGAATCTGGTGATGTACGCGGTGTCGCCCGCCATGATGGTGGTGGCCTTCCAGCGGGAGAAGGACACGGCGGATCTGCATAACTTTCTGGTGTGTCTGCTGCTGGCGGTGGCGGTGCATGCCGTCAGCATTCTGCTGGCCTACGCGGTGCTGCGGGGCAAGGACGGCACCTGCGGGGTGCTGCGGTTCGGCGCGGTGTTCTCCAACTGCGGCTTTATGGGCTATCCGTTGATGACGGCGCTGCTGGGCAGCATCGGCGTGTTCTACGGGTCGGCCTACGTGGTGGTGTTCACGGTGCTGACGTGGACAATGGGCGTTTATATGATTACCCATGACACCAGTAAGCTGCGGCTGAAGTCTATCCTGCTGAATCCCGGCGTGCTGAGCGTGGCGGCGGCCATGGTGCTGTATCTGCTGTCGGTGAGCCTGCCGGAGATCGTTATGACGCCGCTGAACTATCTGGCAAGCATGAATACGCCGCTGCCTACCATCGTGGTGGGTTATCAGCTGAGCCACGCCAATTTCCGCCACGCCTTTGCCGACCGCCGATCCTGGACGGCGCTGGTGCTGCGTCTGGCGGTGATCCCGCTGCTGACGGTGGGAGGGTGCTATGCCCTGCGGGTGGACAGCGCCGTGGCGCTGGTGACGGTCATCGCCGCCAGCACGCCGCCTGCCGCGCTGCTGAGTATGTTTGCCCAGAAATTCGAGCGCGACACCCGGCTGGCCTCCAGCGTGGTGTCGGTGTTTACCGCCCTCTCCGTGCTGACTATCCCGCCGGTGGTGGGACTGGCCCAGCACCTGATGGGGTAAGGGCTGCGTTACAGAACTGCTTGACACCGGAAACCATGCGGGTTTCCTGTTAGCTTGTCAAAAAAGCATAGCCTTTTTTGAGAAGATAGGAATTGCTTCGACCTGCGTTTGGGGGATGCCGGTGCAACAAAATATGGCGACAGGTCTGCGAACGGGACGGCATCTGGTACGTGGCCGAACAGGGTGAGATCTGGTATCCGTGGGACGGATGATATCGGTGAAAAAAGGGGGCTTCGGCCCCTCTTTTTTTATTCGGAAGGGGTGCGTCTTAATAAAACCTTAAACCTCCCCCTGATTGTTTCTTAATCCGGCGTTTGTTACCATAAAGGTGCCATCGATTGACAAGGGCAGACCCTTGTCAATCGATGGCAGAAAGAGAAGAAAGGACGTGCCTTTATGGAGACCACGCTGCGCACCATCAACGCCGTTATCTCGGCGCTGTTTTTTATCTGCTATACCTATCAGTTCCTCTATATCCCGCTGGTGCTGGCAAAAAAGCCCAAGCCCCTTACCGCACCGGACAGACCCCACCGCTACGCGGTGCTGATCGCCGCCCGGAACGAGGAGAACGTCATCTCCGGCCTGCTGGACAGTCTCCGGGCGCAGACCTATGACATGTCTCTTGTGACGGTATTCGTGGCGGCGGACAACTGCACCGACCGTACCGCTGCCATTGCCCGCGCCCGTGGCGCGGTGGTGTATGAGCGGTTCAACCAGCTGAACGTGGGCAAGGGCTACGCGCTGGACTTCCTGCTCCAGAACATCGGTGCGGACTATCCGGAGGGCTTTGACGGCTACTTCGTGTTTGACGCCGACAACCTGCTGGCTCCGGACTACATAGAGCGGATGAACGAGATGTTCTCCAACGGCCACCAGATCGTCACCAGCTACCGCAACAGCAAGAATTTCGGCGGCAACTGGATCAGCGCAGGCTATGCCCTGTGGTTCCTGCGGGAGAGCCGCTACCTCAACGGTGCCCGTAACCGGTTGGGCAGCAGCGCCGCCGTGGGCGGTACGGGCTTTCTGTTCTCCCAGCGGGTGCTGGACGAGAGCCACGGCTGGCGGTTTTATCTGCTGACCGAGGATATCGAGTTCTCTGTGTATCACATTCTCCGGGGCGAAAAAATCGCCATCTGCGAGGACGCCGTGCTGTACGACGAGCAGCCCACCGGCTTCCGCCAGTCCGTGCGGCAGCGGCTGCGCTGGGCCAAGGGATACCTTCAGGTATTCCGCCGGTACGGCGCTGATCTGCTGAAGGGCGCGGCCAAGGGCAGCTGGAGCTGCTTCGACATGTCCATGTCCATCCTGCCGGCCTTCATTCTGACGGCGCTGTGCCTGCTGGCCAACATCACCTTGTCGGTGCTGGGGCTGATGCAGGGCGTCGGGGTATGGTTCGCCATGCGGTCGCTGCTGGAGTGCATGGGCAGTATCCTTGCCACGCTGCTGGTGCTGGGCGGCATTACCGTGGCCAGCGAGTGGAAGCGTATCCACGCCCCGGCGTGGAAGAAGATCGCCTATACCCTGACCTTCCCGCTGTTCATGCTGACATACCTGCCCATCTCCATGGCGGCGCTGTTCATGAAGGTGGAGTGGAAGCCCATCCACCACAGCGTGAACCTGTCCTCACTGCCCTATCCTGCCGCCAAGAATTGACCTTGTGCAATCGGGCGGGAGGGGGTATGATAGAGATAGACCAAACTTACTGCCGCAGGAGGACACACTATGTACACGATTCTGGTGGTTGATGACGAAAAGGATATCGTTTCCGCCCTTGAAATATACCTGAAGGCCGAGGGCTACCGGGTGCTGTCCGCCGGCAACGGCAAAGAGGCTCTGTCCGTGGCCGCCCGTGAGGATGTGCACCTCATCCTCATGGATATCATGATGCCCGTCATGGACGGCCTGACCGCCATGGCCCAGCTGCGGCAGACCAGCAATGTGCCGGTGATCCTGCTGACCGCCAAGGGTGAGGACACCGACAAGGTGCTGGGCCTGAACGTAGGGGCGGACGACTACATCACCAAGCCCTTTAATCCGGTGGAGATGCTGGCGCGGGTACGCTCCCAGCTGCGGCGGTATTTGCAGCTGGGCGGCGGGCAGGTGCGGCCCAGCACGCTGGTCATCGGCGGCATCTGTCTGGACGACAACGCCAAGGCCGTCACCGTGGACGGCGACCCGGTGGCGCTGACACCGAAAGAATACGATATTCTCCGCTTCCTCATGCAGAATGCCGGGACGGTGTTCTCCCCCAGCGAGATCTACCGCAGGGTGTGGGACGACGTGCCGCTGAACGCCACAGGCGCTATCGCCGTGCACATCCGGCATCTGCGGGAAAAGCTGGAGATCAACCCCTCGGAGCCCCGGTACATCAAGGTGGTCTGGGGCAAGGGCTATAAAATGGAGGGAACCCTCACATGAAACGACTTCTGGATAAAACATGGGCCAAGCTGACGGCCTTTTTCCTGACGCTGCTGTTCGGCACCATGACGGTGCTGGGCGGCCTTGGCGTCGGCATTCTGGTCAGCTGCGACGTATTTCTGGATGGCGGCGCGTACATGCGGGAAACGATGTATGAATCACAGTGCAGCAGCGCCATTCACAATGCCTACAACTATCTGCGCGGCGTCATGGCCAACGCCGGCTTGCTGGCGGATGACACGCCTAGCACGGATACCTCGTCGGATACCACGACCGGCGGCATCACCGACGAGGAACAGCAGCAGGTGCTGGACGATCTGCCCCGCGCCTTCTCGGAAAGCTTCTCCCGTGAGGACACCGACTGCCATCTGGCGGTCATTAACAAGGATACCAGAGAGATCACCTTTGAAAACTTTGAACTGACGGACAGCGACAAGCCGCTGTACTCCACACAGCGAACCTTTACGCTCATCTTTGCCGACGGGACGAAGGAGGAGCTGACCATCGCCGCCGACCTGCTGCCTGCGGATGAATTCCCCGGCTATTCCTATCTGGTGATGACATGGCTGCTGGAGCACATCGGACTGACGGTGTTCCTGACGGTGCTGTTTCTGCTACTGACGCTGCTGTGCTTTAGCTTCTCCATGGTCTCGGCCGGACACTGGGCGGGTCGGGAGGGCATCCACCTGACGTGGCTGGACAAAATTCCGGCGGATGTGTGGCTGCTGGCGCTGTTGTGCGCGTTCTTCATTGGCTGGGACACCTTCTACTATGGACTGGGGCGGCTCTGGTCCTGCATGGCGCTGGTTCCCTTCATTCTGCTGTTCCTGTGCGCCTTTGCAGCCCAGTGCAAGGCTGGGACGGTGCTGCGGGGTACGCTGATCGCACGGGTGCTGCGGCTGCTGTGGCGCATCATCAGGGCGGTGGGCCGGGGCCTGCGCCGCACCGCCGTAGGTCTGCCCCTGATCTGGAAAACCGCGCTGGTGACGCTGGCGGTGTTCTTTGCAGAGATGCTTTACGGCTACGTGGACGGTGTCTTTGCAGTGATGAAGCTGGTGGAGTTCCTTGCCATCCTGTATATCGCCCTGAATCTGCGCATTCTGCAGAAGGGCGGCGAGAAGCTGGCAGAGGGCGACCTCTCCCAGAGCATCGACACCAGACCGCTGATCGGCGACTTCAAGCGCTATGGCCAGCGGATGAACGAGCTGCGCACCGGCATGGAGCGGGCGGTGCGGGAGCAGACCAGGGCCGAGCGCATGAAGACCGAGCTCATCACCAACGTGTCCCACGATATCAAGACGCCACTGACCTCCATCGTCAACTACGTAGACCTGCTGCAAAAGGTGGACGTTCAGCCGGAGACGGCGCGGGAGTACATCGCCGTGCTGGATCGCCAGAGCCGGCGGCTGAAAAAGCTGACGGAGGATCTGGTGGAGGCGTCCAAGGCGTCCTCCGGCGCGCTGCCGGTGGACGTGCAGCCTACGGATGTGGCGGTGCTTTTCGACCAGATCGTGGGCGAGTATCAGGAGCGGCTGGCCGGCTGCCGCCTGACGCTGGTGGCCCGTCCACCAGAGAAGCCCGTATCCGTTCAGGCCGACGGCAGGCTCCTCAGCCGCGTTATGGACAATCTGGTCAGCAACATCTGCAAGTACGCGCTGGAGGATACCCGCGTTTACGTCGCCGCCGCCTGCGATGAAGAAACCGTCACCATCAGCTTCAAGAACGTCTCCCGCGATGAGCTGAACATCTCTCCCGATGAGCTGATGGAGCGCTTTGTCCGGGGCGACGCGTCCCGCCATACCGAGGGCAGCGGTCTGGGCCTGTCCATCGCCGGAAGTCTGGTGCAGCTGATGGGCGGCACGTTTGACCTGTCCATCGACGGCGACCTGTTCCGCGCCGATATCACCTTGCCACGCGCGTGAATTTCCTCATAAAATGTGCCGGGAGTCTCACAAAAGAGACTCCCGGCTGCTTTGTTTATGTTGACAAAAGGGGAGAACGTTGTATACTGGCTGTATATACAACGATGTAGATGCAACTTCTTTTTGAAAACCGGAGGTGCTCATGGATATTACAGAGCGGAAGATCACAAAAATCGCCCGCGAGGCGGAGAAGCTGGTGCTGCGGACGCTGCGGGAAAAGGATGTGGGCACGGCGGAGATCGACCTGATCCACGCGCTGCGCCACGATCCCGGCTGTACGCAGGCGGCGCTGGCGGAGCTGCTGCACGCGGACAAGGCCGCCATCGCCCGACGGACGAAGAATCTGGAAGGGAAGGGGTATCTCGTCCGCCGTGACGCGCCCAACGACCGGCGCAGCCAGCTGCTGTACCCCACGGAAAAGGCGGAGGGGCTGAAGGCCTCCAAGGCGGAGATCGAAGCGTCCTTTTATGAATACCTGACCGGCGTCTTGACGTCGGAGGAAGCCGCCGCCTTCACGGCGGCGCTGGACAAGCTGTACACCGCGTCCAAAGAGGAGAGTCGCGCGGGCTTTCCGCACTTTCAAAAAATGGCGGGAGGCGAAGCGGACGATGCGGAAGAGTAAGACGTTCCACCCCGACCGGATCGGCTCCTATTTCCGCATGGAGTGGCTTTCGCTGGCTCTTGTGACGGCCTCCGGCTCGATCTATAACGTGGGCCTGCTGGCCACGCCCTGGTTTGAGGGGCGGCTGGCCCAGTGCCTTGCGGATATTCTGGGCGGCAACGAGACCGCCGCCCAAATGGCGGTGCTGGTGCTGGTCTATATCGCGGTGACGCTGCTGGTGCAGGCGGCGCGGGGCGATGTGGCGCTCTCCCATGTGACCTTCGGCTATGGGGAAAAGCCGGTGCTGGAGGACTTTTCCCTGACTGTGAAGCAGGGCGAGCAGGTCATGCTGGTGGGTCGGACAGGCGCGGGGAAAAGCACGGTGTTCAGGCTGCTGCTGGGACTGTATCCGCCCCAAAGCGGCACGGTGACCATCGGCGGCGTGGACGTTGCGGCCATTCCGGATGGTCAGCGGCGTGCCTGCATCGGCTGCGTGGAGCAGCATTTTTCCCGCGTACCGGGAACAGTGCTGGAGCAGATCATCCTGAACGATCCGCAGATCACCGGGGAAATGGCGCGAAACGCGGCGAAGCTGGCGGGGATCGACGACGCCATTCAGGCGCTGCCGGAGGGCTACGATACGGTGTGTACCGACGGCATGTTCTCCCAGGGCGAGTGGCAGCTGCTGTCCATCGCCCGTGCCGCAGCGGCCGATCCCGCCGTGCTGCTGGACGAGATCACCGCCAATCTGGACGCGGAGACCGAGGAGCGGGTGCTGGACGCGCTGCGCCAGGCCTCCAGAGGGCGTACCGTTCTCTCCGTGTCCCACCGGGTCTATGAAAGCCTTGGCGGCAGAACGGTGGAGATCAAGGCCCGGACGCCGTAAGCATTTTGGCAGTTTTCAGGGCGCGGAAAGCGTGGTATAATCGAACGGAGAAATCAAAATTTTTGAATTACGGAGGGAAATGACATGAAAATCGTCATGATGACCGGCAGTGCGCACCTGCACGGCACCACTGCCACGCTGGCGGACAGATTCCAGCAGGGCGCGCTGGACGCCGGGCATGAGGTCTACCGTTTTGACGCGGCGTTTCAGGACGTTCACCCTTGCATCGGCTGCGACAAGTGCCGCCGCACAGGGACGTGTACCTTCGCCGCGGATGACATGAAGCTGCTGAATCCTCACCTGCTGGCGGCGGACGCGGTGGTATTCGTCTCGCCGATCTACTACTTCACCATCAACGCCCAGCTCAAGGCGGTCATCGACCGGTTCTATGCCAACAACGAGGTGCTGATGGGCGGGAAAAAGGCCGTCCTCATCACCGCCATGGCGGACACGGAGATGGACTCGGCGCTGGCGGCCAACGAGATGTTCCGGCAGATGACCGCCTATCTGGGCTGGGAAAACGCGGGCGTCTTGAATGCGCGTAACGCCCCCACCGCCGCCGATCTGAGCGGGGACGATCTGGAGCGGGCCTATGCGCTGGGAAAGGAGCTGTAACAGGCGTTGACCACGAAGGTGAACATCAGTGAATGGGAGCGCATGATATCGGGACGGCTCTACAGTCCCGCCGATCCGGAGATCGCCAAGCGCCACCGGGCGGGCATGATCCGCTGCGACCGGTTCAACCGCATCCCGCTGTGGCGCGGCAAGGCCAAGCAGCGGGCGCTGGAGCGGCTGATCCCCTCGGCTAAGGGGAAGAATTTCGAGGCTTTCGCGCCCTTTTACTGTGAGTACGGCGTGAACATCCATGTGGGGCGGAACTGCTTCGTCAACTACAACAGCGTGTTTCTTGACGTGGCACCCATCACGCTGGGGGATAACGTCCTCGTTGGTCCCAACGTAACGCTGGCCACGCCCAACCACCCGTTCGTGGCGGAGGAGCGGGCCTATACGGACTATCCCAACGGCTGCCACGAGCTGGAGTATGCCCAGCCCATCACCATCGGGGACAACTGCTGGCTGTGCGCTAGTGTGACGGTGTGCGGCGGTGTGACCATCGGGGCGGGCAGCATTATCGCCGCCGGTGCGGTAGTGACCCGCGATATTCCGCCCAACAGCATTGCTGCCGGGGTTCCCGCCAAGGTGCTGCGGCAGATCGGCGAGGGCGACCGTCTGCACGTGTGGGAGACCTATGTGAAGAACGAATTGCCCACACCTGTCGGGGAACATTAAGAGAAAAGAACTCCGTTTTCGAGTATCTCTCGAAAACGGAGTTCTTCTTATGTTACAGGCCTAAGCTCTCCACCCATTTCTGGACGGAGGCGGCGCTCTCACGGCTGCTGAGACGCTTGCCGGGCAGCCATTTCGTGTCCTTGGAGCAGGCGGCCTTCAGGATATCCTCGCCGCCCATACCGCTGCCGCCGGAGGTGGCAAAGGGAATGACGGTCTTGCCGGAGAAGTCGTAGCTCTCCAGAAACGTATAGACGATTTTCGGCGCCTGTCCCCACCAGATGGGATAGCCGATGAACACCACGTCATACCCGTCCATATTGTCCACACTGCCGGAGATGGCGGGGCGGGCGGCATCGTCGTTCTGCTCCTGATTGGCCCGGCAGCCATCGGTATTATAGTCCAGATCGGGGTCGGTGTAAGGCTCCTGGGGCACGATCTCGTAAAGGTCGGCGTCCAGCGCTGCTTGCAGATATTCCGCGATGGTTTTGGTATGGCCGGTGGCGGAGAAATAGGCCACCAGCACCTTGCTGCCGGTGCTTTCCGGCGTTTCCTCAGTGGGAGCGGGATCGGCGGCATCCGCGGCAGCATTGTTTTTCGGCTCGTCCGCCGCATTGCTGTCGGCGTTGGTCACGCCGCAGGCCGCCAGCGTCAGCACCATGGCTGCCGCCAGCAGCAGGGAAAACAGTTTCTTCATGTGGTCACACTCCTTTTTCTTTTTGTATCTCATGGCGTAGATAGTCCAGCCGCTGAAGCTGCCGCTCACGGAAGTGGATCTCGTCCAGAGTTGCCTTTCGCTTTTCCTCCATCATCCGCAGCCGCTGCCTGTCGCTGTCCGGCTGCTCCAGCAGAAGACGCATATAGGTTTCCACCTCGTCGGCGGTAAAGCCGATATCGTGCAGCGTCATGATGGTACTGAGCCGCTCCAGATCCTCGTCATCGTACTGCCAAGCGCCCATTACCTTTTTCACCGCGCCGCACAGTCCCCAGCTTTCATACTCGTCCAGAATATGGGGCGGGATACGTAGCGCTGGCTGGCCCCGTCCTTTGTCATGGCCATCACTCCTAAAGTAAAATACAGGCATCCTTTGTGGATACCTGTATTGTATACTTGTTTATGCCATATGTCGAATGCTTGTTTTGAGGAAGCAGAAATGCCTAAAGTGTATTTTTAATACAGCCAAGAAACTGCTCCGCTGCCGGAGAGCATGCCTGATCCTTCTTCCACGCCAGCACCGTGCCCGTTTCCAGCGTGGGGGAAAGGGGCACAAAGGTCAGTACGTCGGAGAGACTGCCAAAGTCATAGCACAGCGCCGCGCCGACGCCGTTTTTTACCATGTTGGCGGCGTTCAGGATCAGGTTGAAGGTGGCGGCGATCTCTATCTTCTCATAGGCGTCGCCAAACCAGCCCGCCAGCTCGTTGCGAACCGTTTCGCGGCCACTGATGAGCAACGGAACGCCCGTCAGGTCTTTCGGCGTGACGGCTTCTTTTTGCGCCAACGGATGCTCCTTGGGCAGCAGAACGCCCCAGCGGTCCTTTTGCGGCATCCGCAGAAACGCGTACCGGCCAATGTCCACCGGCTCGGCCAGCAGCCCCATGTCCAGCAGGCCCTTTTCGATGCGCTCCTTCACATCGTCGGCGATGGCGCTGTAGATGCGGAACTGCACCAGCGGATGCTGCCTGCGGAATGTCCGGATATGCTCCGAAAGAAATGTCATGGCGGCGGTCTCGCCGCAGCCGATGGCGACCTCGCCGGTCAACTCCTCCTCGTGGTGCTGCAATTCCCGCTCCGCTTTGTCTGCCAGCTCCACGATCTCCTGTGCCCGGCGGCGCAGCAGCATTCCGTCCTCCGTCAGCACCACCCGGTACTGGCTGCGGCGGAACAGCTTGATGCCCAGTTCCTCCACCAGCTGCATCAGCTGGCGGGAGAGGGTCGGCTGTGTCACATGGAGCAGCGCCGCCGCCTTTGTGATATTCTCCTCCCGCGCCACGGCGAGAAAATAGCGCAAGACCCGCAGTCCCATACGATTACCTCAAAAACAGCATAGCGCAAGTCAGGCATTTTTGCAAGGCAATTATGCCGGGAGGATCAGGTAATTAAATATGCTTGGGCCGATTTCCCGCTGTCTCCGGCACTGGCCGGTATCACGCTCAGGCACAGATCGCCCACAAGCATCAACAGCGCGCCGAGAGCGCCCAAAAGGCTGTCCCGCCGATAGGCTTTCAGCTCCGTGCGGTTCCCTCCTTTCGTGCGGTTAGAGCGCGCTAACCGCAACCCTTTCAAAAAGCCGCCGCCGGCGGCTTTTTGTGTCGATCGATTTGCCTTTATGATAGCATCGATTTTCCGTAAATACAATATGCTTTCCGCGCTGGCGGAGAAAAAATTTCAAAGTCCGCCGAGGTTATTCCGGTGTGCGGCGGTTTTCCGCATCCAAATAGCGGATCGCCTGTTGATACAGCTCGTATTTTCCGGCCCGCATGCCGTTTAACCGCCGGGGATCCGAGTTGTGCCGGAGATCGGCCAGCTTGACCTTTCGGGCGATGGGGTCTTTCGCCAGCGCCTTGACGTAATCCATGTAGAGCACGCCGCTCTCGTGGGTCAGCAGACGGAGCGCATGGATAACGGAGTCCGGAAAGCCGACCTGTACCAGATCATCAAAGGAGTATCGGTCGCCGTGATCCTCGATCACGTCGTGCAGCAGCGCCGCGCAGGTGGATTCCTCATCGTCCATCTGGGTGGCCAGATAGAAGGGGTGCAGCACATAAGGATAGCCGCCCCTGTCCACATCCTCCTTGTGGGCGTCGTACATGATGGCACAGGCCTTTTTCACAAGGTCGGAATAATACATCGGAAGAGGCCCCTTTCCTTTTTGCGTGTAAATTATTGTAGCAAAAAGAGAAGCAATATGCAAGGCTCTATAGAAAACGGGGGAGGGGGAGAAAGGATGCTGTTTACAGGAGCGCGGCGGCATATTATAATGAGAGCGATGAATACACGCCGGCTGACGGCTTCTTCTTGCGCCTGCATGAGCTTCCGGAGCGGTATGCGCAGGTCGGCGTTTTGAAACGCTGCCATCAGTTGACGGGGACAGGCACGGTTTTGACGGGCCGAAGTGCCCCACAGGAGGAACTATGATTCGTGATATTTGCAGAGATGAAACCTTTCTGGCCCAGCGGGCGGAGCGTGCCGGGCTGGAGGATCTTGAGACGGCGCGGGATCTGCTGGACACGCTGGCCGCCCACAAGGAGGGCTGCGTGGGTATGGCCGCCAACATGATCGGCGTCAATAAGCGCATCATCGCGTTTGATAACGAGGGGGAATATATGGTCATGCTCAATCCCGTCATCGTGAAGCAGTCCGGGCCCTACGAAACGGAGGAGGGCTGTCTGTCCCTGACCGGACGGCGGAAAACGAAGCGGTTCCAGACCATCAAGGTGCAGTGGCAGAATGAAAAGCGCCAGACCCGGCTCAAGACCTTTACCGGCTGGACGGCGGAGATCATCCAGCACGAGATCGACCACTGCGACGGCATCCTCATCTGAAAGGGAGCGTTTTATGCGGAAAATTTTGATCATCGACGACGATGTGACCATCGGCGATCTGGAGCAGGAGGTGTTGGAGCGGGAGGGCTACGCTGTGCAGCGGGCCTATTCCGGGACGGAAGCGCTGCTTCTGCTGAAGGACAGCCGCCCCGACCTTGTGCTGCTTGACCTGATGCTGCCGGGACTGCCCGGCGAGGAGGTGCTGCCGCAATTGAAGGGCATCCCCGTGATCGTGGTCAGCGCCAAGGCGTCTGTGGAGGATAAGGTCGACCTCTTGCTGGGCGGCGCGGCGGACTATCTGACCAAGCCCTTTGACACGAAGGAGCTGCTGGCCCGTGTGGCCGTGCGGCTGCGGGAAAACGCCCGCTCTCCGCTGGCGGCGGTCTATACCTGCGGCGAGCTGACGCTGGACACGGCCTCCCATGCGGTTCGCGCCGCCGGACGGCCTGTCCAGCTGACCCGCACGGAATACGCCATTCTGAAGCTGCTGATGCAGAATCCCGGTCAGGTGCTGGCAAAATCCGTCCTGTTGGATCGTATCAGTGCGGACACGCCGGATTGTACGGAAAGCTCGCTGAAAACCCATGTCAGCAATCTGCGGGGCAAGCTGCGGGCCGTGTCGGGCCGGGACTATGTGGAGGCGGTCTGGGGGATCGGCTTCCGGCTGGCGGCGGAATCTTGACCATTTCTTGACCGTTTCCTTGACCGCTTTCTTGACCTTTGGCGGATACCATACCGGTATCAAGCAAAGGGAGGTACTTAATTAATGGAATATGTGTTGGAAACCAGCGCCCTGACCAAGCGTTACCGGGGTTTTACCGCGCTGGACAGCCTTACCATGCGTGTCCCGAAGGGGGCGATCTATGGCTTTGTGGGGCGGAACGGCGCAGGCAAGACCACGCTGATCCGCCTGATCTGCGGCTTGCAGGAGCCTACAGGCGGCAGCTTCACGCTTTACGGTGTCCGGAACACGGACGCGAGGATCTGCCGCAGCCGCCGCAGAATGGGTGCCGTGGTGGAAACGCCCTCCGTCTACACGGATATGACGGCGGAGGAAAACCTCCGCCAGCAGTATCTTGTGCTGGGAATGCCCTCCACTGAGGGCATTCCGGAGCTGCTGCGGCTGGTGGGGCTGGAGGACACCGGAAAAAAGAAGGTGAGGCATTTTTCGCTGGGTATGCGCCAGCGGCTGGGGATCGCCGTGGCGCTGGCGGGGAACCCGGATCTTCTGGTGCTGGACGAGCCGGTCAACGGCCTTGACCCCCAGGGCATCATCGAAATACGGGAGCTGATCCTGAAGCTCAACCGGGAGCACGGTATCACGGTGCTGATCTCCAGCCACATTCTGGACGAGCTTTCCCGCCTTGCCACCCATTACGGCTTCATTGACGGCGGATGCATGATAAAGGAGATCAGCGCCCAGGAGCTGGAGAGTCGCTGCCGCAAATGCATCCGGGCGTCGGTCAGCAGCACAGGCGCATTGGCGCGGGTGCTGGATGCCATGGGAGCCGCCTACAGCATCGTGGACGATTCTCAGGCGGATATCTACGGCGAGGTGCAGATCACCGCGCTGGTGGAAGCGCTGGGCCGCGAAGGCTGCACGGTCTACAGCGTAAAGGAGCACGACGAAAGTCTGGAAAGCTTCTATATGGAGCTGGTGGGAGGTGAGCGCCATGTGTAAGCTGCTTCGTGCCAACTTCTACCGCCTGCGCCGCAGCCGTGCGTTGTGGCTGTGTATGGCGGCGGCCTTTGCTCTTTCTACGGTATTTCTGCTGCGGATCGGCGCCGATAATGAGAGTATGAATACGCTGGATGTTATCTTTTTGCAGGTGTTCCCGTTCCTGCCGATCCTGCATGCGGCCTTTATCAGCCTGTTTCTGGGGGTGGAGTATCAGGACGGGACACTGCGCAATAAGCTGATCGCCGGCCATTCCCGCGGGACGGTCTATGCCGCCTATCTGCTCGTCAGCATAGCGGGCTGCTTCGCCATTCTGCTGGCATGGATGGCTAGCGCTGTGATCGGCGTGGTCAAATTCGGCTGGTTTGCCGCACCGGCAGAGGTTCTACTGTTGAATGTCGTGACGATCCTTTTGCTGACGGCGGCGCTGGCCGCCCTCCTGACGCTGCTGTGCCTGCTGATCCCCAACCGCGCCGTGTCCGCTGTGGCTGCGATTTTGCTGATGTTCGGCCTGATCGTGGTGGGCAGCGTCTTCTATAACGCGCTGTGCGAGCCGGAGATGGCCTCTGCCGCCGTCATGACGGCCAACGGCTTTGAGGTAGGGGAGCCGGAGCCCAACCCCAATTATGTCTCCGGTGCGCTGCGGACGGGGTATCAGTTTATCGTGGACGCACTGCCCACCGGGCAGGCGATCCTGCTGGCCAATCAGGAGCTGGCGCATCCGGCGGTTTCCCTGTGCGCCTCTGTGGGCATCGTGCTGCTGTCCGGTGCTGTGGGTATGGCCATTTTCAAACGCAAGGATTTGAAGTAAGGAGCATGGTATGGAGATCTGGTGGATGGTACTGACTGGCCTGTTGGCGCTCTGCACGCTGGTTCTGCTGCTGCGCCTGACGGCGCTGCGCCGCTCCCTCCGGGAGGTGGCAGAGGAGCTGGAGGAAAAGCTGCAAACCGACACCAACACCCTGATCTCCCTCTCCACCGGCGACCGGGCTGCCATGGCCATGGCAGCCCGGATCAACCGGCAGCTCCGCATGCTCCGGAAGGAGCGCCTGCGGCTGCAAAACGGCGACAATGCGCTGAAAGCGGCGGTGACCAACGTTTCCCACGACCTGCGCACACCGCTGACGGCCATCTGCGGGTATCTGGATCTGCTGGAGCAGGAGCCCCACTCTCCGCGGGGCAAGCGGTATCTGGCGGTCATCCGGGAGCGGGCGGACGCCATGCGCACGATGACGGAGGAGCTGTTCCGCTACTCCGTCGTCACCGCCGCCACAGACGAGCTGAACCGGGAACCGGTCTGCCTGAACCACGTTCTGGAGCAGAGTCTGGCAGGTTTTTACAGCGCGCTGTCCGCCCGCGGTATCACGCCGGAGATCCAGCTGGCGGAGACGGCTGTTGTGCGGGAGCTGGACACCGCCGCGCTGCGGCGGATCTTTGACAACATTCTCAGCAACGCCGCCAAGTATTCCGATGGAGACCTGGTCGTCAGGCTGATGCCGAATGGCGCCGTGACCTTTACGAACAGCGCCCAGAGCCTGAACCGGGTACAGGCGGAGCGCCTTTTTGACCGCTTCTTCACCGTGGAGACGGCTAGCGGCTCCACCGGTCTGGGTCTGTCCATCGCCAGACTGCTGACGGAGAAGATGGGCGGCAGCATCGACGCGGCGTACAGCGGCGGACGGCTGACCATCCGCGTGGCGTTTCCCCAATGACACTCTGCATAAGAAAAACCCCACGGAGGTGACTCCGTGGGGCTTTCTTATGCTTCTTCACTTTGCGGATTGGGAATATTTACGCCGATGCCGTTGATCTCCACGCCGTCGTCGGCGGGGATCAGGATGTACCTTCGCCCGTCGATGAACCGGGCCTCGATCATATAGCTGTACTCCGGGGCCACGGTGATCTTCACCTCCGGCGTGGTGATCTGGAATTTGCCGCTTTCAATGATGTTCTTCGGGTTCAGCGCCGCGTCCTCGCCGTACTGTTTGCGGCACTCCTGCTGGAAGGCCTCCACCTTCTCGGCGGGCACGCCGCTGTTGGTCAGCACGTCGCCCACCTCACGGACGGACAGGGTGAGCGGCTGGGGATCCTTGCTCTCCTTGTGCTCCTCGATGCGGCCCCGCAGCTGCTCGTGAACGGACTGCACCACGTCGTAACGGCAGTCCTTTTGCAGCGTGTCGCCCAGCGTGGTGCTGAATATGTTCTTCTGCTCCTCGGCGGACATGGGCGGCTGGTCGATACGGAACACCGCGTCAATGACCTCCTGATGGATCTGGGCGGTATTTTTGCTGTAAAAGAGGGCGTTATAAATGTTGGCCGACCGGTCGTCAAAGGCCGGAAACAGGAAGCCAAGCTCCGGCGACAGGGCGATGTGTCCGGTGGAGGCGCTGTGGAAGCCGCTGTCCTCGTTGCTGTATTTCAGCTCCAGCGTGGGCGCTTTCACCGGGCAGATGCTGCACACGAAATAGCGGTACACCGTGTCGGAGGCGTCGTCCATCATCTCGTCGTCCCGGCCACGATAGGGCACGTCGTAGGTGTCGGCGGCCAGCAGAATGAGATAGTTGGTCTCGCCCATGTCCATGGCGTCGATGATGCGGCGGCACAGCTCCTGCCGGGAATTGGGGTCCTGTAAGCCCGTCTGGCGGATGGTTTGCAGCAGACGGTGCTCGTCGCTGTTGGACACCTGCGCGGTGGAGAATTCAATGTCGATCAGGTTCCGGCCCAGTGTGCCGGACAGGGCCTTTTTCAGAAGCCCCAGATACATCTCCTGCTCCTCCTGAGACATTAAGCCCAGCGAAGCATCGATGTAGGAGATGATCTCCCTGTTGCTGTTCACATAGCAGCCGTAGATCTTGCTGATGGCGTTTTTGTCCAGCTTGAAGCGGCGGCGGATCTCGTTCAATTCTTTCTGGTTCATAGGATGCCTCTTTTAATAGTCGGAATTCAGCCACGGCTTCTGGCCATAATGCAGCAGCCGGGCCAGCTCACGGGCCTTTTCATCGTTGTCGGCGGTGGCGGCGCCCAGCCGCAGCATGGCTTCCAGTCCGCACGAGCCCATCAGCAGCGACGCAAGGTCGCCCTGCCGGCAGATGACGGTCACGTCCGCTGTGCTGTCTGCCGCGGCCACGGCCCAGCGCCCGCCGTCAAAGGCGATGCGCAGGCATTTATCGCAGTCCGCCATCTCGTCCCGATAGCGGAAGGCCGCTGTCAGCGTACCCGCCGGGAAGGTGCGGTAGGCGGTCTTTTCCATGAACATCTCGCCGTCCACCAGCTTGAACATGGTGCCGATGGCGGAGACGTTGGTCTGCAAGAAGCCGTAGTCGATGTAGTTTTTCGAGATGTCCTGCGGATCGTCCAGCAGGTGGTGGAAGTCCTCCTCGCCGGTGCGAAGGATCACCGTCTGGGCCAAGTCCTCCTGTAACCGCAGAGCGCCCAGCAGCGCCCGCAGCACAGCGCCGTCCTCATAGACCAGCTCCTCCACGGAAAGACGGTTCTGGGTATAGTTGCTGTCGCTGGCGCTTTCAAAGCGGTAGGCCACATAGCCACGCAGCTGTTCGCCGTCATAGTAGCCGATGCGCCGCACCTGAATATCCCCACGGGCGGCCCGAACCTCCTCCTCAAACTTTTCCACCATGCCGTGGTTTTTCGCCGCGAAGCGGCTGTGGCAGGCCAGCGCCGCGTCAAAGTCCTCCGGCTGCATCAGCCGCAGGTGCTCCCGCACAGCGGCATCGACCTTGGGCAGCGCCGCCGTGGGCAGGTGGTATTCGTAGAGCTTTCCCGCGAAGCCGTAGCCCATCCGCCGGTAAAACCCGATCTGAAACGGCAGCAGCAGCGTCAGCAGCGCGCCGATGCGCCGGGCGTAGTCCTCAAAGTACCGCACCATCTCCAGCGCCACGCCCTTTTTCTTATGTAACGGGTGCACCTCCAGCGCCATCAGGCCGCAGGCAGGCTGCATTTTGCCGAAGAAGTTCATGGAGAACCGGATCAGCTTCATGGTGGCCAGCAGCGTGCTGTCCTCAAACAGCCCCACCGTCTGCGTCTGCCGATCCTCCCGCAGCTCCAGCCGGTGCTTGTCCCGGTAATGCTGGCGGCACTCCTCGTCCAACGACTTATAGGCGGGGTAGGAGTTGAGATAGATGTCCAGATAGGCCTCAATGTCCGCCTCGGTCAGCGGACGGATCGTCCAGCTGCGTTCCGTTGTTCCGTGCTCCATAGCGTTCACTCCTTTCACAGCGCTTCAAAATGATACCGGGGCTTACCCAGGCTCTTTTTGCCGTATTCGATGGCCTCGGCGGGGCAGTAGCAGATGCAGGCCATGCAGTGAGTGCAGCTGCCGCCCCACACGGGCCTGCCGTTTGGCAGCGTGATGTTGTTCAGCGGACAGCGCTTCGCGCACTGGCCACAGCCAGTGCACCGCTCCGATACCCGGAAAGGCCCGTCCTTGACGAAAAGCGCGTAAAAGGCCGGATTTACCGGGCCGCTCATGCAGCGGTCATACAGATTATTGCGGGGCGCGGGGAACTCCTGCCCGCTCTCGATGCAGCGGATGGCCCTGTCCACGTCCGGCTCCGCACGGGATACGATCTGCCGGGCCTCCTCCACCTGCGGCGCGTTGAACATGGCGATGTAGTTCTCCGGCATGACGATCTGGGCCGTGCCCATATAGCGGAGCTTCTTCTGCCGGGCAAGCTGGCGGTTATACCGGGCGGCATTGCCGATCTCACTGCCGCAGGTCATCACGAACCAGACCTGCCCCGCTTTGGGAAACTCCGTTTGCAGCAGCCAGTCCCGCACCACTCTCGGAAGCCGCCACCCATAGGTTGGCGATACCACAATGAGCTGGCGGCCTGTGGGTACCGGAGCCGTATCGTTTGCTTTAACGCGGTCGTTTATGCTGAAAAGCGGCTCATGCAGCGCTTCCGCGATGCGCCGGGCCACATACCGGCTGTTGCCGGTGCCTGTAAAATAGAGTACCATGTGTTCCTCCTTATCCGCCGTCCGGCCGGCGTTACTGCGGTTCGCCGTCGTGGGCCAGTACGAACCGGGCGAACGCCTCGTAGGTATAGCCCTCCATCCGCTGGTGATCCGGATAGACGCGGGAGAAGCAGGCCGGTATCTCGTGGCGGGTGAGGTTTTTCTCAATGCACGGCGTGCAGCCCCGGTCGTGGTTGCGGGGGTGGTTGGGGCAGCCCATGTTGGTGCAGGTGCACATTTTCACCGCCTGTTCCGTTCCGGAGCTACCGTTTTTGCTGTGATCCGCCATGGGCGTCCCTCCTGTCGTTGTATCCTGTATCCTACTCTAAGGGCAAAGCGCCGCGCAAGTCAAGTGTTTTTTCAGCTTGCGGAAAATATCCCTCGACACACGCCCGACCCGATGGTATAGTGATAGCAAATCCATCCCCAAGGAGGCGCTCCATGACAAAAATTCTATTCATCTGCCACGGCAACATCTGCCGCAGCCCTATGGCGGAGTTCGTGATGAAGGAACTGGTGAAAAAGGCGGGGCTTTCGCCGCAGTTTTATATCGACTCCGCCGCCACCAGCCGCGAGGAGATCGGCAATCCCGTTTATCCGCCGGCCCGGCGGAAGCTGGCGGAACACGGCGTGCCCTGCGGCGGTCACGCGGCGCGGCAGCTTACCGGCGGCGACTACGCGGAATACGACCTGCTGATCGGCATGGATCAGGCCAATCTGCGGAACATGCGCCGCATCTGCGGCGGCGATCCGGAGGGGAAGCTGCATCTGCTGCTGGACTACACCGGCAGCCCCGGCGACGTGGCCGACCCGTGGTACACCGGGGACTTCGAGGCCACATGGCGTGACGTGCTGGCGGGCTGCCGCGGTCTGCTTGCCGCGCTGACAGCGCGCTGAGCATATTTCTATAGGTATCGGGGGCGTGTCCGGCTATGGACACGCCCCTTGTGCAATTCAATCGTCCCAGCCGCTGAACTTTCCCGTGTTGCCGAAGGTGATGGAGCCCTTGCCGTACTTGCCGCGGATGGCGTCCATGGCCTGTTCCAGCCGCTCCTGCTTCTCGTCCCGGCGGGTCGTGTCGCCCGCCAGCAGGTCGAGCTGCTGGTAGCTTTCACCGTCCGGCGTCAGGTACAGCGCCGTCACCGTCAGGGCGCGGATGGGCTCCGGTGCGTGCCACGCCTGCTGAGCCAGCGTCAGCGCCGCCCGATAGATATCCTTTTGCAGATGGGTGGGGCCGCTCAGCCGGGTCTGGCGGGTGAACTGGCGGAAGTCCGCGTACCGGATGGTCAGCGCCACGCCGCCGCAGTACATGCCGTACCGCCGCAGACGGCCCGCCACGCTGTCCGCCAGCGCCGACAGTCCGGCGCGCACCTGCTCCCAGCGGGTCAGGTTGGTGGGGAAGGTGGTGCCGTTGCCCACAGATTTCACCGGCTCCGCCTCGTGCTGAGGACGGACGGGACTGTTCTCCTGTCCGTTGGCGTAGTCGTGCAGCTGGGCACCGTGCTTGCCCATCAGGGTCTCCAGCGTTTCCCTGGGAAATGCCGCCAGCTGGCCGATGGTCTCCACGCCGTACTGCCGCAGCAGCTTCTGGGTGGAGCGCCCTACCCCCAGCAGGTCGCCCACCGGCAGCGGCCAGACGATGCGCTGCCAGTTGTCCCGGTCAATGACGGTGGTGGCGTCGGGCTTTTTGTAGTCGCTGCCCAGCTTGGCGAAGATCTTGTTGAAGCTGACGCCCACGGAGATGGTCAGCCCCAGCTCCTCCCGCAGACGCTGGCGCAGCTGGTCGGCGATGGCTTTGCCGTCGCCGCCGAACAGGTGCATGCTGCCGGTAATGTCCAGCCAGCTTTCGTCGATACCGAAGGGCTCCACCAGATCAGTGTACTGGCCGTAGATGGCATTGACCTTTTGGCTGTACTCCCGGTACAGGCCGTGGTGGGGCGGCAGGGTAATGAGGTGGGGCGCCTTCTGCCGGGCCTGCCAGATGGTCTCCACCGTTTTCACGCCCAGTTGCTTGGCGGCCTCGTTTTTGGCCAGTACGATGCCGTGGCGGGATTCCGGGTCGCCGCACACCGCCACGGGAACGTCCCGCAGCGCCGGATAGCGCAGAAGCTCCACCGACGCGAAAAAGCAGTTCAGATCGCAATGCAGGATCACCCGATCCGCCATGACAGCCCCTCCTCTCGATAGTTTGTTCTAGTATAGTATACCATAGCTCCCGCCGTTTGCAAACCCCTACGGCGGGATTTTTTCACGCCCGGAAACTGAAAAATGTATATTCATTGTAGTATGCATAATCATAGATCAAATTGCATAAATAACGAGCATATATCCGAACATGCTATATGTATTTGCGTAAAAAGCCAGTATTTGCAGATTTGCTCTTGACATTTCCTGAATAATGCGTATAATCATGCACGTAGATTACATAAATATTCAAGGAGGAACACACCATGAAACATACAGATATCAAGAAGATCGTACTGGCCTACTCCGGCGGACTGGATACCTCCATTATCATCCCCTGGCTGAAGGAGAACTACAACAACCCTGAGATCATCGCCGTGGCCGGCAATGTGGGTCAGGCCGACGAGCTGGAGGGTCTGGAGGAGAAGGCCATCAAGACCGGCGCCAGCAAGCTGATCGTGGCCGATCTGGTGGACGAGATGGTGGACGACGTCATCATCCCCTGCCTGAAGATGGACGCCAAGTATGAGACCTATCTGCTGGGCACCGCCTTTGCCCGTCCCGTCATCGGCAAGAAGCTGGCGGAGATCGCCAAGGCCGAGGGCGCTGACGCCATCGCCCACGGCGCTACCGGCAAGGGCAACGATCAGGTCCGTTTCGAGCTGGCCATCAAGCGTTTCGCTCCCGATATGAAGATCATCGCCCCGTGGCGTGAGTGGGACATCAAGTCCCGTGAGGAGGAGATCGACTACGCCGAGGCTCACAACGTGCCCCTGAAGATCTCCCGAGAGACCAACTACTCCAAGGATAAGAACCTGTGGCACCTGAGCCATGAGGGCCTTGACCTTGAAGATCCCGCCAACGAGCCCGATCTGGACAAGCCCGGCTTCCTGGAGATGGGCGTGTCCCCCTTCCAGGCTCCTGACGAGCCCACCTATGTGACCATCGACTTCGAGGCCGGCGCTCCTGTGGCCGTCAACGGCGAGAAGATGAAGGCCAGCAAGATCATCGAGAAGCTCAACGATCTGGGCGGCAAGAACGGCATCGGCATCATCGATATCGTGGAGAACCGTCTCATCGGCATGAAGGATCACGGCATCTACGAGACCCCCGGCGGCACCATCCTGTACTTCGCCCACGCCCAGCTGGAGATGCTGACCATGGATAAGGAAGTGCTGCACGCCAAGCAGAAGCTGTCTGTGGACTACGCAGACCTGCTGTATAACGGCAAGTGGTACTCTCCCTTGCAGGAGGCCCTGACCGCCTTCGCCAACGAGGCCAACAAGGACGTGACCGGCACTGTGAAGCTGAAGCTCTATAAGGGCAACATCATCCCCGCCGGTATGACCTCTCCCTGCTCTCTGTATTCCGAGAATCTGGTGACCTTCGGCGAGAGCGACTATGACCAGTCTCAGGCTACCGGCTTCATCAACCTGTCTAGTTTGATATTTCTTCCTTTTATTGTATTGTCAGTGTGGAGGCCGGGAATATTGGAGGATTCTATTTTTTATGT
>ENA-USUG01002500-USUG01002500.1-human-gut-metagenome-genome-assembly--contig:-NODE-2500-length-27652-cov-32.236410_pt1 | contig 27652 bp, 16 predicted proteins | sample MGYA00250059_ERZ773394 | MGnify/ENA primary metagenome ERZ773394 (study PRJEB29103, sample SAMN06111957) | human gut metagenome | biome: human gut; feature: ankylosing spondylitis patient; material... | reverse complement strand
GACGAACCCATCGTCATCCGGTCGGCGGTTTCGGGCGCCAGCGTTTCGCCGAATTCGTCGCGGCTCTCGCGGCCCATGCGGTAGTCGGCTCCGGCCAGGAATCCGACGGTTCCGTCGCCCGTGCAGTCGGCGAAAAGCGGCGCTTCGAGCGTCGTCTCCTCCCCGGTTTCGATGTGGCGGACGATTACGGATTTTATCCGGCCGCCCTCTTTGTTCACCGCTACGGCGCGGCAGCTGGAGAACAGCTTCACGTTCTGCTCCCCGGCGATGAACGCACTTTTCTTCGCGTCCTCGTAGTTTTCGGCCAGCCGGGCGTTGCCTTCGCGCGAGTGGCCGAATTCGCGGATCATGCGGCCCAGTCCCTCGTTGGGGCCAAGCTCGATGACGCCGCCCAGATGCACGCGGATTTCGGAGCTGTTGTTGCCGCCCAGCACCGGGCGGTCGTTGACCAAAGCGACGCTGCACCCCAGCCGGGACGCCGCGGCCGCGGCGCACATGCCTGCGATGCCGCCGCCCACGACGACGAAATCGAACGATTCGGCGGTTTGCGGCGTTGCGGGGATGCCGAGCATCCGTTTGCGGAACGTAGCGAGTTCCGCGCTTCCGGACGGAGGGACGTCGCCCTCTTCGGTGGTGAAATAGACGGCGTCGCAGCGGCCGTCGAATCCGGAAAGGTCGGTCAGCGAAACGCTGACCGGACCTTTCCGGACGGAGACCTTTCCGTCGCACTGCCACATCCACTCGCTGCCCGTGCAGCCGAGCGTCGCGGACAGTTTCCGGCTGCCGACCCGGAGGGCGAACTTTCCGGGACCTTCCCCGTCGTACCAGGGGGCGACCCAGTTGAACGTCCGGACGTAGACCCGGTAGGTTCCCGTTTCCGGGAATTCGACCGTCGTCACGGCGTCCGCCACGGGTTTGCCCATGCCGTGCGCGATGAGGTAGGGCGAACCCATCTGGTCCATGAACTGCTGGTCCACGGCCCACCCGCCCTTGTCGCGGAAACTCTCGGCCTCGACCAGGACGCCGCTCCCGAAGGAGGCGGTGACGGACAGCAGCAGCGCTGCGGAAAGCAATGCAACCCTCTTCATGGTTTTTCAGGCGTTAGTTGATCTGTACTTCGTGCAGTTTCACCCAGCCTTCGGCCGTCTTTTCGTTGTTTACGGCGAGCTGGATGGCAGGCCGGTTCTCCTTCGTCGTGTCAACGATGGCGATGCCCCACGTGTATTTCCCCGCGGGAAGATCGACGGCCGGCGTTTCGAAGGTGTAGGAGAAGGGCTTGCTCTCGACCCAGGTCGAAGGCTCGCAGTCCTTGTCGACGAAGACCTTCTGCGCCTTGTCCGAAGCGTCGATCAAAGCGAAGGCCACCTTGTATTTGTAGTTCCACTGCGGCAGGTTGTTCGGGAAATAGCCCCAGCCCATGTTGCGCCAGCGCGAAGCGACCTTGACACGGCTGCCTGCGCTCACCTGGTCGGGAACGATCACCTGGTCGGGATAGAGACGGTAGCCGCCTTCGGAGACGAAGCGCTGCACGAGGCTGAAGGCATCGTTGAACCACGACTCGGTCTCCTGGCCGACACGGAAGTCCATCATGTTGACGCGGGCTTCGGCCGAGGAGTCGAATTCGCTCTGGCGGACATCTTCGGGGTGTCCCTGGCGGTAGCCGGCCGGGTCGTTCCAGTAGCTGTGGCTGCTGACGATATATCCGCCCTCCATGATGATGGGGACCTTGTAACGCCATTGTGCGGCGATTGCCTTCTCCCAGGTGCTGTAACCCCAGCTGGAGTTGTTCATGCCGAAGGCGTCGGAGCGGATGCAGTAGCCGTTGCTGATGGCCAGGGCCACGAGGCTTTCGCTGTTCGGGTTTGCCGTGCCCTGGCTCGTGGGATGGCCCAGTACGCGGTGGTAGTTGATCACCAGGGGAACCTTCGTGAAGTGTTTGGCGTAGAGCTTGGTGATCCAGTCGAGGACTTCGCGCTTCACCGTTTCCGTATTCTCATCGACAGCCGATACGTCGTCCTTGTTGTAAGCCACGCTGTGGCCCTCGCCCCACTTGCCGAGGCCGTAGCCGTCGATGAACGAGGTGTATTCCGGATCGTTGAACTCCTCGGCGAGGGCTGCGACGAACTTCTCGTAGTAGCGCTGGAAGATCGGGTCCTGCGGCATCGGGGTCTTGCGGTCGGGGTATTTCGGCTCCGACATCGCGTATTCGGCTCCGGCATCGTAGACGAACTGGGGCGTATTGGCGCCCTGGTCACGTCCGTCCACCACGACGCGGAAAGCGATGGGGAGTTTCAGCTCCCGGGCTTTCTGAACCAGTTTGTAAACCTTCGAATCGGGGTCTTTCCAAGCGTACTGCCCGTCTGCGGGATTCAGCACGGACCATTTCGTGCGGATATAGCAGGCCGAAGCGTAGTCCGCCACCCTTACGTTCTTTCCGAGCAGCGGTACGTAGATCTCCTTGTCGAAATAGGAGGGATCGTAGTCCGCGCTGACATACATCACCCAGCCGTTGAGCGGGTTGTGCAGCACTTCCGACTTGTTGTAGGCGGGCTTTACGGTCACACCGGCAACTTGGCCGCCTTCTTCGCCGCCGCCGTTGTCCTTCGAGCAACCGCAGGAAGCGGCGCAAAGAAATGCTGCCAGAAGACAGCCGGTCATCAGATTTCTCATGTGTATCATGTTGCTGTTTTTACGATTGATTGTCGTTGTAATGGAATATTGCCGTATCTTCCTGTCGGCCGGAACCCAGTCTCCATTCCGATACGGCAATATTTTTCAGTCGTGCGGTCCGGCGTTATTTGTTCCGGGCCAGGATCGTTCCGTGACGCAGATCGAAGATCAGCAGGTCGGAAGCGGGGATCGTGTAATACGAGTTGCGCGTCTCTCCGTCGGCGCCTCCGTGCAGTTCGCCCACCTTGCCGAGAGTCAGCGTGAGGTTCTGCTTCTTGCCTTCTGCCGTCAGCGGACAGGTGAAGCAATAGGCATTGTTCTGGTTGTAATCCGCATCGCCGACCGAGAAATTCTGGGCTACGCAGAACTTCATGCCGCTGGAAAGTTTCGTGCCGTTGTGTTCTTCGGCGTCATAGATCAGGATCTGCGGGTCGGCGAAGCTCTGCTTCAGGTTGAGTTTGCGCACGCCCCAGCCCGTACCTGCTCCGTAGGCGTAGAGATCGAGCACTTCGATCGTTGCCTCGGGATTGGCTTCCGCACCGCTCGGGTGGAATGTGACGGACAGCGGCTTCAGGTCGGTCGCCGACGAGTAGATGCGCACCTGTTTGTTCTCCATGTCGATCAGCAGGCGGTAGTTGCCGGCGCTCGGGATATTCCACGAAACGGGGGTTTCCGTCATCTTCACGTCGACAAGCTCCCCGTCGCGGAGCGCGCCGTTGCCGTCGCTCGGAACGATGTAGTAGGTCTGACCCTCCAGCTCGACGGGAATCTGCAACTCGCCGATGCTCAATTCGCCGTACCAGGCATAGAGGTTCGCATTCTCGACCGTCTTTTCGATCTCCGTCACGCTGCTGATGGCCGTGCCGGAAAGCGACACCTTGTCGGCATCGAAGACATCGACCTTGATCGGGGTTACGGTCACCTCCACGGTGCGCACTTCGGGCATTTCGTATGTGGGGCCGCCCGCATACTCCGCGATGACGCGGAACGCCAGCGTGAAGGTCTTGTTTACGGGCACTTTCCAGCGCTCGTTAGCCCAGTTGTTGATTTGCTCGGAGGTGTAGCTCCGGCTGAAGATGCCGTCGTCTTCGCTCGTCACGATGGCGGTGGACGAACCGAAGTTGTTGTTCAGCAGGTCCAGTTTGGTCGTGTAGGACACCAGATACTCGTCGGGCATCGGACGCGCGGGCGTCCAGTCGAAGGTCAGTACCGTAGCCGAAAGGTCGTTTTCGTCCAAAGCGATCTGGGAGGCGGAGGCGGTCAGCTCCAGAGTTTCCCGGACCGGGTCGCTGTCGTGTTCGTACGGGTCCCATTCACAGGCCCACTGGCCGAGTGCGAAAAGGGTCAGCAGCGACAGGTTGCATGCAAATTTTATCTTTTTCATAACTGTTTTTTTCGTGGTTGCTGATACGGTCCGGAATCTGCCGGACACATTCTTGTCTGATCCGCCCGGAGGCGGGGACGAAGGTTTTTAGCCTTCGTAACCTTCATATCCGGGATTCTGCGGGAAATTGCCGACATTCGCGTCGCGGATAGCCTGCGGAATGGGCCACAGCACGTGGAAATCCTGGATGAGGTCGCGCGCCTCGGGGTTGTACTTTCTCACGCGTTCGAGCAGTTTGCCCGTGCGTATCAGCGTGAAGCGGCGGCTCTCTTCGCCGTAGAGTTCGCGGATGCGCTCGTCGAGCAGGAAATCCATCGTCATCTCCTCGTCGGAAACGTCGGACACTTTGGCGCGGCGGCGCACTTCGTTCACGGCATCGGCGGCCTTATCGGGCATGTCCTGACGCAGGTAGGCTTCGGCCAGCAGCAGGTAGGTCTCGCCCAGGCGGAATTTCATGCGGTCCTTGTATGCGCCGGTAAGCTGGAGGTTTTCCTCCTTACCGAAGAAAAATTTCTTCAGCGCCGGGAAGAGCTGGGCCTGCGACCACGATTTGTCGTCGATGGGGCATTTTTGTCCCAGCTTGTTGGGCGTCAGCGGGTTGTTGTAGTACCAGTTGCGCTTGATGTTGTACTCCGAGTTGCGGATGTCGCCGTCTTCGAAGATGCCTTTTTCCTGAATATCGGGGAACCCCTCCTTTTCTCCGGCCGTCGTGGCGTTGGTTCCCTTGACGCCGATCCACCACTTCAGCGGATAGATCTGCGCCAGGCCGCGGCCGCCGAGCGAGTCGGCCAGTGCGAATCCGTCGATGGCGTGGTACTGGGGATTCCAGGCGCGGCGGGTCCAGTCGTCGGAATTCGTGCCGCCGCCGACCGTGTTGTACTGAAACTGCATGACCCAGATACCCTCGGTGTTGCCGGCCGAACGGTTCTGATTGTTTTCGACGAACATGTCGCTGAAATAGTCGCCGGGATCGTTCTTGGCGTTGCCGAAGCGGCTTTTCATCAGACTGTAATACGGGCAGTCGATCACGTCCTGGGCATTCTCCTCGGCCAGCTTATAGTCGCCTTCGGCGCCGCGCAGCAGGTACATTTCGCTCAGCAGGTGGCGTGCGGCCCACGTCGTAAGCTTGCCCTCCTTCACGTTGTCGGGATTGTCGGGAAGGTACGTCTTGGCAAATTCCAGGTCTTTGATGATGTTGCCCAGCACCTCGATCTTGGGATCGCGCGAGAACGAGAGCAGGAAGGGCTTCTGGATGGTTTCGACCCAGGGCACGTCGCCGTAGAGGTAGACCAGCGTGCGGTAGGCGTAAGCCCGGAAGAAACGGGCTTCGGCCTGGTAAAGCTGTTTGTCGGTGGGATAGTCCCAGTTGTCGTTCTTTTCGGAATAGATCAGCAGTTCGTTGGCCGAAGCGATCAGGTTGTAGGCCCAGTTCCAGTACGAACCGACGAAAAGCGTCGACGGGTTGAGCGTCATTTCGGCGAACGGAACCAGCGAACCGTCGCGGACGGTTCCCATGCGGCAGAGGTCGGTCGAAATCTGGAGCACCTCGTAGGCGCAGGCGCCGTTGTGCATGAAAGCGCCGTTTTCACCCCAGGTGTTGTATTCCGAGCGGGCGATGGCGTAGAGCCCCGTGGCTCCCACCTCGAAGCCCAGTGAACTGGTGTAAGTGTTGTCGGGGGCCAGCGAACTTTTCAGATCCTCTTCCAGGAAGGAGGTGCAGCCCGCAGCTATCGAGAGGATCGAACTCGCGATGCCGATCTTGATATAATTCATCGTTTTCATAGTCAGGTCTTGATTAGAAGGTTAAGGTTAATCCCAGTACGTAGGAACGGGCGGTCGGGAACGATGCGAACCAGGTGTTGTCGTAGTTCAGCATCTGGCGCATGTTGGAGAAGGCGCAGACGTTGTTCACGCTGAAATTCACGTCGATGGCGCTCAAGCCGATCCGGCGGACGAATTTCTGATTGACACGGTAGCCCAGCGTGATGTTGCGCAGCTGCACGTAGTTGAGCTTCTTGTAGTAGCCGTGGCTGAAGGAGGCCTGGTAACCCGGCGAAACGACCTCTGCGTCGGGGGTCTCCGGCGTCCAGTATTTCACGCCGTGGATGTAGTTGCCCGAACCGAACGTATACGAGGAGATGTTGGCCACGTTGTCCGTCATCCACTTGCCGAAGACGCCGTTGAACAGGAACGAGAAATAGAAGTCCTTGTAGGAGAAACGGTTGCCCATCGACATCGTGAAGCTCGGCTGTTTGCTGCCGATCACCTTGCGGTCTTTGGAGTCGATGACGCCGTTGCCGTCGACATCCTCCAGTTTGGCGGCTCCGGGCGTGGCTCCGGTCTGGTGGGCCACCTCCTTGCCGTCCTTGTCGATGAACGTGAACTCGTCGCCTTCCTGCCAGATGCCGATCATGTTCCAGTCGTAGTAGACCGACAGCGGCTGGCCGATGAACCACTTGTTGTTGATGTCGTCTCTGCCGTCGCCGCGCAGCGCGACGATCTTGTCGCGGTTGAGCGAGAAGGTGAAGTCGGTCTCCCACCTGAAATCCTTCTTGCGGATATTCTGCGAATGGAGCGTCAGTTCGATACCTTTGTTGCGGGTCTGGCCGACGTTGTAGAGAATCTTGCTGTAACCGTTCATAATGGGAACGGTACGCGACATCAGCAGGTCGTGCGTGTTGGAGAGGTACATGTCGATCGTACCGCCCAGACGGCCGTTGAAGAACTGGAAGTCGATACCGAGGTTGGCCGTATAGGTGGTCTCCCAACGCAGGTCGGGATTGCCGATACCGTCGCTCGGCAGGTAGGCCGAGTTGGCGGCGTCGCTGTTGTCGCCCCAAATATATTTGACACCATTGGTCGAGTAGAGACGGTCGAGCGACTGATAACGTGAAATGGCGTTGTTTCCGTTGGCGCCGTATGAGAGGCGGATCTTCAGCATGTCGATCCAAGAGGCGTTGTCCTTGATGAAGCTCTCCTCGCCGAGATGCCAGGCAACGGCAGCCGAGGGGAAGAAAGCCCATTTGTGGTTTTCAGCGAAGGCCGAGAACGAGTCGGCGCGTCCGGTGAGTGTCAGAAGGTATTTGCTGTTGAAGCCGTAATTCACACGGAACATGCCCGAAACGAAGTTCTCTTTCCAGAAAGACGAACTGATGGCGATCTTGTTCTCGGCGCCGTCCATCCGGTAGAAGCTCGAGTCGTCGTTTACGAAGCCTTCGCCGCTTTGCGAAGCGGCTGTATACTGGGCCTCCTGCATGGAGAAGAGACCTGTGAAGTCGATGTGATGTTTGCCGAAATTCCGGTCGAATTTAAGCACGTTCTCCCACGTCCAGTCCGTCGTGTGGTTGTTGGCCAGCTCGGCGCGGCCGTCGACTTTCTTACCCGTTACGGTGTTGCGGCCGTAGTAGGTTCCGTTCATCTGGCTGCGGTAGTTGTAGCCGAACTGCGACCGGAAAGAGAGCCCTTTGACCGGAAGTTTGAGATCGAGGAACCCGTTGGCCATGAAGTTGCGGCCCGTGCGTTTCTGGTCGGCGTTGACGTCCTTCATCGGGTTGGGCAGGTTCGAGTAGTCCATCGGCTCCTCGTAGTAGGCGCCGGTCTCGTCCTTGTAGATGCCGTAGGGGCTTTGCTTGATGGCATGTTCGAGGTTCGGCGTCGCACCGCCGGTCTCACGGTTCACGAACTGCGTGGTGAGACCTACGGACAGCCAGTCGTTCATTTTCTGGTTGATGCTGGCATAGACGTTCGTGCGCTGGTAATTCGAATTGTAAACCACGCCAGGGTTGTCCAGGTAGGAAACCGAGGCCATATAGGTGGTCTTCTCGTTGCCGCCCTGGAAGCTCAGCTGGTGGTCCATCGTGAAGACCGTGCGGAAGACATAGTCCTGCCAGTCGTTGGTGATGCCCTTGGCGTAGTTTACCTTCTCGCTGGCGCTGATAATCGAACCTACCAGCGGATCGAGCTGCTCGCCGCTGTAATTGTTCTTGAGCCGGCCCATGTCCTGCTTGAGGCGGATGAACTCGTTGGGACCCATGGTTTCGATGCGCTGCATCGGCTCGGCGATGGCGAGCTTCGTTTTGTAGGTGACATGGAATTCGCCCTGCGAACCCCGCTTGGTCTGGATCAGGATGACGCCGTTCGAGCCGCGCGAACCGTAGATGGCCACGGCCGACGCGTCTTTCAGCACCGACATGTTCTCGATGATGTTCGGGTCGAGGTCGGCCAGTCCGCCCGAGTAGGGAATGCCGTCGAGAATGATCAGCGGGTCGTTGCTGGCCGTCAGTGAGTTCTGGCCGCGGATCAGCAGGGTCTGGTTGCTGCCCGGCGCTTCGTTGCCGGTCGTGATGTTCAGACCGGCGACCTGGCCGACCAGACGGTCCATCAGGTTGTTGGTCGAGACCATTTCCAGCGTCTGTTTGCTGACGACGGCGAGACCTCCCGTGAGGTCTTTCTTTTTCTGCGTACCGTAACCCACGACGACCACTTCGTCGAGGGACTGGGCGTCTTCGGTCATCGTCACGTTTACGACATTCGATGCGCCGAGTTTCACTTCCTGGTCGGTATAGCCCAGACAGGTGAAAAGAAGCGTCGAGGATGCGGGAACTTTGATTTCATAAACACCTTGCGTATTGGATACGGCTCCGTTGTTGCTTTTGCCGTCCTTTACCACGACAACGACTCCCGCCAGCGGGGCGCCGCTTCCGTCGGTGATTTTACCGGTTACTTTGACGTCGTTCTGCTGGGCGAACGACGGTGTTGCAGACAGCAGGAATAAGAGGGAAATCGTCAGGCTGCCTATAAGCTTTTTGTACATGCTCATTATCATAAAAGGTTTCTTTTTGGTTAGTGCTTGTATCTCCGTTATAAAGGGATTGTCTGGAGGGGCGGGAGACACTTCGTCGCCTGGTGTGGTTTTCCGATCATCTTTTCATAGGTTTCAGGTTTTAATTTTTTAAATTTTTTATGTATTTCGAAGGAAAAGCGGACGCCGGGGACTTCGGACCCCGTATTGCAAAGGTCAATAAAACGGGGCGACCGGATGGGCGTCGTTTATTCGGAAATGGTTCCATTTCGTACGGAGGGGTAAAAAAAAGGAGCATATCCGGGCGCTGCGGGCGCTGCGCAGACCTGCGAAGAGTCCCGTCCGGACAAAATGAAACCTCCCTGCCGGTCGCGCGGGGCGACGGCGGGAAGGTTTCTGCGGGCAGATGCGGACGCTGCTCCGGCGGATACGAAAGCACGAGATATTCATAGCCGGTTCGGTCGGCTCCTTTCGTGCGGTTTGCGTCAGGATTTCTTCTTAAATTCGGATGGGGTCAGTTCGAAATGCCGTTTGAAACAGATGCTGAAATATTTGGGATTGGCGAATCCCGTCAGGACCGAGATCTCGGAGATGGTCAGGTCCGACTCCCGGAGCAGCTGGGCCGACCGTTTCAGCCGGACGTCCATGATGAACTCCTTGATCGACATGCCCGTGATGTCGTTGATCTTCTGGTAGAGGAGCGTGCGTCCGATCGACATGTCCGACACGAACGAATCCACGTTGTAGTCGCTGTTGTCCATGTTCCGTTCGATGTAGTTCATCGCCTTTTTCAGCAGTTCCTCGTCCATCGACGAAATGGTGATCTTCGACGGTTCGGCGATGTACTTCTTGCTGTAACGCTCCTTGAGTTCCTGCTGGCTGCGGATGAGGTTGGCAACCTGTTTGAGCAGGAAATCCATATCGAAGGGCTTGTCGATGAACACGTTGGCTCCGCATTCCAGTGCCTTGATCTTGTTTTCGGTGTTTTTGCCCAGAGCCGAAAGCATGATCACCGGGATATGGCTGGTCTTGATGTTCGAACGCAGCGAGCGGCATACCTCGAAGCCGTCGGCTTCGGGCATCATCAGGTCGGTGATGACGATCTGGGGGCAGATTCTCTCCGCTTTGGCGATGCCTTCGCTGCCGTTTGCCGCGGTGTATACGTTGTAGTGTTTCGACAGCCGTTGTTCGAGGTAGCTCCGCAGGTTGGGGTCGTCCTCGATGACCACGATGTTGCACGCCTTGCGGTCGTGCCGGTCGTTGGGAGCCATGACGTCGGATTCGGTCAGCAGGTTGTCGATTTCGGAGACCGTGTATTCGTACGATTCGGCGGCGCTGTCGGTCTTTTCGGCGTTGAGCGTGAAGGGCAGGACCACCGTGAACGCGACTTTCGAGTTGCCCGAACGGAGGGTGATGGTTCCGTTGAGGTTGCCGACCAGCTCCTTGACGATGGCCAGTCCCAGGCCGCTGCTGCTCTCGAATTGGGGACGGCGGTCGGAGAGGTGGTTGAACGATTCGAAGATGGCCTCCTTCTTGTCGTCGGGGATTTCCGCCCCGGTGTTGGTGACCGTGAAGGCGATGTATTCGGTGCCGGCGGCCGGCGGAGCGGACTCCGGGCGCTGGTCCTGCCGCGCCGGGTAGATTCTCACGCCGACATAGCCGTTTTCCGAGGCGTACTTGATCGCGTTGGAGAAGAGGTTCGTGAAGATTTTTTCGATCACGTCGTGGTCGAACTTGGTGTAGAAACTTTCATACTGGGAGTTGAAGCCGGTTTCGATCCCCTTCTTGTTGGCGTAGAACTCGAACAGCGAGAAGATGCTGTCGATGAAGCGGATCAGATCGCCCGGCTGGCGGTTCAGGGTGATCTTCTGGCTCTCGATTTCGCGGAACTGAAGCAGTTGGCTGATCATGCGCTGGATGCGCCCCACGTTCTTCTCGATCAGGTGCACGTAGGCATTGCCAGGCGCATTGGCGGGCAGGTGTTCCTTGAGCTGTTTCAGCGGGTCGACGACCAGCGTGAGCGGAGTTTTGAGGTCGTGGGAGATGTTCGTGAAGAAGTTGATCCGGGCCTGGGTCAGCTGCTTCATGTTCTGTTCCTTGATCCGCTCCAGTTCGAGCCGCTGTTCGAAAATCTTCTTGTTGGTGAAATACCGCCAGATGAAGTAGGCCACCGCCGAGAGCAGCGCCGCATAAACGAGGTAGGCCCAGCGGGAGAGGAAGGGCGAGGGGTGCACCCTGAAGCCGAGCGCCGAAACCTCGTCGCCCCACAGGCCGTCGTTGTTGGCCGCCTTGACCTCGAAGACATAGTTTCCGGCGGGCAGGTTGAAGAACTGCACCGCCTTCTGTCCCTGCGGCAGCAGGGACCATCTTTCGGAGTGTCCCAGCAGGCGGTAGGCATACTGGTTCTTCTCGGCGTTCAGGTAGCTGTTCGCCGAGAAGCGGATTTCGAAATTCGACTGCCGGTGCGACAGTTCGATCACGTCGCCCTCGCCTCCGCGGTAGGAGAGCGTGGAAATGGCTTTCTCCAGAGGCGAGTTCTTGGCGCCGGGCACGGCCGGCCGGCTGTTGATAAGCAGGTCCGTAAAATAGACTTTCGGCTTCTGGTCGTTGTATTTGATCTTTCCCGGGGTGAAGAGGATGAAGCCGTCCGTCCCTCCGAACAGCATTTCGCCTTTCGAGGTCTTGTAGCAAGCCCGCACGTAGTAGGCCCCGCAGCGGTTCGGGATGTCGATCTGCGATTTGCGGATCACCCCGTCGGTATGGTCGTAATAGTAAAGCCCGTCGTTGGTGCTGAACCAGACATCTTTCGAGGGGGTGTCTTCGAGGATGCCGAAGACTGTTTTGCCCTCCAGCCCTTCGCCGTTCCGGTCCCTGAAATTGACGTAACTGCCGTTGCGGCGCAGCAGGTTGACCCCGCCGCCACGGGTTCCGAACCAGATGTCGGAGTCGGAGGTGACGCAGTAGGAGCAGAGGTTGTTGACCGAATAGGGGGCCTCTGCGATGTAATGGCGCTTCAGAATCCGCCGTGTGGCGGGATCGACGACGTATGCGCCGTCGTGCCCGACGAGCCACAGGTTGCCCCGCTCGTCGTGGAACAGCGTTTCGATATGGATGCGGACGGCGTTTCCCTGTGCGTCTGTCAGCCGGACCGTCTCCACGCGTCCCGTACTCGCATCCTTGTACATCAGCTCGGCGTCCGGGTCGGTCAGCCAGATGCCCCGGTCGCCCTCCTTGGCGAAGTCATAGACGCTCAAAGGCTGTCCCGAGGCCGGATGGTTCATGTGCAGGTCGGAGAAACGTCCCTGCCGTTCGTCGAAGACCCGCATTCCGCCGTTGAACGCCGAGACCAGCAGCCTGTCGTTTCCGTCGTGCCACAGCTTTTTGATCATGTTCGACGTCAGGCCGCAGCGGCTCTCCTGCGTGTAATAGACGAACCGGCCGTCGCGGCGGTCCCAGCGGTTAATTCCCCCCCCCTCCGTTCCGATCCAGAGATTGCCCTCCATGTCTTCTTCGAAGCAGCTGACTATCGGGTGGTTGAGACCTCCCGGAGTGGCTTTGAAATAGTCCACGCCGTTGTCCGCGAAGGTCATGTAGGCCAGTTTGCCGCCGTATGTGCCGACCCATATCCCGCCGTCGGGATCGGGGAAGATCGACCATACCGAATTGTTGGGCAGGGAGTAGGGATAGTGGAGGTCGGAACGCAGCAGCTGCGTGCTGGCGGTAAGCGGCTCCAGCAGCAGCAGTCCCGATTGCGTCGCTACCCAGATGATGCCCTGCGAATCGAGGTGAAGCTCCTTGGCGCCGGCGGATTTCTCGTATTCGAGCGGCAGTCGGAAATACCGTCCGATCCTGCCGTTGCCGTCGCATTCGTAGAGCCCGTCCATGAGCGTGAGGACATATACCGACCCGTTGCACTCCACCACGTCGCGGATCACGCAGCTGCCGCCGCCGACGGATGCGAAGAGGACGTATTGCCCGGTCTCCCGGTTCAGGCGGTAGAGATCGCCGCCCGACGCGGCGTAAACGTACTCCTTCGTGCACACCAGCGTCAGCGTCCGCCCGGGTGCGGACATCTCCGGAGGCATCGGATAGCGGGTCACGGCGGGCAGCCGTTCGGGGCTGAACGATTCGATGCCGTTGTTGCGGATCAGCCATACCGTCCCGTCGTTGTTCGCTGTGACCGAGCCGATATTGCCCTCCAGAACGAATTCGAACTCCAGCTTCCGGTAGTTGAAGCGCAGCAGCCCTTGGTTAGTCCCTACGTACAGGCCTTTCCGGTTGTCCGTGATCACCTGTCCGTAGGACCAGTAGGAATTCGGCAAGAGGTTCGTGACTAGGTCGGTCATCCGTACGAACGACGTGCCGTTGTACATGAACAGGGCGTCGTAGCCGCTGAACCACATACGCCCGACGCTGTCCTTGGCGATGCTGTGGATGCCTCCGTAATAGGAGGTCTCGGGCATGGTGTGGAAGCGGTAGTCCGGGATGTTCAGGGCATGGAGCGCCGGAGAAATCAGCGTTGCGGCGAAAAACAGCGCCGCAAACGGAATTTTCGTATATGCCTTATGTCGGGTCATCGTTTCTTCTTTAGCACAAAGATAAAAGAAAAAGCGAAAAATAGATGCTTCGAAGCCCGGTTTTTCGGTTCTCCGCCGCCGGACCGGGCGCGCGGCGGGGAAAGCCGGGCTGCACCGCCCGGAGACGAAAAAGACGGCAGGGAAAATTCCCTGCCGTCTTTTTTATTGAATGAAGCGTTCCGGACCGGGGTGTGATTCCGGTGGGCGTTTACCGCCCCTGAAGCCCGCTTCTCAAGCGGGCGGGCGCAGAGCTTGGGCGGAATCCTGCCGGCCGCCCGTCGCCCCCTGAAGCCCGCTTCTTAAGCGGGCGGGCGCGGAACTGGATCGTAAGCCAGAATGGCCCGGCACCGCCCCTGAAACCCGCTTCTTAAGCGGGTTACCAGATGATTACGCGATCCTGTTCGGGCAGGAACATCGGTCCGTCGGCGATCGAGAAGGCGTCGTAGAAATCCTGCAGGTTGCGCAGCGTGGCGTTCACGCGCCATTTGCCCAGCGAATGCACGTCGAGTTTGGTGAGGCGTGCGATCTCCTCGTCGCGGATGTTCTGCGCCCACAGCGTGGCGTAGCCCAGGTAGAAACGCTGCTCGGGAGTGAATCTGTCGATCGGGGCGGGAGCCTCCCTGCCTGCGAGCGAATTGCGGTAGGCCGTGCGGGCCACGCGCAGGCCGCCCTGGTCGGCGATGTTCTCGCCGAGCGACAATGCGCCGTTGGCGAAGATCGCAGGCTGTCCCTCCTTGGCGGGCAGAACCTCGATCGCGTCGAACTGCTTGACCAGAATGTCCGTCTTGGCCTTGAACGCGGCGGCGTCCTCGTCGGTCCACCAGTTGTTCATGTTGCCGTCCTTGTCGAAATTGCGGCCCTGGTCGTCGAACCCGTGGGTCATCTCGTGGCCGATCACCACGCCGATGGCGCCGTAGTTCACCGCGTCGTCGGCGTCGGGGTTGTAGAACGGCGGCTGGAGAATGGCGGCCGGGAAGCAGATTTCGTTGGTCGTGGGATTGTAGTAGGCGTTCACCGTCTGGGGCGACATGTGCCACTCGTCCTTGTCCACGGGCTTGCCCAGTTTCGAAATGTTGTCGGACGTATACCAGGCGTTGGCCTCGACGATGTTCTCCCAGTAGCTCTTCGCAGGGTCGATCTTCAGCGTCGTGTAGTCCTTCCACTTGTCGGGATAGCCGATCTTCACGGTGAAGGCCGCGAGTTTCTCCTGCGCCTTGGCTTTTGTGGCGTCGGACATCCAGTCGAGGGCGGCGATGTGCTGACCGAGGGCCGTTTGCAGGTTCTTCACCATGTCGAGCATCCGGACCTTGTCCTTCTCGGGGAAGTACTTGGCCACGTACATCTCGCCGACGGCTTCCGAAAGGGTTCCGTTGGGCACCGACATGGCGCGCTTCCAGCGGGGTTTCTGCTCCTGCTTGCCCGACATCACGCGGCCGAAGAAGTCGAACGACGCGTTGATGAAGTCGTCGCTCAAGTAGCTGGCGGCTGCGCCGATGTACTGTGCGGCGAGGTAGTAGCGGATGTCCTCCAGCGGGGCGGTTTTCATCAGTTCGTTGGCGTTGGCCAGGGCCGAGGGGGTCGTCACGATGATCTGCTCGAAATCGCCGATGCCCATTGTCTTATAGTACTCGGCCCAGTCGATGGCATCGTAGGCCTTCTCGAAATCGGCCTTCTTCGTGGGGTTGTACATGGCGGGGATGTTGCGCAGTTCGACGCTCGACCAGTTTTTCTCGGCCAGCTTCGTTTCGATCGACAGCACGCCGGCGACGGCCTTGTCGATGTCGGCCTCGGGAACGCCCGACAGCCGGAAGATTTTGCCCAGATACTCCTTGTAGGCGGTGCGGATCGACTCGTTCTCGGGATCGAGGTAGTAGTCGCGGTCGCCCATGATCAGGTCGGGCTGCGAGGCGTAGAGCGCGTTGATGTCGCTGTTCATCAGGTCGGACTGCACGCCCACGCCGAAGAACGGATTGGCGATCGAGGAGTGGAGCCTGGCCACTGCGGCGGTCAGCTGCGAGCGGTCGCCGATGGCGAGAATTTCGTCGACGGCGGCCTTGATCGGAGCGGCGCCCTCGGCGTTCAGGCGCACCGAGTCGAGCCCCATCTTGTAGAGGTCCGAAATCTTCTGCTCGACGCTTCCCGGCTCGGCTTTCTGCTGCGTCATGCCGGAGAACAGTTCGTTGATGCGCTTCTCGTTGTTGTCGCGCAGGATGTCGAACGAGCCGTAGCGCGCATATTCGGGCTTCAGGGGGTTGTTCTTCTGCCAGCCGCCCGTGGCGTACTCGTAGAAATCGGCGTTGGGGGCTACCGACAGATCGAAGTTCGCCATGTCGAGGGCCGGGGTCTTGGGGGTATTCTGACAGGCTGTCATGCAAGCCATTGTTGTTGCGAAAAGAATGATTTTTTTCATGTCGTTCGGGATTTGATAAAACGGGGACTTCCGTGAAAACCGGAAATCCCCGCCGTTGTAATTGTTACGGTATGCCCGGTTAGTCACGGATGGCCGCAACGCCCGGCAGGTCGCCGAATTCGATGTATTCGAGCAGCGCGCCGCCGCCCGTCGAGATGTACGACACCTGGTCGGCCAGGCCGAACTTGTTGATGCAGGCTACCGAGTCGCCGCCGCCGATGAGCGAGTAGGCGCCGTTCTTCGTAGCCTCGGCGATGGCCTGGGCCACCTCCTTGGAGCCGGTTGCGAACTTGTCGATCTCGAACACGCCCACGGGGCCGTTCCAGAGGATGGTCTTGCAGCCCAGGATGTGCTCGCGGAAGACCTTTTTGCCCTCCGAGCCGATGTCCAGACCCTCCCATCCGTCGGGAATGTCGTTGGCCGGCGCCTCCTTGGTGTTGGCGTCTGCCGAGAATGCGTCGGCGATCAGCGCGTCGGGCGACATGACCAGCTGCACGCCCTTCTTCTTGGCCAGCTCGAGGATCTCGAGCGCTACGGGGAACATGTCGGGTTCGCAGATCGAGCCGCCGACCTTACCGCCTTGCGCAGCCGCGAAGGTGTAGGTCATGCCGCCGCCGATGATGATCGAATCGACCTTCTCGATCAGCGCCTTGATCACGCCGATCTTCGACGAAACCTTCGATCCGCCCACGATGGCGCAGAACGGATGGGCCGGGGCCTCCATCAGCGAGGAGATGGCCTTCACCTCTTTCTCCATCAGGTAGCCGAACATCTTGTCGTTGGGGAACTGTTTGGCGATCAGGTAGGTCGAAGCGTGCTTGCGGTGGGCCGTGCCGAACGCGTCGTTGATATAGCAGTCGGCCAGCGAAGCGAGTTTCTTGACGAACTCCTTCTGCGGACCCTCTTTCAGGGCCTTCTTGGCGGCGTCCTTCTCCTCCTTCGAGGCGTCTTCGGCCAGGCCGCGGGGCTTGCCCTCCTCCTCGGCGTAGAAACGCAGGTTTTCCAGCAGCATAACCTGTCCGGGCTTGAGGTTTTTGGCCATTTCGGCGGCCTTCTCACCGATGCAGTCGCCGGCGAACTCAACCTTCGTGCCGAGGTTTTTCTCGACGGCGGGAACGATCTGCTCGAGCGAGTATTTGGGATCGGGATTCTTCTTGGGACGTCCCATGTGCGACATCAGGATCACCGAGCCGCCCTCGGCGAGCACCTTCTTGATGGTGGGGATGGCGGCGCGGATGCGCGTGTCGTCCGTCACTTCGCCCTTCTCGTTGAGGGGCACGTTGAAATCCACGCGGATGATCGCGCGCTTGCCTTTGAAATCGTAGTTGTCGATCGAGATCATAGCTATTTGATTTTTAAGTATTTTGTTGAAATGATTTTCGGTAAGTCCTAATTCGGGACAAATTTATGAAAATATTTTAAGAATCTGTTATTTTGATAACAGAAAAACAGGTGCCAATTTTTAATTCTTAATTTTTCATTTTTAATTGACGCCTGCCGTCTAATATTTGTACCGTATCCACTTGAACAGCTCCTTGAGCGACGGTTTCTTGCCGTACATGAAGATGCCCACGCGGTAGATCTTCGCCGCGAACCACACCATGCCCACGAACGAGGCGTAGAGCACCACGAGCGAGAGAGCGACCTCCCACAGCGGAATGTCGTAGGGGATGCGTGCCATCATAACGATCGGCGAGGTGAACGGAATGATCGAGAACCAGAAGGCCAGTTGCGAGTTGGGGTCCTTGATGACGACGAACATCATCAACAGCGCGAGGATGATCGGCAGCGTGATGGGCATTTGCAGCTGCGAGGCGTCCTGCACGTTGTCCACGGCCGAACCCACGGCGGCGAACATCGCCGAGTAGAGCAGGTAGCCGCCGAAGACGAACAGCAGCAGACTGACGAAGATCTTGACGATATAGCCCAGGTCGGTCATGGCGGCCACGGCTTGTAGCATCTCGGGGTTCATGCCGGACATCGAAGCCGCGTCGGGCATGCCCTGCTGCATGGCCTGGGCGCTCGCCATCACGTCTTCGGGCATCAGATGGGGCATCACCAAAGCTCCGACGCCGGCGATCAGCACGCCCCAGAGCAGCACCTGTACGATAGCCACCGAGGCCACGCCGAGGATTTTGCCCATCATCAGGTCGAAGGGGCGCACCGACGAGACCATCACCTCCAGCACGCGGTTGTTCTTCTCCTCGATCACCGACTGCATGACCATCGAGCCGTAGATCAGCAGGAACATGTAGAGGATGAATCCCAGGACGTAACCCACGCCCGTGGCCACGGCCGACGACTGTGCCTGCGTGTCCTCCTCCTGCGACTTGTCGTTGCGGAAGGTCTGCATGTTGACCGAGGTCTTCACCTCGTCGAGGATCTGCGAGAGGTTTTCGATGTTGTAGGCCTTGAGTTTCTCGGCTTCGAGGATGCGCTCGATCTGCCCCGTGATGTTGCTTTCGAGGGAGAGCGACGACGACGAGTTGGCGTAGAGCCGGACGTTGTTCGGGTTTTTCAGGATGTCGCCGCCGATGTAGAGCACGCCGAATTTGTCGGTCAGCTGCTTGCGGGCCTCCTCGGTCGGGAGTTCCGTGGTCTCGAAACGGATCTCCTCGTCGTTTTCGAGTTTCGGGGCCACCAGCCCGCTGTCGTCGATGACGGCGATGACCTTCTCGTCGCCCCGCGAGAACTGCATGATGAGCGCCGGGGCGGCCATCAGCCCGATCATCAGCACGGGCATCAGCAAGGTGGTGATGATGAAGGATTTTTTACGTACGCGCTCGTTGAACTCGCGCTGGATGATGATGGATATGTTGGACATGACAGGATGTGATTAAGTCGTTTGTCGTTGGTTTTCGAAACTCCTCCCCTCTTCAACGGGGGATTGTCGTCTGGCCGGAACGGCTTTTCATAACGAGCCGTTCACGGCTCTGATGAAAATGTCGTTCATCGAGGGGATGATCTCGCGGAACGAACGCAGTTCGACGGCGTCGTTGACCGCGCTGATGACCCCGCGCACGTCGGCGTCGCTCTCGACGTGGAGCTTGAGCGTCCGGTAGACCGACTCCTCCTGCGTGCCGTCGAGGATTTCGCAGCGGCCCGCGACGGCCTGCCGCAGGGTCTGCTCCTCGCCGCGGTAGGCCACTTCGAAGATGTTGGAGCCGTGGCGGCGGCGGATTTCGTCGACCTCGCCCGAGAGGATGTTGCGCGATTTGTTGATCAGCGTGATGTGGTCGCAGATCTCCTCCACCGAAGACATGTTGTGCGTCGAGAAGATGATCGTCGCGCCCTTGTCGCGCAGCGCCAGGATTTCGTCTTTCAGCAGATTGGCGTTGATCGGGTCGAAGCCCGAGAACGGTTCGTCGAAGATCAGCAGCTCGGGTTCGTGCAGGATCGTGACGATGAACTGCACCTTCTGGGCCATGCCTTTCGAAAGTTCCTCCACCTTCTTGTCCCACCACTCCTGGATGCCGAACCGGACGAACCACTGCTTCAGCCGCACGACGGCTTCGCGGCGCGAAAGGCCCTTGAGACGGGCGAAGAAGACGGCCTGTTCGCCGACCTTCATCTTCTTGTAGAGACCCCGTTCCTCGGGCAGATAGCCGATGCGGTAGATGTCGTCGGGAGCGATCTCCCGGTCGCCGAACAGCACGCGGCCCGCGTCGGGCGCCGTGATGCGGTTGATGATGCGGATCAGGGTCGTCTTGCCGGCTCCGTTGGGTCCGAGCAGTCCGTAGACCGAACCTTTGGGGATGGCGAGCGATACGTCGTCGAGCGCCGTGTGCGAAGCGTAGCGTTTGGTGACGTGTTCTACTGTGAGTAAATCCATAGTCGCTGATGTTTTGTTTTTGGATCGTTACGGCGACAAATATAGGAACAAATTTTGAATATCAAAAAATATTTATCGTTTTTCGATAAAGTTTTTCGAATGTCTCTTTGCAGGACATTCGTATGGCGGGCGGGACCCCATGCAGGGGTTATGATCCGGTTCGCAGGACGACGGGGCGGACGGGGCTTTCGGATCGGCGGGAGAGGCGTCGGGCGGGTTTCGGAGATGGCGAATTTCATCCCGGGGAGCTGCCGGGAGGCGGAAATTTCCGGTGTCGGAATGCGGGCGGTGTCGAGAATCGGTTTCGGTTTTGGCCGGGGGGGGTGTTCTTCGGGTTTCGTCGGTTTGGTTTGTTCGGGCGGGCGGTTTTGCCCGTTAATCGGGGACCTCGCCTGTATATAGTACGAAAAAAGACCCCGGCATACGTAACGGACACTGCGATTTTTTATCCGGGAGTGTTGCATTTGCGCGAAAATTCGTTACATTTGTACGGGCCTTCGGACGATTTCGGTTTTCGTTCGCAGAAAATAGGGCCGGGTGGGTGTTCCGCATGGTTTTGCGGAGCGCTGTTTTATGTACCTTATTTAACCCAATTTAAATTTCTAAAAATGAAAAAACTGCTGATCCTTTTCGCCTGCCTTCCCCTGCTCGGGGCCTGCACGCAAACCGAACCGGTTTCCGGAAACCGCGCTGCGGCGATCGTCGCCGAAATCCACAACCCCCGCTCCAAAAACGTCGTCGTGGCTTCGCACCGGGGCGACTGGCGCAACTACCCCGAGAACTCGATCGCCGCCATCGAATCGGTGATCGGCATGGGCGTGGACATCATGGAGCTGGACCTGAAACTCACGAAGGACAGTGTGCTGGTGCTTTGCCACGACCGGACGATCGACCGCACGACTTCGGGCAAGGGCCGCGTCTGCGACATCACCTACGACTCGATCCGGCGGTGCGTGCTGAAGACGGGTCACGGCGTGAAGACGACGCACCGTATGCCGACGCTCCGCGAGGCGCTGGAGGTGTGCAAGGACCGGATCGTGGTCAATGTCGACCAGGGTTACGAGTACTACGACCTGGTGCTGGCCGTCACGGAGGAGCTGGGCGTCACGGATCAGATTCTGATCAAGGGCAAGCGCAGCACGGATGCCGTGGCCGCGAAGTTCGCCGAGCATCCGCGCAACATGATGTACATGCCGATCATCGACATCCTCAAGCCGCAGGGCAGGGCGCTTTTCGCCGAGTATCAGGAAAAGGGCATCGCGCCGCTTGCCTACGAGGTCTGCTGGAACAAATACACCCCCGAGGTGAAGGAGTGCATGGACAAGGTCGTGGCGGGCGGCTCGAAACTGTGGGTCAACTCGCTCTGGGCCTCGCTCTGCGGCGGGCTGGACGACGATGCGGCCTTCGGCGGCGACCCGGCGGAAGTCTACGGGAAGCTGGTCGACATGGGGGCCACGATGATCCAGACGGACCGTCCCGAACTGCTGATATCCTACCTCCGCTCGCGCGGGCTGCATAATTAAGGAGCTGCAATGAACCGCATTTCCCGCTTCTACCGCATCAGCGCCCCCGCTCCCGCCCGGGAGATGGACGAGGCCGCCCGCGACAAATACTACCGCCGCCTGCGCATGCAGGCCTTCATCGCCGCCACGCTCGGTTACAGCCTCTACTACGTCTGCCGGACGAGCCTCAACGTGATGAAGAAACCGATTCTCGACAGCGGCTCGCTGGACGCCTCGCAGCTGGGCGTTATCGGCTCGGCGCTGCTGTTCGCCTATGCCATCGGCAAATTCGTCAACGGATTCATCGCCGACTACTGCAACATCAAACGCTTCATGGCCACCGGCCTGATCGTCTCTGCGGCGGCCAACATGCTGATGGGCGTGCTGGGGCTGATGCACTCGGTCATCCCCACGGCCGTGATCTTCATCGCGTTCGCCGTGATGTGGGGCCTGAACGGCTGGTCGCAGTCGATGGGCGCCGCCCCGGCGATCATCTCGCTCTCGCGCTGGTATCCGCTGAAAGAGCGGGGGACCTACTACGGTTTCTTCTCGGCGAGCCACAACCTCGGGGAGTTCTTCTCGTTCCTGTTCGTGGGTTCGATCGTGACCTTCGCAGGCTGGCAGGCGGGCTTCTTCGGCTCGGCGATAGCCGGGGCCATCGGCGTGGTCGTGATCCTGCTGATGCTGCACGACACCCCGGAATCGAAGGGTCTGCCTCCGGTGGAGGCGCTGGCGCACGAGAAACCGGCGGCCTCGGCCGACAAGTCGGTGAAGGAGATTCAGAAGCAGGTGCTGCGCACCCCCGCGGTATGGATTCTTGCCGCTGCGAGCGCCTTCATGTATATCTCGCGCTACGCGATCAACGGCTGGGGCGTGCTGTTCCTGCAGGAGGCGAAGGGTTTTTCGGACGTCGAGGCGATCTCGGTGGTCTCGATCAACGCGCTGCTGGGCATTCTCGGCACGGTGCTCTCGGGGTGGTTCTCGGACAAGCTCTTCAAGGGCGACCGGAAGGTTCCGGCGCTGATTTTCGGCGTGCTGAACGCCGCGGCGCTGGCGCTGTTCTTCTACGGAGGCAACGCCATGTGGGTCAACGTGCTGTCGATGGTGCTGTTCGGCATCGCCATCGGCGTGCTGATCTGCTTCCTGGGGGGCCTGATGGCCGTCGACATCGTGCCGCGGAAGGCTACGGGCGCCGCACTGGGCGTCGTGGGGATGACTTCCTATATCGCTGCGGGCATTCAGGACGTGGCGAGCGGCTGGCTGATCGACTCCAACATCACCGTTGCCGCCGACGGGGTGAAACACTACGATTTCGGCCCTGTGGCGATCTTCTGGCTTGCGGCGGCGGTCATCTCGTTCCTGCTGCCGCTGTTGAACCGCGGCAAGGTCAAGGAGTTTTAGAAAACCCGGAACAGATTCGAAAAAAAACGTTGCAGGGCCTTTGCCTGCAACGTTTTTTCGTTTGTGCGGAGCGGGCCGCTTTATCGGTCGACGCCCTGTTTTCCCTGCTCCGCAGGCCGGACGGTGATGATGCTGTCGACGACGAACTTCGTGAAGCCCCGCCAGGGCAGCGCCCCGAAATACTCCTTATAGTGCAGTTCGAGCGTCTTTCCCCCTTGCAGCATCAGCTCGCGCGCCAGCGCTTCGTTCTCGACCGAGAACTCGAACTCGTAGGACTGGATCGACCCGGCGGCTTTCGAGCGGATGCCGGTCTGGATCAGTTTGCCTTCGTAGGTCTTGAAAAGCACGCCCTTGTAGACGACGTAGTTCAGTTCTCCGCTCTTGACGCCCTCGCCGAAGACGAAGAAGAACCGGAAGTAGGCAGCCGCCGCCAGCACGGCGGCAATCGTTATCGTAATCAGTACCCAATGCTTTCTCATGGTTTTCGTGCGCCGGTTTTGTCCGTGCCCTCGCCGCAAAGATAAGCATTAAATCGTGCCGCCGTGCATTTTCCGCACGCGGGTTTCCGGGCTTTTTCGTATATTTGGGCCTGTGAAGGAGTCGAAATTCGTCAAAACGAAGATCGTGGCGGGCTATCTCCTGCTGATTGCGGTCTGTATTCTCTCGGTGGGCTACGTCTACCGGGTGGCGGTCCGTTTCTCGGCGCCCGACCGCAGTTACGCCCTGCTGCATACCAAGCGCAGCGCCGTCAACCGGACCCTCTACCACCTCTACCAGGCCGAAAGCTACGGACAGCTGATGATCGCCGGATACGCCTCTTACGAGGCGCGTTACAGGCGGGAACTGCGTACCGTGCGGGCCTCGATCGACTCGCTCCGGGCGCTGACCGTCGGCGGGGATTCGTTGCAGACGATGCGTCTGGACAGCATCACGCGGCTGATCGCCGACAAGGAGCGCCGCACGGTGAGCCTGCGCCGTTCGATCCGCGCCGGGGCCACGGCGGGCCTGCTGGACAAGAACATCCGCAGTCTGATCGGTCCCCGGGAGGCCGTCGTGGCCGATACGATCCCGTTCCGCAGCATCGTGCGGCAGGACACGACGGCCGTGCCGCGTGCCAAACGCCGCTTTTTCCAGCGGCTGGGCGATCTGTTCAGTCCCCCGGAGGCCGATTCGAGCCTCGTGATCTCGCGCCGCGAGACCATCGCCCCGGTCATCCCCGTCGACGCGGTGAAGGACACCATCGTGCTGGTGCTGCAAGCCTTGCAGGACAGCGTCACGAGCAACCGGCAGGGCATCTACGACCATGCGTGGCAGGAGGGGCTGCGGTTGAGTTACAGCAACGAACTGGTCAATACGAAGATATACCGCCTGATCATGGACTTCGAGGCCGAGGACACGGCCTACCTGATGCAGCGTATCGAGCGCAACGAGGCTTTCCGCAGACGGTCGTCGCGCATCCTGGGCGGCGTGGCCATCGGGGCCGTGGTGCTGATGCTCCTGTTCGTCGGGATGCTTTGGCGCGACATCAATCGCAGCAACCGTTACCGCCGCGAGCTGGAGCGCGCCAACCGCGACAAGGAGTCGCTGCTGGAGGCGCGCGAGAAGCTGATGCTGGCCATCACGCACGACATCAAGGCCCCGCTGGGATCGGTGATGGGCTATATCGACCTGCTTGCGCGGCTGACGGGCGACAAGCGGCAGGAACTCTACCTGCGCAACATGAAAGGGTCGTCGGAACACCTGCTGGCGCTGGTCAACAGTCTGCTGGATTTCTACCGGCTGGATATTAACAAGATCGAGGTTTGCTGCGTGGCGTTCAGTCCCGCGCAGCTGTTCGAAAACATCCGTGCGGGATTTGCCGCCGCGGCCGCCGCAAAGGGGTTGGAACTGCGTCTGGAGGCCGAACCGGCCGCCGCGGGAGAGGTGTCGGGCGATGCGCTCCACATCCGTCAGATCGCCGACAACTTGATTTTCAACGCCTTGAAATTCACCGACGAGGGGTCGGTGACGCTCCGCGTGGACGTGGTGCGGGGGCGGCTGGTCTTCTCGGTGCGCGACACGGGCCGCGGCATCGGCCGCGAGGAGAGGGAACGCATCTTCGCCGAGTTCGTGCGTTTGAGTTCGGCGCAGGGAGTCGACGGATTCGGGTTGGGGCTGTCGATCGTCGACCGTCTCGTGAAGTTGTTGGACGGTACGATTTCGCTCGAAAGCCGTCTCGGAGAGGGGAGCAAATTCATCGTGTCGGTCCCCGTCGGCGAAGCGGCGGCCGAGAGTGCGGCTGCCGGAGCCGAAGAGTCTGCGCCCCAGGCGGGACTACGCGTGCTGCTGGTCGACGACGATCCCCTGCAACTCGAAATGACCGCCGCGATGTGCCGCCGTGCCGGGATCGGATGCGAGAGCTGCCAATATCCCGAGTATGTCGCCAAACTCGTCGGCGAGAGCCGTTTCGATTTGGTGCTGACCGATTTGCAGATGCCGTTGGCCGACGGGTTCGGCGTGCTGGAGGCGGTGCGCGGGGTCGATCCCGGGCTGAAAGTGGTCGCCGTGTCGGCGCGCGGGGACCTGGGCGCTGCGGATTTCGCGGCCCGGGGGTTTGCGGGGTGCCTCCGCAAGCCGTTCACTTACAGCGAACTGGTGGCGGCGATACGGGCGGCCTGCGGCAGCGGGGAGATCGTCCCGCAGGGCGGGGACCCGGAGATCCCGTCGGCGGACGGGGCCGATTTTACGGCTCTGACGGCCTATGCCGGGGACGATCCCGAGGCGGCGCGAAGCATCCTGCGCTCGTTTGCCGAACAGACGGCGGGAAATTGCGCGGAGCTTGAAAGGGCGCTCGGCGAGGGGGATGCCGCGACGGTGAAGACGCTGGCGCACAAGATGCTGCCGATCTTCACGATGCTCGGGGCGGCGGAGGTCGCCGAGACGCTGCGCCGGGGCGAGACGTGCGAAGGGCCGTTGCCGGAGGCCCTTTGCGGCGAACTGCGTGCGGCGGCGGGAAAAATCCGCGCGATTGTCGCGGAAGCTGAAAAAACGCTATCTTTGTGAAGCCTATGGAAGAGCGGATTCTGATTGTCGACGACGATATTACTTTTGCCCTGATGCTGCGCACGTGGCTCTCGAAACGCGGTTTCGGAGTCGGGACCGCCTCGTCGGTGGCGGCGGCGCGCACGGCTCTTGAGGCGGGAGGCTTCTCGCTCGTGCTGAGCGACATGCGCCTGCCGGACGAGGACGGAATCGCCCTGCTGCAATGGATGGCGGGAGCGGGTGTCGCGGCGCCGGTGATCGTGATGACGAGTTACGCTGAAATCCAGAACGCCGTGCGGTGCATGAAGCTCGGCGCACGCGACTATGTGGCCAAACCGGTGAATCCCGACGAACTGCTGAAAAAGATCCGTGAAGCGTTGGATGTTCCGGCGGTGCCGGCCGCGAAATCCGCTTCGAAGCCCGCGCCGCGTGCGGCCGGGAGCTTTTCGGAGCAGCCGCTCAACTACATTGAGGGCCGCAGCGACGCCGCCCGGCAGTTGTACGAACACATCCGGCTGGTGGCCCCGACCAATATGTCGGTGCTGGTCAACGGTGCGAGCGGCACGGGCAAGGAGCATGTGGCGCAGTTGATCCACCGGGAAAGCAAGCGGGCCGGAAAGCCCTTCGTGGCGGTCGACTGCGGGGCCATTCCCCGCGATCTGGCGGCTTCGGAGTTTTTCGGTCATGTCAAGGGGGCCTTCACGGGGGCTTTGGCCGACAAGACGGGCGCTTTCGAGGCGGCCGACGGAGGCACGCTGTTTCTCGACGAAGTAGGGAACCTGGGTTACGAAACGCAGGTGCAGCTGCTGCGCGCCCTGCAGGAGCGGCGTATCCGTCCCGTCGGCAGCAACCGCGAGATTCCCGTCGACATCCGTCTCGTGGCCGCGACCAACGAGGACCTCGAAGCGGCCATCGCGCGCGGGACGTTCCGCGCCGACCTGTACCACCGCATCAACTCCTTCACGCTGCGCATGCCCTGCCTGCGGCAGATGCGCGGGGATATTCCGCTCTTCGCCGACTTCTTTCTCGACCAGGCCAACCGGGAGCTGGACAAGCGGATCGTCGGGTTCGACGCCGCGGCCGCCGCGGCCCTTGCCGCCTATGACTGGCCGGGGAACCTGCGGCAGCTGAAAAACGCGGTGATGTCGGCGACGCTGCTCGCCGCGGGCGAGTACATCACCTGCCGCGACCTGCCGGCCGAAGTCACCGGAGGTCCGGCGGAACCTGCGGAGGCGCCTCTTTCGCTGCGCGATCCCGCTTCCGAGGAGGAGCAGATCCGCCGCGCCCTCGCAACGGCGGGCGGCAACAAGTCGCAGGCCGCCAAACTGCTCGGCATCGACCGCAAGACGCTCTACAACAAACTCCATCTTTACGGTATCGAATAGGAGGCTTCCCGCCTGTCCCGTTCCGGTTTCCGGACGGCCGTTCCACACTCCGGCTGTGGAATTTTTCCACACTTTCTGTCCCGTCTCCACATTTTTCCACACCTTCTCCGATTTTTAGCGCAATGGCGTTTGCGTTGGAAATCTGCTTGTTGCGTGTTTTGCGCCGTTGTGGCACTTCGCTTGAACTTTCAGAAGTCAGAACGCGAGTAAGACGACCCGCTAACGAAAGAATGAAGTTCAACCATTTAAATTTTAAAGCTATGAAAAAGACGATTGTGATGATGGCGGCGCTGATGCTGACAGCCGGAGGAATGGTTTATGCCCAGCAGCCCGAAAAGCAGGACACGCCCCAGAAGGAGAATCCCACCGCTCCCGAGCAGAAGCAGGAGCCTACCGCTCCGGAAGAGAAACCCGACCCCGTGAAGCCGGAACAGACTCCCGCAGAGCCGGAATCGGAACCCGCCGAGCAAAAATCGGAGCCGGTGAAGACGGAGAAGAATGCAAGCCTGGAGAATCAGTCGGGAGAGGTCGTCCGGTAATCTTCCGCCCGAAATCATTTAGTTAAACAATTGTTTGCCTGGTCCCCTGCTTCGGCTGACTGTTTTTGAGATACCGTTCTGTAAATCAGAACGGTATTTTTATTGAAAAGAGCAAGGGTTACGAATTGGT
>ENA-USUG01002494-USUG01002494.1-human-gut-metagenome-genome-assembly--contig:-NODE-2494-length-27687-cov-7.118761_pt1 | contig 27687 bp, 24 predicted proteins | sample MGYA00250059_ERZ773394 | MGnify/ENA primary metagenome ERZ773394 (study PRJEB29103, sample SAMN06111957) | human gut metagenome | biome: human gut; feature: ankylosing spondylitis patient; material... | reverse complement strand
GCATCTTTTTGAGAAAAATATTCAATTGGCGGGATCAAGATTTTGGTGTTTTGACAGGAAATTATGATGAGTTACGATGAAGTTCCTGTCAACAAAAGCACTTTCTTGTGGACATGAGGAAACCTGCGTGATATACTTAAAAAAAGCATTGTTCGATAGGAAATATGTAATGTAGATGATTTATATGCGAGAGTGTACGATGTGCCGTGATTCTGAGAAGAATATGTCAGTTTACGCTGACCGGAATCACGCACCAAGTCTCACAAGCGTTCGACTTGAAGAGCAAACCGGTTGAAAAGCCGGGACGCAAAGCCAGAAGGAGCTAAAGTCAGATAGAAATCTGATCATGCTAGCCGGTTGCATCATACCTCAATGAAAATAAAAGGTAAGTGTTAAGTGGGTGTTATGGATAAAGTTCCTGTAAATTTTTATTTACATGGAACTTCTTCTGCTTTATGGCACACGTTTTACTGAAAAAGAAGAAAAGAAATACGAGATAAGAAGAATATGAATGAAAAGCAAACAATACTTATTGTAGATGATTCGAAATTTAACAGGGATATATTGAAGGAGATTCTCGGAGAAACGTATCATTATCTGGAAGCGGAAAACGGAAATCAGGCCATTCAGCTGGTAGGAGATAATCTGGGAATCGATCTGATACTTTTGGATATCCATATGCCACAGATGGATGGTTTTGAAGTTCTGGAAATGATGAACAAAAGTCAATGTATCAATGAAACACCTGTAATTATGATCTCTTCGGAAGAATCTGTTACTATGATGCGCAAAGCATATGAAATGGGAATTACAGATTATATTACACGACCTTTTGATTCTGTTATTGTAAAGAAAAGGGTTCAGAATACCCTGGAACTTTATGCGAATCAAAAGCGTCTGATCAGTGTGGTTGTAGATCAGGTTTATGAAAAAGAAGAAAATAGTAGTATTATGATCAGAATATTGAGTAATGTACTGGGATTTCGTAACAGCGAAAGCAGCGAACATATTTTACATATTCGTACAGCAACGGAAATGATGTTGAGAAAGTTGGTAAAAACAACGGATGTCTATCATCTGACAGAGACGGATATTGCTATGATCACAACGGCATCCTCCCTTCATGATATCGGTAAAATTGGCATTCCGGAAGGAATACTGAACAAACCGGGCAGGTTGACTGATGAAGAGTTTAAGATCATGAAAACACACAGTGAAATGGGCGCATCACTGATCAGGGACATGAATTTCTCGGAAAGTAAACCATTGGTTCATACTGCATGGGAAATCTGCAGGTGGCACCATGAAAGATGGGATGGGAAAGGCTATCCAGATGGTCTGAAAGGTGAGGAGATACCAATCTCCGCACAGGTAGTATCCATTGTTGATGTTTATGATGCACTTACCAGTGAAAGATGTTATAAGAAAGCATTTGATCATGATACAGCGGTTAAAATGATCCTGGAAGGACAGTGTGGACAGTTCAATCCGGTTCTTCTTAAATGCTTAAAAGAACTCAGGCTTCAGCTTTCTAAAATGCTTACTGACAAAATAGATGATGATAAACAGTACTATGAGGCGCAGAGGCTCTCTAATGAAATATTACGGGAAAAGTCTTTGCCCCGTAAAAATTATTCCCAGTATGCCATTAAGCTTATGCAGGAAAAAATAGAGTTTTTTAAAATGAATAGCGGCAAAAATTCCATTGAGTATAATGCAATTTCAGGCCAGCTGACTATAATGAACGAAAAAAAGCAGATAATATGTCAAAGAGATGATCCAAAGTACGATGTATTCAATATATTCGAAGTAAGCGGCGAAGATATAGGACATGTCAGAGATTTGCTGGCTCAGGCATCTGAGCAAAATAAAGAAATCTCATTGCAGGTAATGGCAAAGATGGAAAACAAAAAACAGATGTATGATCTGAAACTTCATACTCTATGGTCTCCTCTGAAAAAAGACGGATTTATAGGAATTGTCGGATACTTTGATATTGTTAAAGAAGAAAATACAACAGAGCAGCAGGGATAGAAGAAAGAAAATGGGAAACAATCCCAGAGGGGGATCCGTAATGAAAAAGAAAAGATGGAACAGGGCTTTGGCTGTACTTTTAATGATGGTGATGAGTATATCACTTCTGTCGGCCTGCGGCGGAAAAAGTGAGAAAAAAGAAGATGCAGAAACCATCACGGTATATTTATGGAGCACAAACCTGTATGAAAAATATGCACCATACATCCAGGAACAGCTTCCGGATATCAATGTTGAATTTGTAGTAGGGAATAATGATCTGGATTTCTACAGGTTTCTTAAGGAAAACGGTGGATTGCCGGATATTATCACCTGCTGTCGTTTTTCACTGCATGATGCAAGTCCGTTGAAAGACAGTCTGATGGACCTTTCCACAACCAATGAGGCAGGTGCTGTCTATGATACATACCTCAGCAATTTTATGAACGAGGATGGAAGCGTAAACTGGCTTCCGGTGTGTGCAGATGCCCATGGCTTTATAGTGAACAAAGACCTTTTTGAAAAATATGATATCCCGTTGCCGACAGACTATGAAAGCTTTGTCTCTGCTTGCGAGGCATTTGACAAAGTGGGGATCCGTGGGTTTACTGCAGACTATCATTATGATTATACCTGTATGGAAACACTGCAGGGATTGTCTGCTTCAGAGCTGTCTTCTGTAGACGGACGCAAGTGGCGGACGACCTACAGTGACCCGGAAAGTACAAAGAGAGAAGGTCTGGACGATACCGTCTGGCCGGAGGCTTTTGAACGTATGGAACAGTTTATTCAGGATACAGGGCTGAGTCAGGATGATCTGAATCTGAGTTATGATGATATAGTTGAGATGTATCAAAGTGGCAAGCTTTCCATGTACTTTGGCAGCTCTTCCGGTGTAAAAATGTTTCAGGATCAGGGCATAAACACAACATTTCTTCCATTCTTTCAGGAGAACGGTGAAAAGTGGATTATGACTACGCCATATTTCCAGGTGGCTTTAAACCGCGATCTGACACAGGATGAGACACGTCGAAAGAAAGCAATGAAGGTGCTGAACACAATGCTGTCGGAGGATGCACAGAACCGGATCATTTATGATGGACAGGATCTGTTAAGCTACAGCCAGGATGTGGATCTCAAGCTTACGGAATATCTGAAAGATGTGAAACCTGTGATCGAGGAAAACCATATGTATATCCGCATTGCGTCAAATGACTTTTTCTCTGTTTCCAAGGATGTGGTGTCTAAGATGATCTCAGGAGAATACAATGCAGGGCAGGCTTATCAGTCATTTAATGCCCAGCTTCTTGAGGAAGAATCTGCTTCTGGGGATATCGTTCTGGATTCACAGAAATCCTATTCCAACCGCTTTCATAGCAATGGGGGCAATGCGGCATATTCTGTTATGGCAAACACTCTGCGTGGCATCTATGGGACGGATGTGCTGATCGCAACCGGAAACAGCTTTACGGGAAACGTATTGAAGGCTGGTTATACTGGAAAAATGGCGGGTGAAATGATCATGCCAAACGATCTTTCGGCTTACAGCAGCAAGATGAGCGGAGCCGAACTGAAAGAGACAGTCAAAAACTTTGTTGAAGGCTATGAGGGCGGATTTATTCCGTTTAACCGGGGCTCTCTGCCTGTGCTCAGCGGCATTTCTGTGGAAGTCAAAGAAAACGATAGTGGCTACACATTGAGCAAAGTTACAAAGGATGGAAAAAAAGTTCAGGATAATGATACCTTCACGGTAACCTGCCTGGCGATACCAAAACATATGGAGGCTTATCCCACAGATGAGAATCCTGTGTTTGATGGAGGAGATACCACTGTGAAATACGCCTGGACAGGATATGTTTCAGATGGCAATGCCGTTCTTGCAGAGCCTGAAGACTACATGACCCTGAGGTGAGAAGAATGGATATTAAGGATCATAATAAAGGCAGAGAAAAAACTGTTATGAGAAAACGATTACGGATAGCTGTCTTTACAGTTGTTTTATTGGGAATTGTTTTGATGGGTTTTCGATATTTTGACTTTGTGTCGAAAATTGTTTATGAGGAAAGTGTTTCCCATCTGACGGAGGTCTTTCATCAGTCTGATAATATGCTGAGGGAGTTGACAAATAAGAATCTGACATATCTTCATATGTGGGGTGAGAATCTGCAGAATACCTACAGCGAAGATGAAATTCGTGATCATATAAAGAAAGCGCAGGAAGATGCCGGATTTTTGGATTTCTTTTTTCTGTCAGCCGACGGAAACTATAAGATGGTGACAGGGGAAACCGGATACCTTGGATTACAGGAAAATATTGAAGAGGACATCCGGCAGGGAAATGATGTTATTGCGAACGCCGCAGTTCCCGGAAGACCCCAGATGCTTGTTTTTGCCACACCTAAGGCTCACGGAACTTATCAGGGATTTGAATATGATGCAATTGCCATTGCTTATGAAAACTCTGATATCGTAGATGTGCTGAATATTTCTGCATTTAATGGAAATGCCCAGAGTTTTGTTGTTCATCCGGATGGCCGTGTTGTAGTCGATCATTCTTCTGAGTCATGGGGGAATGTGTATAATTTCTTCGGCATTCTGAGAGAGCATTCCAGTATGTCTGAAAAAGAGATCCTTGAACTTTCGGATAAGTTCAGTTCCGGCCATGCAGATGCGATGCTGCTGAATCTGGATGGAAGGAACTATTATCTGGTTTATGAAAAATCAGATATCCAGGACTGGATATTTCTGGGACTTGTACAGGCGGAGATCGTCAATGCCAGTATGAACAGTCTGCAGCGCAGTACGATGCTTCTTGTAAGTGTGGTTGTATTCTGTATTGCCGCATTTTTTATCAGCCTTATCATCCAAAAAAACAGGACAAGCCTCAGGAAAAAGGATACGCAGATCCTGTACAGGGACGAGCTGTTTCAAAAGCTGTCAATGAATGTGAATGATGTTTTCCTGATGCTGGATGCAAAAACATATCAGGCAGATTACGTCAGCCCGAATGTGGAAAAGCTGCTGGGAATTACAGTAGAACAGATCCGTAATGATATTAGGATTCTTGGGAAACTGCATTCAGGGGAGAATGAAGATCCGGAGAAAAATTATCTGGAGAAAATCCAGGTTCATGAACAAAAAGAATGGGATTTTGAATATGTTCATCAGAAAACGGGGGAAAAACGCTGGTTCCATAATATTGCAATGGGCAGTGAGGTAAATGGGAAAAAGAAATATATCCTGGTTATGTCGGACCGTACCTCGGACAGGAAAATGAACCGCGCACTTTCTGAGGCAGTACGTGCGGCGGAGACTGCAAATAGGGCAAAGAGTACGTTCCTTTCCAACATGTCTCACGATATCCGGACACCAATGAATGCGATCATCGGCTTTACTACACTGGCTGTAAGCAATATTGATGACAAAAACAGGGTTCGGGATTATCTGGGTAAGATCCTTTCTTCCAGTAACCATCTGCTTTCACTGATCAATGATATCCTGGATATGAGCCGGATCGAGAGCGGAAAGCTCCATCTGGAAGAAACGGAGGTCAGTCTGTCGGATGTGCTTCATGATCTGAAGACCATTATCAGCGGGCAGGTCCATGCGAAACAGCTGGATCTTTATATGGATGCAATGGATATTACCAATGAGGATGTCTATTGTGACAGGACACGTTTAAATCAGGTGCTGCTGAATCTTTTGTCTAATGCGATCAAGTTTACTCCTGCAGGCGGAACGGTTTCTGTCCGGCTGAAACAGTTCCCGGGACTCCAAAGAGGCAGTGAACTGTACGAGATCCGGGTAAAGGATAATGGAATCGGCATGAGCCAGGAATTTGTACAGAAGCTCTTTTCTCCTTTTGAGCGGGAGCGGACTTCCACTGTGAGCAGGACTCAGGGCACAGGACTTGGCATGGCCATTACCAAGAATATCGTGGATATGATGGGCGGCACCATTGAGGTTCAGACCGAACAGGGGAAAGGCACCGAATTTATTGTTCGTCTGCCATTCCGGATCCAGTCCGGGAATCACCGTATAGAGAAGATTGCAGAGCTGGAAGGTCTTAAGGCATTGGTTGCAGACGACGATTTTAATACCTGTGACAGTGTGACAAAGATGCTGGTGAAGGTTGGAATGCGTTCAGAATGGACACTTTCCGGTAAGGAGGCCGTCCTCCGTGCACGGCAGTCTATGGAGCTTGGGGATGCATTCCATGCTTATATTATCGACTGGCGGCTGCCGGATATGAATGGCATTGAGGTTACCAGACAGATCCGTAGTCTTGGAGATGATACGCCGATCATTATCCTGACGGCTTATGATTGGTCAGATATTGAAGTGGAAGCCAGAGAAGCAGGGGTAACTGCATTCTGCGCGAAACCTCTGTTTATGTCAGATATCAGAGAGACTTTGATGACTGTTATCGGTCAGAGCCAGGACGAGCCGGAGAAGTCAATTCTTCCGACGGCAGGCTCAGATTTCAGAGGAAAATGTATACTGCTTGCGGAAGACAATGAACTGAACAGTGAAATTGCGGTGGAGCTTCTTAATGAATATGGCTTCCTGGTTGATACTGCAGAAAATGGGGCAGAAACAGTGGAGAAGGTTAAGAATTCGAAGCCGGGCGATTATCATCTGGTGCTGATGGATGTACAGATGCCGGTAATGAATGGATATGAAGCCACTAAGGCGATCCGTGCTCTGGATAATCCGGCACTGGCGGGGATTACAATTCTTGCCATGACTGCAAATGCGTTTGATGAAGACAGAAAGAAAGCGCTGGAATGCGGCATGGATGGATTCTTATCCAAGCCAATAGTTATTGAGGAATTGATTGCCATGTTGCAGAAGAATCTGAATCAGGCGTCCGTAGTATCAGAAAAAACACATATATAAAGGGAAAAATGGCACACCGCGTTCTCGTTACTTTGATGAGTCAGGTGTGCCAAAATTTTTATCAAGATACAGAACTAGCGTTTGCTGTACATTGAGAGATATGGTAGAATGTAAACAAGGAAAAGATATGTTTGCATCGCAGAAGAAATCAGCTATAATAGAAATACTGGACAATCAAAAAAATATATGAGGAATTTGGGGTATGGAAGGAAATTTAACAAAGGGACCTATCATGAAGACCCTGGTGAAGCTCGCTGTCCCGATCATGGCATCGGCATTTCTGGGGACGCTTTACAACATTACGGATATGGCGTGGATCGGTCTTCTGGGATCAAAGGCAGTAGCGGGAGTCGGCGTCGGGGGAATGTTTACCTGGCTTTCGCAGGGGCTGGCGTCCATGGCGAGAATGGGCGGGCAGGTTCAGGTGGCACAATGTATCGGGCGCGGGGACAGGGAAAAAGCCCACGGATTTGCCCAGGCGGCAGTGCAGCTTTCAGCGGCAATGGGAATCGCGTATGCGGTCCTCTGTCTCATATTTGTCAATCAGATGGTGGGATTTTTCAGACTTGAGGATGCGGAGGCCCAGGCGGCAGCGCTGGCTTACACAAAGATCGCCTGCGGACTGATCGTATTTTCATTTTTGACGTTGACACTCACGGGACTCTATACGGCTCAGGGAGACTCAAAAACGCCGTTTATGGCAAATCTGATCGGACTCGTGACAAACATGATCCTGGATCCGGTCCTAATCCTCGGACCGGGACCATTTCCGAAACTTGGCGTAACCGGGGCAGCGATCGCTACGGTGACGGCCCAGGCGATCGTGATGAGTATCATGATCCTTGGGATCATTGCGCGGAAGAGGGAGAATGTGTTAAAAGGAACCCGGCTCTTTGCGAAGATCCCTGCTGAATTTTTAAGGGGAATCTGCAGGATCGGAATTCCAACCGCTCTGCAGGGCATGGCGTACTGCGGGATTTCCATGATCTTAACGCGAATGGTGTCCGGATACGGTGCGGAGGCAGTGGCAACGCAGAGGGTCGGCGGTCAGATCGAATCGATCTCCTGGAATACGGCTGATGGCTTTGCAGCTGCGTTAAACGCGTTTGTGGCCCAGAACTATGGGGCCGGGGAGAGAGAACGCGTCCGGAAAGGATATCAGGTATCCCTGTGGACGGTCGGAATCTGGGGAGTGCTGGTCTCCGCCGTATTTATCTGTTTCCCAAATGCGATCGCGGATATCTTCTTCCATGAGCCGAAGGCGGTTGCGACAGCTGTGGGCTATCTCGTGATCATTGGATTCAGCGAGGCATTTATGTGCGTGGAGCTGACGACGATCGGAGCACTGTCGGGACTCGGAAGAACGAGACTCTGCAGCGTGATCAGTATTGTGCTCACGAGTGCCAGAATACCGCTTGCCATCGTTCTTAGCGGTATCATGGGGCTTGATGGAATCTGGTGGGCACTTACGTCCACGTCGATCGTAAAGGGAATTATATTTACGTGCACGTTTTTCTGGATCATGAGAGAAAAAAGCGTGTGAGCAGGCAGTGCGGCAGGATGAGCTGAGGTATGATGAGGCATGATATAGAAAGGTTTCCTTTGCAGTGCCTGACCGAATGAGAAGACGGAAGTCTTAGAAAGTTCTGGTATGAGGAAAACAGTATGGAACGGTTGATATTTCATGTGGATGTGAACAGCGCCTTCCTCTCCTGGGAGGCGGCGAAGCGCGTAAAGGAGGGGCTGCCGGATCTTCGGGAGATCCCGTCCTGTATCGGTGGGGATCCGAAGTTAAGGCGCAGCATCGTTGTGGCGAAATCGATCCCGGCGAAAAAGTACGGGGTGACGACAGGGGAACCTGTGGCTCTGGCGTTGCGGAAATGTCCGGATCTCGTGTGCGTACCGGGTGATTTTGCGCTGTATCAGAGGTGTTCCCGGGCGTTTAAGGAGATCTGCGCATCCTATGCGCCTGCGATGGAGTCCTTTTCGATCGACGAGGTGTTTCTCGACATGACCGGTACCCATCTGATCTATCCGGATCCGGTGGCGGTGGCTCACGAGATCAAGGATAAGATCCGGGATGAGCTGGGCTTTACGGTGAATGTCGGGATTGGAACGAATAAGCTGTTGGCGAAGATGGCATCGGATTTTGAAAAACCGGATAAGGTACATACATTGTTTCCGTCTGAGATCCCGGAAAAGCTGTGGCCACTTCCGGTGCGGGATCTTCTGTTCCTTGGAAAGGCATCGGAGCAGAGACTCTTACAGGAAGGAATTAAGACCATCGGCGATATGGCGCGGAGCGGAGAGGCGGAGATCAGGCGGATCCTGGGAGAAAAGGCCGGGCATCAGCTTTACCGGTATGCCAACGGCATCGACGATTCCCCGGTTCGGGCAGAGCGGGAGGAAGCGAAGGGCTACAGCGCGGAGACGACCGTGGAAGAGGATCTTGTGACATATGAGCAGGCACTGGCGCTTCTGCTTGCCCAGTGTGATGTGGTGGCTGCAAGGATGCGCAGGGACGGGAAAAAGTGCAGCTGTGTGGCGGTGACCTATCGGACACTAGATTTTAAGACAAGGTCACATCAGAGAGCGTTTGAGGATCCTACGGATGTGACGGATGAGATCTTTGCCCAGGTGAAGAAGCTGTTATATGAATGTTGGAAGTGTGAGCCTCTGCGGCTGATCGGAATGGCTTTGACGGATCTGACAACGGATGATTTCAGACAGATCTCCCTGTTTGAGAATCCTGAGGAGCGGGAGAAGCAGAAGAAGGCAGATGAGGCGTTCGACGATATCCGCAGGCGTTTTGGGAATGGAATGATCGTCCGGGGCAGTACGATGAGCACGGCCGGGAAGGTTGCGAGAAAGGCGAAAGCTCAGATGGATCAGGATGTGCGGATAAAGAAGGAAAAAGAAAAATAGGAAATTCTTTACTTGCAAATTTTCAAAGATGCGCTATAATAAGTCTTACAAAAAACAGGGGAGCTCGTTGGCGGGCTGAGAGGAAGTGATCGAACTTCGACCCTTTAACCTGATGCGGATAATGCCGCCGTAGGAAGTCATGATGTGAATTTTTACAGGGGACATGCCGCGATGGGTGTCTCCTGTTTTTATGTCATCTGACTTAAAAAGTTCGGGATCATTGTGTTTCCGAAACAGGTGGCAGAAAAAAAGTAACAAAAACCATACTTTGGGAAAGGAGGAAACGGGATCCGCCAGCAGGCGGCAGGCCGAGGGGGAGCGCCCTGGGCCATGTATGAGATCAGCGATGGGAAGCCGTGTTCCGGCGTGAGAGGATGCCAGTAAGCATCGACCGCCTTCCATACAGTGATCCGGAGAGGGGAACTGTACATTTTTATGTGGAGTACATGGTACTTCGCCTGTGGAAGCGCTGTTGTCGTACAGACGTTTCCTAAAAATGCAGCTGCGCAGGGAAGCTTTGCGGCTGCGGAAAATTTTCAAAGGAGGAATGTGTGACGGTCCGAAGGAAGGAGCGGTCACGCAGAATAAAACATGAAACAGACAAATACGAAAAAATTAGCGATAGCAGCCGTTTTCTGTGCTGTCGCAGTGGCAGGAAGCTTATTTTCATTTCCGGTATTCGGGAGCAAGTGTTCTCCTGTACAGCATATGGTGAATATTCTCTGTGCAGTCCTCTTGGGACCGGGGTACGGACTGGGTGCGGCATTCGCGGCGGCGCTGATCCGGAATCTTCTGGGACTTGGAAGCCTGATGGCATTCCCGGGCAGTATGTTCGGCGCGCTGATCTGCGGGCTTGTGTATCAGAAGACACAGAATATTCCGGCGACCCTGATCGGTGAGGTATTTGGAACCTCTGTTCTTGGCGGACTCACGGCCTATCCGGTAGCGGTCTTCCTTATGGGAAAGAGCGCGGCAGGTCTGGCATTTTACGCATATGTGATCCCGTTCCTTGTTTCAACTGCCGGAGGTGCAGTGATCAGCGGTGTGCTGATCTACAGCTTAAAGAAAGCCAATATCCTTGCAGGGATGCAGGAAGCAATGGGACAGTAGAGGAGAGAGAAGCATGTTAAAACAAATGTTTGATCAGGTGCGGGAGAAGAGCCCGCTGATCCACAATATTACGAACTATGTGACGGTCAATGACTGCGCGAACATGGTTCTGGCCTGCGGGGCTTCCCCGATCATGGCGGACGACAAGGAGGAGGTCGCGGAGATCCAGACGATCTGCGCAGGCCTCAATATCAATATCGGTACGCTGAACAGCCGTACCATCGAGTCTATGAAGATCGCGGGAATGCGGGCCAATGAGCTGGGACACCCGGCAGTGCTGGATCCGGTGGGCGTTGGGGCATCGACATTCCGGACATCGACGGCAAACGAACTCTTAAAAACGGTAAAATTCACCGTGATCCGCGGAAATATCTCTGAGATCAAGACGCTTGCAGTGGGAACAGGGACCACAAAGGGCGTGGATGCGGATATCGCAGACCGTGTAACCGAAGATAACCTTGATGAGGCGGTGGCATTCGTGAAGAAATTCGCGGAGAGGACAGGGGCTGTGATCGCGGTCACAGGCGCTATTGATCTCGTGGCGGACGCAAAAAAAGCGTACTGCATCTACAATGGCCATCCGATGATGTCCTCCATCACGGGAACCGGTTGCCAGCTTTCTGCTCTTACAGCAGCATTTGTGACTGCAAATCAGGAGCACCCGCTTGAGGCGGCAGCAGCGGCAGTCTGCGCCATGGGACTCGCGGGGGAGATCGCCCATAAACGGCTGACACCGCAGGACGGGAACGCAACATACCGGAATTATATTATCGATGCGATCTATCATATGGACGGGGATGAGCTGGAGCACGGGGCGAAGTTTGAAGTAAAATAGGACTTGAAATTATGCCGATGCCCACATATACTGTGTATAGTATTTCAGACAGAAGGAAATGAACAGCATGGTCATTGATGAAGAACTTTACAGGCAGTATCTGCGCGGCGATGAAGCAGGACTTGAGGCTTTAATGAGAAAATACGGTAACCCGTTGACCCTATACATCAATGGCTATCTGCATGATGTCCACGAAGCGGAGGACCTGATGATCGAAGTCTTTTCCTATCTGTTCACAAAAAAGCCGCGTATCAGGGACGGTGGTCTTAAGGCTTACCTGTATAAAGCAGCGCGGCACATGGCTCTGCGCCATAAAAGCAGACATCGGCTTTTCTTCAGCCTCGATGACTTGACGGAAGAGCCGGATGGAAAGACGTTGGTGGAAGAGGTCATTCGGACAAAGGAACGGGATCAGATCCTGCATATCTGTATGGATGAGCTGAAGGCGGATTACCGGGAAGCTCTTTATCTGACCTATTTTGAGGGGATGAGCTATCAGCAGGCCGCCGAGGTTATGGGAAAAAGTGAGAAGCAGATCACCAATATGGTATACCGGGGAAAAGCGCGTCTGCGTGGATTGCTGGAGCGGGAGGGAATTACCAATGCGAAGTAATGAGGAACGGATCGCGGAAGTAAAACGTCGTATTGCGGAAAAAGAATACAAAAAAAGACTGCGGAGAGAATGGGCTGCAGCAGTTTGCTGCGTGGCCGCATGTCTTGCGGTGATCGTAGGTGTTTCCCTTTCCATGCCTGATACTGTCAGCCGGATCGAGATGGGAACTTCCGCTGGCTTTGAAACCGCGGCGACGATGTTAGGCGGCAGCACCGCACTTGGATATATCGTGGTCGGACTGCTCGCTTTCGTTCTCGGCGTGTGCGTGACGGTGTTATGTTTCCGCATCCGTAGACTGAACGAAGAAGAACAGACAGGGGAGCAAAAGGGGGAAAATACAGATGGAAGTCATCAGTAACCTCTTGCAAGCCGCGGTTACCCTGTTAGGCTTTTTTCTGGGCGGTATCCAGTATCTGAAAAGCCGGAAACAGGAGTATTTCCTGCTGACCTGCTTTTATGGCTGTTTCTTCCTTGGATCCTTCTACTGGACGCTGTATCTGCTCTTATTTTCCAAAACGCCGCAGGTCTTTTATGTGTCAGAGTTCGGCTGGGTAGCAAGTGTCATTTTCCTTTCCATGCTGCAATACACGCTTTCTTCGGCAGAAGAAAGGAGATTTCCGTGCAGGAAGGCCCTGAGTGCCGTCCTGATCGGTGTTCCGCTGTGCATGTTTTACTGCACATTTGGAGATATCCTCTCCAATCTGCTCTGGTGCGGTATGATGATCATTGTTTCCTGTTTTTCTATCCGGGGACTTGCCTATGCCAGAAGGCAGAGGGGAACTGCAAATAATATGAAATATTTTCATATCTGGGTCCTTTGCTATGTGATATTAGAATATGCCCTCTGGACTTCTGGCTGCTTCTGGCCGGGAGATTCCATTTTCAGCCCATACTGCTGGTTTGATCTTCTGCTGGCAGGCTGCCTGCTCGCTTTGCTGCCGGTAATGGGAAAGGCGGTGCAGGAATGACGTATATTGAAAATGTTTTTATCTGTATGGCATCGCCGTTATTGATCGCCGCCCTGTGCATGGGAAAACGGCAGATAAAATTCTTTCTGTTCTGCCTTGCAGGAATGGGGGCGTGTCTGCTTTCCGCTTATATCAATACCTTTTTTGCCGCGCTTTATGGTGCGGATAACCTTGCCGCCACTGCGGAGATTGCCCCGGTGGTGGAGGAGGTCATGAAGCTTCTGCCTCTGCTCTTTTATCTTCTGATATTTGAGCCAAAGACGGAACAGATCAAAATCTCCGCTGTGATCACAGCTCTTTCCTTTGCCACCTTTGAAAATATCTGCTACCTGATCCAAAATGGAGCCGGACATTTTTCCTTTATTTTTTTCCGGGGGATCGGAACAGGAGCGATGCATGTGATCTGCGGAGCCATTGTAGGCGAAGGCCTTGCGTATGTGTGGCAGCGGACCTGGCTGAAGATTGCCGGAACCTGCGGTCTGCTGGGAGCAGCCATCACGTTTCACGCGCTCTATAATCTGCTGATCGCTTACGGCGGCGCAGTGCAGTATGCTGCCTATGTTCTGCCTGTAATGATCTTGGCGGCGGGAAAGCTGATTGCCCGCCGTCTGACATCGTAATATAACTTTATTTTGTGATTTTTGGGAGCTGTTTTTAAGCAGCTCTCATTTTTTTTGAAAAATCTGCTTTCCGGGTGAGAGTTTTTCCGGATTTTTGTACCTATATAAGTGAAAGGCCTTTAAGCTGAGTTTTCAGAAAGGAGGTTTTGTGTGCATGTACGATACACAAAAGCGTGTTGCACTGGCAAAGGAGCGGATAGCGAAATCTCGCCGCCGACAGGCGCGGCGAAGCATTCGCAGTCTGTCGGCACTGTGCGCTCTGCTGTTTTTGTCTCTTCTGGAAACGGTAGGGACGGTGCAGAGCCAGCCGATGGATGCCGCGGGAATGTACGGGGCGATCCTGCTGCATGAGGGTGTGGGCGGATATGTGCTGGAAGCGGTCATTTCCTTTACCGCGGCAGTTGTGTTCACTGCTTTATATATCAAGTTCAGAAAAAGGAAACAGATACCATAGAAATGGGGGAAAATCAATGAGAAAGCCAGAAAAACAAAAGAAACAAAGAGAACGGATCTATGCGGCACTGCTCTGCATCTGTACGATGCTTTCTTTAGTTTCTGTGCCTGTATTGGCAGCAGAAATGAGAAAAGGAGCGGGCAGCCATAAACATACCCGGGAGTGTTATACGTGGATGGAAAAATGTGTCCATGAGCATACGCCGGAATGTTATCCGCAGAAGGAGATAACGGGATCTGCAGCCACCTCATCTGACGCGGTGGAGGCCACCGAGTGCCGCCATGTATGCAGTGAGGAAAGCGGCTGCATCACGAAAGAATTAAATTGTCAATATGGCAGCGAAAGCACTCCAATAACTGCGAAAGCGCTTATGAAAAATAAAGCGATCGCCACCCGGTCCAATGCGCGGAAAGTCTCTTCTATCGCTCGCGCACAGGAAATGATCGATGCTTTGCCGGACGTAACGGATATCAATAACGATAACATCGAGGAGGTAAGGCTTCAGTTTAAGGCTGTTGAGGACGCAATGATACAGCTTTCCGTTGAGGACTCGGTCGTACTTGATATCGCTCGCTATCTGAAGGTTGCCGCGGTGCTGTATGGACCGTTTCCTGACATCCAGAATCCTATCCTCGGCACAGATATTAAATGGACGATCAGCAGAGACAATAAGACCATTACGATATCCGGTAAAGGGGAAATGCCTGATTTCGACAATACTAGTTCCGGTAAAAGGTGTCCCTGGGAGGACAAAAAGTCTAAGATTGACAAGGTGGTCATAGAGGAAGGAGTGACAACGATTGGACAAAATGCATTTAGTAAATGCATAAGACTCAGTGAGGTGCAAATTCCAAAAACAGTCAAAACAATAGGGAGTTCCGCTTTTTATGACTGTAACACCCTCAGGCAGATTGATATTCCAAATAGTGTCAAAAAGGTGATGCCCTTCGCGTTTCATAAATGCCCGCAACTTGGGCAAGTTCACACCCATTGGAAAGATCCGGATGAAGCAGAGTTGTCATTGGCATTTTATCTGCCTTATCAGCCCGGTGAATCATGGCCGGAGAATCTGACGATATATGTTCCTGACGCGTATAAAGACAAATTTGCAGCTGCATGGAAAAATTGGAAGGTAAAGGGCGAAACTTACACGGTCTCTTTTAATGGAGACGGAGCACCGGGATATATGGAGTCAGTGGAAGGCATATCCGGGGATTACGTTCTTCCGGAGTCTGGTTTTACATATCAATCAGCGATCCTTGATTACTGGGCGCTGGATAATCCTGATGGAGAGAAAGCGGGCTGTCCGGGAGATATTTTTCCTGTTACGGAGAATGTGGTGTTTTATGCCAGCTGGAGACTTGTGATCGTGATACCGGAGCCAGAAAATCCGGTTGTGTGTATTCACGCATGGGGCGAATGGCAGAGCAATGCCGATCAACATTGGAAGAAATGCATCCACTGTGAGGCAAGTGACATCAGGGAAGATCACTCCGGCGGAACAGCCACCTGCAAAGATCAGGCGGTGTGTTCTGTCTGCGGCGCGGCTTATGGGGAACTGAATCCAGATCATCACACGGGCGGCACCGAGGTGCGCGGCAGAGTTGAGGCCACCACCAGCACGGATGGCTATACGGGGGACACCTATTGTAAGGGCTGTGGTATCAGAATTGCGGCAGGACAGGCTGTCCCGAAGGATCCTACGACCCCGACGACACCTACGACCCCGACGACACCTACGACCCCGACGACACCTACGATTCCGACGACACCTACGATTCCGACGACACCTACGGTTCCGACGACACCTGCGATTCCAACGACACCCACGGTTCCAACGGCCCCGACGACCCCGAAAAAGGACAGCAGCAGTTCCGGAAGCAGCGATGATACCACAAGCTATATGCTGAACTTCCATGCGAACGGTGGCGGCGGCATAAGTGCAATTTGGGGAACCTACGGTAAGACGGTCAGCCTTTCCGATTATATTCCGACCCGTGAGGGCTATGATTTTACCGGCTGGTATTCCGATCAGGCATTGACACAGAGGATCACGGAACTCAGGACGATCGGAAACAGGACGGTTTACGCCGGCTGGATAAAGAGCGATCCAGACGCAGGGACGAATCCATTTACAGATGTGTATGCGAACGATTGGTTTTATAAGGTTGTGATGTTTGTCTATGAGAAGGGATTGATGTCCGGAATCAGCGCAACGACCTTTGCACCGAACACCAATATCACCCGTGCCCAGATCGCGGTGATCTTCTACCGTATGGCGGGCAGCCCTGCCGTTGAGGGAAAGAACCACTTTACGGATGTTGAGTACGGTCCCGGTACCGTAGGGGTTTACGATGCGGTAACCTGGGCACAGCAAAACGGTATTATGGGAGACTCTGACGGCAAGAAATTTGGTCCGGATGATCCTGTTACGCGTGAACAGCTTGCATCGATCTTTTATCGCTACGCACAGGTCAGGGGCTATGATACCACACAGGGTGGCATGGCAGCCGGCAGCGATCTTCTTGATCTGAAGGGCACGGTTACCCGCGCTGAGACTGCGGAGATGCTCCATCAATTTGTAGAAAAACAGGGACTGAAACCTGTTGCTGCGTCGACAGGTGCGACAGAATGGGTGAAACCGGCGAGCTGAGACGATACATCGGGCTGACTATCCGGTAAAAGGTGGAACCTGAGCACAGGCGGCTGATGACCTGTGTGTCCGGGTCAAAAAATGAATAAAAGACCTTTTGACATCGTTGATTATTTTGTGTCAAAAGGTCTTTTTACTATTTATAAAATCTATGTAGTTCATGCTGGACGTCAGTTGTAGAAAGCATATTTCTGGGCAGGATGGAATTTCTGCAAACAGTCCTAAAAAGAGATGAAAGAGCAGGGATTTATTTTATCTGCGTGAAGACAGAATATCCACGCCCCACACAAGCAGAATCAGTCCCAAAAGGATCGCTCCAGCCTTATTCCAGTCGTACTGGTTCATCGCGAAGATAAGCGGTGCGCCGATCCCGCCTGCGCCCACGAGGCCGAGGACGGATGCCTCACGGATATTGACGTCAAAGCGGTAGAGGACGGCGGAGCAGAACGCCGGAGCGATCTGCGGGAGAACGCTGTGGAAGACGGCTGGAACCGGGTGGACATCCATGGCGAGGAGCGCCCGGTACGGGCCGGGATCGATGGCCTCCAGACATTCGGTGAAGCGCTTTGTGAGAAGTCCGATGCTGCAGACGGCTAACGTCAGGACACCTGTGAAGGCGCCGGGGCCGGAGACCCGGATAAAGATCAGACCATAGATCAGAAACGGGATCGACCGGATCGCCATGATGATCAGGTTAAAGAAAAAAGCGGCCGGAGCAGGGACAAAGCGTCTTGTGTTGAGAAAGGCAAGGGGTGCGGCAAGGAAAGCACCGATGGCTGTTCCGACAATGGCAATGCAGATGGTCTCAAGAAGCAGATAGCCGAGCCCGTCTTTCTTTGCGGAGAAAAAGAAGCTCCAGTCCGGATGCGTGAGTCCGGCTGCCATACTTTTTAATGCCGCGGCACTTGTTCTTGAAAAATCCGGCGGAGTCTGTGTCGCGAGGCAGAAGAGGAAGAACACTGCAAAACCGAAAAGGATCATCCGTCCAGAGACACAGGCTTTTTTAGACAAGGCTTTGCTGCCTGAAAAAAGTTCTGTGATCTGTCCGCTGTGGATCACAGCTGTAAAATACCGGTTTGCGTACTCGATGACACAGACGGTGAGAAAGAGCAGCAGCAGGATCGTTCCGACTTTGTGGAATTCCCGCCAGGAGATCTTTTCGTTTAGGATCAGGCCGATCCCGCCTGCCCCTACGTATCCGAGAATAGAGCTGTGCCGCACATTCGTCTCAAAGAGGTACAGGGTGTTTGTCAGAAACGCGGGCAAAATCTCCGGCAGGACGGCATGGATAAATGCCGGGAAACGGGCGCAGCCCATAGAGATAAGGGCCTGATAGGGGGCTGTGTCCGCATGTTCCGCATCCTCGTAGGTGAGCTTAGTCATGATCGCAAAGGTGTAGAGCGTGATCGCGAAGGTTCCCGCAAAGGTTCCGAGTCCGAAGAGAAAGGTCGCGGCGAGCGCCAGGATCAGCGCCGGAAAAGACCGGAGTATCTGGATCAGGAGACGCAGCAAACGCCTTGCCCAGGACGGAAAATGCAGGGACACAGCGCCGAAAGGGGAAACGATCAGTGCCAGAGCGGATCCTGTCACGGTGCCTGTCACAGACATCTGGACTGTGTAAAAGAGAGGCAGCAGGATCTTCGGAAAAAAGGAGAGATCCGGCCGCATCATGTCGGCCGCCAGATCTGAAAGATGGGAGCTCCTTGAAATAAAAAGAGCCGGATCACATCCGGTGAAGGACGCGGCGGCGTAAAAGCAGAGAAGGAAGAGGATCCAGCCGGCATGTTTTATATATTTTTTTCGATTTCTGTACATGGATTGCTTCCTCCTCTGAAATGCTTCTCTGCAAGGATCCGTTGGGACGGATAAATGCATAAATAGCAGAGTTCTATTATTCATCACCTAAGATAGGTGGGAGTCTTCGAGACTGAGATAAATGTTTCTCAAGATTTCCTCATTCATTTCCGATGGCGTTCCATCAAAAACCACATTTCCGTCCTTCAGCCCGATGATCCGGTCGGAAAACTCCTGAGAAAATTCAAGGTTATGGCTGTTCATAAGAATCGTGACGCCATCCTTTTCCTGAATCTCCTTTAAAAGTGTCAGGATCTGCCGCCCGGTGACCGGATCCAAGGAGGCGGCGGGCTCATCAGCCAGCAGGATTTTTGGATGACGCATGAGGGCTCTCGCGATGGCGGCGCGCTGTTTCTGACCACCGGAGAGATTTTTTACCGGTTCTTCTGATTTTTCCAAGAGTCCCACGCGGTCAAGAAATTTCAGTGCTTCTGCCCGGCGCTTTTTTCCATAGATTCCGAACACAGCGGGGAAAAATCCCATATCCGGCAGACAGGCAGTGAGCACATTTGCAAGGCAGGTGGAATTTTCCACGAGACAGAAATCCTGATAGATGGTGCCGATGGATCTCTTTACATTCTTCCTGGCGGTTCCGGACATGGACGCTATGTCGCTGCCATCAAAAAAGACAGCCCCGTCCCCCGGCGTCTCCATGCCGTTTAAGATCCGGAACAGGGTGGTTTTTCCAGCTCCGGACGGACCGATCACGGAGACGAACTCGCCCTGAGGGATGGTAAAGGTTACATGGTCCAGGGCGCGTGTCCCGTTTTTAAATTGTTTTCCAATGTTCTGAAGAACGATTTCCATGAAGATACCTGCCTTACAAATAATGAATCAGTAAAAAACTGGAACCTGTTTAGTTCATAGACTTTAACATTTCCTGTGCGGCGCGTTCCCCGTCATAGTTCGCGTCATCGCCCCACTCGTAGCCGACCTGACTGAAGACTTTGATGATGTCTTTGCCTTCATCAGTTCCTGCGATCTCGATGAAGGAATCACCGAGAGCCTGACGGAAGTCAGCGTCCTGCATAAGGTCGGAAGTTTTGCTGTATGCGATCATATCGTTGTAGATTCCCTCTGTGACGCCGATGATGCCTGTCTGCTTTACCATATCATCAGTGCCGCCGAATTTCTCTTTCCAGTCCGGCGCATATTTTGTGCGGATATGGCCGTAGGAGACCATGAGGTCTGCCTGTCCGGAGGCGAGGCGGGCAAGGGAGGTGGTGTAGGAATCGGACTGGACCGCATTTGCGAGGTCAGCGATGGTCTTTCCGTAGCGCTCGTTTAACCATAAGGACGGATAAATGTAGCCGGACGCGGAGGTTGGTCCCATGACTGCCCAGGTGGCGCTGTTTAAGTCATCCCAGGTAAGTTCCTCGCCGTTGTTGACTTTTGCTAAGAGCTCCTGACCTTTTTCACTCGGTCCTGCGAGAATGATGGAGCGGTAATATGTGCTCATTTTGTCTGTGTTTTCCTCGATGGTGCCGTCGTTCCAGTCCTTCGGATCTTCAGAGTCCTTATTGATGGCGTAGCGGAGAGCCGTGAGGAGAACGTCGCAGTCATCGGAGAACAGGACATAGTTTCCTCCGGAGATAAATCCGATATCAGCGCTTCCTGCGCTCAGTGCCTCACCGACAGCGGTGTAACTTGTTCCGACGGTCATGTCGATGTCTTTGACATCGTAGCCTTTTTCAAGCAGTGTTTCTTTTAAAAGGTTCTCTAACGGCTCTGTTGCTGTCGTGATCGTATCTGCGTCCGCGTACGGGGAGAAAGCGATCTTTAAGGAATCGATGGATTTTGTCTCTGCGGAAGCGGCTGCTTCAGAAGTGCTTTCCGCAGAAGCGGCAGCTGTGGTCTCCCCTGTGGAAGCAGCCGGTGCGTCCGTTTTGGAAGAACATCCTGCAGTGAGTCCGAGGCAGAGTGCCAGGGAGAGAGCCGGTACAACAAATTTTCTCATAATATAATACCTCCATAGCCCGTCAGGGCAGAATATATTTTCTGCTGAAAGAATGGGACACCGGGAAATACGGTGAAATAGTTTCAATATCCGCTAATGGTCAGGACACTGTGAGAGCGTGATCGTTCCGAATAAGAAATAGAACGCATTCAGCTGCCATGAATCCGGAAGAAACAGGCGGATAAAGAAAAAGGCATGCTTTCTGCAGCATGCCGTAAAAATGACTTTCAGGCAGAATGCTGACAAGCCGCGGACATGGATCCGCGGCATGGGACGGTCGATCCTTTCTGGGATCCTCTCAGCCCGGAACACGGACTCCCTCGCAATCTGGTCTTCGTCATCAAGTAATTGAATTGACCGCAGCATCAGGGCGCTCCCCCTCATGCTGCATTCCGTTAACCGATTTGGATTGTAGCACAGGAGATGGAAAAAGGCAAGAGAGGAAATTTCTGAAAGGCCGCCGGGAAAAAGCGATGGGCGGGGAACACAAGGCTGTAAGCAGGCTGCACGGAATACATGAAAAATATCGATGGATCCATGCAAAGTCCGCAGTCTTGAAATCATGTACGAAACCGGGTGCAAACTTGACTTTTCCGCTCGGAAAGTATATAGTAAATCTTGTCAGAAAAAAGAAAATAAACAGACCGGGGAGCCTGGCGGATCAGGCTGAGAGTTGGCTGCATCGCCAAGACCCGTATACCTGATTTGGATCATGCCAACGTAGGAAGCTGCTGAAGAGAAAGAGTAGAAGTGGAGATACCTGCGGGTGTCTCCTTTTTTTACGCGAACAACGAGCCAAAGTCCGCGCTTGCGCGAGACCTTGGCGACTGTCGCGATAACAAGGGGAAACTCGCGAAGCGTGTTTTCACTTGTTATAACAGGAATTCCGGGGAATTCCCTATTACACAAAAGGTACTGACGTGCCAATGCTGTGCACTCGTGCGAAGATGTAGATCGTCGCAAGTGACCGCGCGGGGCGCATCCTTTTTATGATATGCATTCGAAAGAATCTGCTGATGACAGGTCGGCAGGTAAATTGAAAGGCAGAATGGCTTGAAAAATACGTCTGGTGCGTATTTCGATTTTTTAGGAGGTAAGATATGAACTGCAGACCGGAAGATATGCTGCTTTACGCGGTGACGGACCGCGCGTGGTTAAATGGCGAGACTCTGGAGAGCCAGGTGGAAAAGGCTTTAAAGGGAGGAGCAACCTTTGTTCAGCTCAGGGAAAAAGAGTTGGATGAGGAGATATTTTTAGAAGAGGCGAAGAAGATCAAAAAGCTCTGTGCCGAATACCATGTTCCCTTTGTGATCAACGACAACGTGGATATCGCTCTTAAGATAGACGCGGACGGCGTTCATGTGGGACAGAGCGATATGGAAGCTGGAAAAGTAAGGGAAAAGCTGGGACCGGATAAGATCATCGGTGTTTCCTGTAAGAATGTGGAGCAGGCACTTCTCGCGAAAAAGCACGGGGCGGATTACCTCGGCGTCGGAGCGATGTATCCGACAGGAACAAAAAAGGACGCCACAGCGGTGACACCGGAGGCGCTTTCTGCGATCTGTCAGGCGGTGGATATCCCGGTAGTCGCCATCGGCGGGATCAATAAGGACCGCCTGGAGCCCCTTAAGGGAACCGGTGTGGATGGCGTCGCAGTCGTCAGCGCGATCTTTGCGGCAGAGGATATTGAGAAGGCGACGAGGGAACTGAAAGAGGCGGTAAGAGAAATCTTATAAGACTTAAAAGAGTTGTAACTATTCAGTACCTTCATAGTTACGTGTAAAAATCCATTCCAGATCAGCTTTGCTGATGGGATTTTTGCCTTCCAGCCTATGTTTTCTTACGGTCAGCGCAGCAAGGGCGCAGACTTACTGAACAGTTACAATAATTTCAAAAAATATAATTTTTTAAACACTACATTCAAACAAGCCAATAAGCCAGAAGAAAAATACTACTTGCCTGAAAATATGAATTCTAAATTCACAGAGCAGCAATTTTCCCTCTGGGTTTTGGAATAGATCAAGCGGAAAACATTTCCGCGGCGGCACATTGGGGGCACCACCTTGCGTCGCCTAATAAAAAGTTATTGATGCCTGAAAGGAGTTTTTTATGATGAAGACAGCATTAACGATCGCTGGAAGTGATTCCAGCGGAGGCGCCGGCATCCAGGCCGATTTAAAGACGATGATCGCAAACGGAGTATACGGAATGAGCGCGATCACAGCACTGACGGCCCAGAACACGACCGGCGTCCAGGGGATTTTCGAGGTAACACCGGAATTCCTGGAACAGGAGATCGACAGCGTATTTACGGACATCCGTCCGGACGCGGTAAAGATCGGAATGGTTTCTTCTGCGGGACTGATCAAGTCCATCGCAAAGAAGCTTCATGAACACAAAGCAGAAAATATCGTTGTGGACCCGGTCATGGTGGCGACAAGCGGATCAAAGCTGATCAGCGACGATGCCATCGGCACATTAAAAGAATACCTGTTTCCGATGGCGGCGGTCCTGACCCCGAATATCCCTGAGACAGAAGTTTTATCAGGAATGGAAGTAAAGTCCGCCGAGGACATGATCGCGGCGGCAAAACAGATCAGTGAGACCTATCACTGCGCGGTCCTCTGTAAGGGCGGTCATCAGTTGAATGATGCCAACGACCTGTTATACCGCGACGGCAGCTACCGCTGGTTCAACGGTAAGCGTATCGACAACCCGAACACCCACGGAACCGGCTGCACCTTATCGAGTGCCATCGCCTCCAATCTGGCGAAGGGTTATGACCTCGATACGGCGATGGAACGCGCAAAGGCTTACATCTCCGGAGCGCTGGCAGCCATGCTGGACCTCGGACATGGATCCGGACCGATGGATCACGGATTTGATTTTCGCGGAAAAGGATTTGCGGAGGAACAGGCATGACGATGACAGAACGCCTTTTAGAGGCAACAAAGGAGATCTGGGACGGCTATAACGAGACGCCTTTTGTAAAGGGAATCGCGGACGGCAGTCTGGATCATGAAAAATTCAAATATTATATGATACAGGATTATCTGTATCTTCTTGACTATACAAAGGTATTTTCCATCGGAACGGCGAAGGCGAAAAACCTCGACGCTATGCGCCTGTTCGCGGGTTATACCCATTCGATCCTGGACGGTGAGATGGATATCCACCGCGCGTACATGACGAGACTCGGAATCGCGAAGGAGGAGGCGGAGCAGACACCGGTCGCTCTTGATAATCTGTCCTATACCTCTTATATGCTTCGTGTCGCTTACGAGGAAGGAGAGGCGGAGGTCATGGCGGCGATCCTTTCCTGCGCGTTGAGCTATGAGTTTATCGCGAAGAAGATCCTTGCGGAGTATCCGGCCGCAGATAAACATGAGTTCTACGGGGAATGGGTCAGCGGATATGCGTCCGATTCCTACCACGAGGACAATGAGGTGCTGGCAGACCTGATGAACTGCCTGACGGAGGACTATTCCGAAATGCGGAAACAGCATCTCGTGGACATCTTTACAGCATGCTCCCGCTACGAGGCGGCATTCTGGGATATGGCATGGGAAATGAGGCAGTAGGATGCTGAAATTTGACAATGTAAGCTTTCAATATGATGTGGAAGATTTCTCCATCATTGACCACCTTTCCTTCGATGTACAGGACGGGGAATTCGTGTCCGTCATCGGCGCTTCCGGCTGTGGTAAGAGTACGATCTTCCGGCTTGTGAACAAGCTTCTTCTGCCGGCTTCCGGCGAGATCCTGGTGGACGGAGAGTCCATTGAGAGGAAGAGAAACTACTGTGGATACATGCCGCAGCAGGATCTTTTATTTCCATGGCGGACCGTGAGGGAGAATCTCCTGCTGCCGATGGAGATCCGGGGCGGATATTCGAAAACGGAGATGAGAGAGAAAGCGGACGCGGCGCTGGAATCGGTTGGTCTTAAGGACTGGGGTGACAAGATGCCGAAGGAGCTTTCCGGCGGCATGCGCCAGAGAGCGGCGTTTGCGAGAACGGTGCTCACGGGTTCCGACCTTCTGCTCCTCGATGAGCCATTTTCAGCCCTCGATTACCTGACGAGGATCTCCATGCGGGAATGGCTTTTAGAGCAGTGGGAGAGGGAGAAAAAGACAGTCCTTTTTATCACGCACGATGTGGAGGAAGCGGTCTTTTTGTCCAGCCGGATCCTGGTTGTAGAGGAATCACCGATCACCCATCTACGGTCCATTGATGTTCCGGCAGAATATCCGAGATCCAGGGACGAGCTTCGGAAACCGGAGATACTGTCCCTGAAGGAGGAGCTGATCGGTATGCTGAGGAAGGAGACGTCATGAGTAAGAAGATGAAGAAGGATCATGCGCGGGTTCCTTCCGGGGCTTCGCACGGACAGACCCATAATTTTCTGAGTACAAACCTTCCGGCGGCGATTCTGGTGGCAGCTCTGCTGATCTTCTGGCAGGCGGCGGCTATGGGAATCGACGCGGCGTATATCCTGCCGTCACCGACCCAGGTGGTGGTACGGCTCTGGGAGCTTAGAGGTCCGTTATTTAAGGCACACCTTCCGGCAACGATGTCAGTGGTGGGGATCGGACTTCTGATCTCCATTATTCTTGGCCTTGGTCTGGCCGTTCTGATGGATGCCAGCGAGACAGCGGAAAAGGCACTTTATCCGCTTATCATCGCGTCCCAGACGATCCCGACGACAGCTCTGGCACCGCTTTTTGTACTCTGGTTCGGATATACGATCTGGAGCAAGGTGCTTGTGACGGTGCTGATCACATTTTTCCCGATCACGATCACGGTATTCGACGGATTTAAGTCGGTGAAGACGGAGATGGAAGAGCTTTTGTTTACCTTTGGCGCGGATAAACGCCAGATTTTTATGAAGTTAAAGGTTCCGGCTGTCCTGCCCTGCTTTTTCTCAGCGATCAAGATGGCAGTCCCGTTATCGATCATCGGAGCGGCCATCGGTGAATGGCTGGGAGCGCAGAGCGGACTTGGATACTTCAGCAGGAGGATGATGACACAGCTTGATGGAGCCGGAGTGTTCGCACCGATCTTATTGTTATCGGTGGCAGCGATGGCGGCTGTCTGGGTGGTCACACTGCTTGAAAAACGGATCATTCACTGGAGAAATGAATAAAACGCAGAAAAACTGCCTGAGAGAATGGATGTCAGAGCCAGTTCTGAATCCGGCAGGCAGAGCGAGAAACAATATCAGGAGTTTGATAACGAAAGGAAATGACATGAAAAAAGGAATGAGAATCGCTGCAGCGGTGATGGCTGCGGCTTTCAGTATGACAGTACTTGCAGGATGCGGTAAGAGCGAGACAAAGACAGCGGAGACGACGGCAGCGGCTTCAGCGGACAACAGCAGCGCGGTGGAGACAACAGCAGCTTCCGGTGAGAAAAAGGATCTCCGTGAGGTCAACGTGGTATTGGACTGGTATCCGAACGCGATCCACACCTTTATCTACACCGCCATCGAGCGCGGATATTATGCGGAAGAGGGACTTGATGTGAAGGTCCGCTTCCCTGCGAATGCGAATGACGCGCTGGCACTTGTCGCTGCCGGCAAGGCGGAGATCGGAATGTATTATCAGCAGGATGTGATCCAGGCAGTTGCAAATCAGGGAACGAAGATCAAGTCCATCGGCGCGATCGTGCAGTCTCCGTTGAGCATTGTACTTTCTTTAAAGGATAAGAACATTACAAGTCCGTCCGATCTTGTCGGAAAGACAGTTGGATACGGCGGAACAGCTCTCAGTGAGTCCATTGTGAAGACCATGATGGAGTATGTGGGCGCGGACGCGTCAGATGTAAATCTGATCGACGTTGGATTTGACCTGATGAGCTCCATGACTACAGGCAACGTGGATGCCACCATCGGCTGTCTTGTGAACCATGAGGTTCCGCAGCTGGAGGAAGAGGGCTTTGATGTCAACTATTTTATGGCAAACGGGTATGGCATTCCGAATTATTATGAGGAAGTGTTCCTCGCGAACAATGATCTGATCGAGAGTGAGCCGGAGATCTTAAAGGGCTTCCTTCGGGCTTCCGCAAAGGGCTTTGAGGATTTCAAGAATGATCCGGACGGCTGCCTCGCGATCCTCATGAACAACCAGAACGAGGAGAATTTCCCGCTGACACAGAGTGTTGAGGAGAAGTCCTGTGAGACTCTGCTGCCGCTTATGGAGACGGAGGAGGTTCCGTTCCTGACACAGACGGAGGAGTGCTGGCAGGAGAACATCGACTGGATGCTTGAGAGTGGACTGATCGATCAGAAGGTTGAGGTTTCTGATGTGATGGTGGACCTCGGGGAGTAGGTTCCTTGGGGAAATCTTATAGGAATTGAGAAATACCGGGATGGCGGGGAGACTGCTGTTCCGGTTTTTTTGTTGGTTTGAGTCAGGAAAAGAGAGGTTGAGTCAACTTGGCGGAAGTACGCGCAGGTCAGCTTCCGGCTCCTGGTGCTGTCGATTTCCAGGCGGTTCCTCTATGCTTGCAGAAAAATGCTAAGGGCGGAGAAAATGGGACGCAACTCGCTTCGCTCAGACAAGCGACCCATTTCCTCCAACGCATTTTCCTGCGAGCCAAGAGGAAGCCAGGCCTGTAAATCAGGCACCCGGTTCCGGAGGCTGACCTGCGCTGGAGGTTGGAGGCTTAAGGTTAGATCTGGAGAATGTATGATCTGGTTGTTACTGTGGGCACGAAAAACGCATGAGTAAATAAATTGTGAACATGCCCCTTTTCTGGTAAAATTAAAAGAAAAGGGGCGTTGGTAT
>ENA-USUG01002488-USUG01002488.1-human-gut-metagenome-genome-assembly--contig:-NODE-2488-length-27718-cov-7.230238_pt1 | contig 27718 bp, 15 predicted proteins | sample MGYA00250059_ERZ773394 | MGnify/ENA primary metagenome ERZ773394 (study PRJEB29103, sample SAMN06111957) | human gut metagenome | biome: human gut; feature: ankylosing spondylitis patient; material... | reverse complement strand
TTAGTTATCGTAGTTGCTATCCTTGCAATTCTGGTTGGTATTCTTGCACCACAGTATACAAAGTATGTTGAAAAATCAAGAAAGGCTGCTGATGCTTCTAATCTTGAAAACCTTGTAACTGCATTTAAGACGGCTGCTTCTGATGGTGATGATAAGATTGCTGCTGGAACTTATACAATTACAATTGCAGATACAGGAAGTAAGATTACAAGTGGAACAGGAGATTCTGCTTCTGATGTATCTACAGGAGAAGGAAAAGCTGGTACGTTAATTGCTTCATATGCTGGAAGCGATTGGACTGGTACAAAATTAAAATCATCTAAATGGGAAAAAACAGCAGATGGTTCAACCTCAACAGTTAAAGCGATTAGTGCTATTTTAGTAGTGGAAAATGACGGTTCAATTTCCGTTACTTATGATCCAACTAATATTAAAGAACAGACAAGTAAGTAAAAATAATTAATTTTTCGATGAATGCATAACAATTCTTTGCTATGTATGAACGAAGTTACTATCTCGATAAAACGAAAGTTAAGGAGATAGTAAAATGTTAAAATTATTTAACAGAAAGAAAAAAGATAACAAAGGTTTTACATTAGTAGAACTTGTAATTGTAGTTGCTATTCTTGCAATTTTAGTTGGTTTACTTGCACCACAGTATACAAAATATGTTGAGAAATCAAGAAAAGCTGCTGATGCTAGTAATATGAACGAACTTATAAAAGTAGTTCAGACTTTTGCTGGTGATACAGACAACGAATTAGCGGCTGGAAAATATACAATTATTATTGGTGCAACAGATGCAACAAATACAGATATTGTAGCTGAAACAGGAAAAACTGTTCCAGAAAAACTTGAAACTGAATTGAATTCAGCTTCTCCAAGTTGGGATACTAAATTAACAACAAAATCTAAAAAATGGGGACCTTCTGGAGCATCTTCTGATATTAAAGCTCAGATTGAAGTTAAAGATGATGGTGGAGTTGTTGTGACATATTCACCGAAAGCATTTGCAGATTACATGGGCGGAGCTGAAATCCAGTAGTTAACTATAATATTACTGAAATCAAATTGAAAGGAAATAACCTATGCTTCTTTTCTTAGACATAATCCCCTACATAACAATCTTCATCTTCGGAATCACCATCGGCAGTTTCCTGAATGTCTGTATCTATCGAATCCCTCTCGGTGAGTCGATAGCGACAGCCCCCTCCCACTGTATGACCTGTGGGCGGAAACTGAAGTGGTATGATATGGTTCCGGTGTTTAGCTGGTTGTTGTTAGGCGGAAAGTGTCGTAACTGTAAAGCAAAAATTTCAGTACAGTATCTGATCATAGAGGGTGTCAATGGTATCCTCTATGTGGTGATATGTGTGGTGAATGGGCTGGAGTGGAGCAGTGTGATTTACTGTTTCATGGCTTCAGCGCTTCTGGTTTTGAGTATTATTGACTGGCGGACTTTTGAGATTCCGTTTTGTCTGAATGTGTTTCTGTTTGTCCTTGGTGTGGCTGCTGTGATTCTGGACAGGGGAAATGTGGTGGATCATCTGATCGGTATGATCTGTATCAGTGGTTTACTGGAAGTCCTTTATCTGGTGAGTGGTGGCAGAGCAATCGGCGGGGGTGACATTAAACTGATGTTTGCCTGTGGGCTGATTCTTGGATGGAAGCGAATTATTCTGGCTTTTCTTCTGGGATGTGTGATTGGTTCTGTGATTCATACGGTTCGTATTAAGGTGAGTAAAGTGGGACATATGCTTGCCATGGGTCCTTATCTGTCAGCGGGAATTTTTCTGGCTGCATTGTGGGGAAATACATGGATTAGCTGGTATTTATCAAAACTGGGATTGTGATCAATGATCACGGTGATAACTGATTGACTGAAGAACAAGTTGAGTTTTTCAGTTACAAAAGTACATTTTACGTTACTGGTTACGGAATGAGCAGTAATCGTTTTACAATGGTGTAAAAGTGTATTTTTGCAACTGAAAACGTATGGAGGAACGCAAAGATGGCGAAAATTTTAAGCATTGAAGCGGAGGCATCTCAGGTCAGAGTTGCGGAAATCGAAGTTCGTGGAAAAAAAGGAAGGATTTTTAACTGTTTCTGTATCCCGGCACCGCAGGGGGCTGTGGAGGATGGGCAGATTCGCGATACAAAAAGTTTAGGTGATGCTTTAAAGGGGGAACTGGCTCAGCGTAAGATCAGGACGAAGAAGGTTTTCTTTGCAACGGGTTCTACCAGGATTGCCAGCAGGGAGATTCGTATCCCTATGGTAAAGAAGAATAAAATTCAGAGTATCATAGAAGCGAATGCCACGGACTATTTTCCGATTGATGTTTCTAAATATATGCTGTCTTATAGTGTGATTGATGTGGAAGCGGAGAAAACACCGGACAGTAAAGAGGAAAATAAACAGTATCATCTGATGGTTTACGCTGCACCGAAAGCAATTTCTGCTGCCTATCGTGAGTTCGCGGAGAATGCAGGGCTAACAATGGCAGGCATTACTTATACAGGTGACAGTATTTATCATGCAGTCAGAGATACTTATGCGCAGGGAACTCATATTCTTGTTAAGATTGAGTTAAAGGGTACCAGTATCACTGTAATCCGTGATGGTGAGCTGGCATTGCAGCGTAACATTAATTATGGTGTGGACAGTGCGGTTGAGACGGTGAGGGCTTTTCCTGAGTTTGGTGACAGACTGGATGTGGGAGAAGCATTGGAAGTGCTTTGCGGAAGAAACTGTATTCATCCGTTTCTGGATATGGCTCCGGCAGATGATCTGGCATCGGATGAAGAACGGATGCTGGATACAGCAAAGGGGGAAGTGACAGAGAGTCTTCGATATCTGATCGGTAATATTTCCCGAATCATGGATTATTATATTTCCCGAAATGCGGGAACGAATTTTGATTCGATTGAGTGCTGTGGTCTGGGAGCGCAGGTACAGGGACTGATGACTCTGATGACGAATGAGCTGGGACAGAATGTAGAAGTTCTTGGTAAAGTGGAGAATTATGCTTTGCCGAAGTCAGCGGGTGAGGGTCAGGCTTATCTTTATGCGGCGGTTATGACACCGGGAATTTCCGGTCTGAACCTGATGGAGAAGGCGACCAGAAAGAAGAAAGAAGTCAAGGAAACGCTGAGTGGTGCAATTGTGATCTGTGTGGTTGGAACTGTTGCAGGTGTGGCTTTGACAGCGGCGGGATATGCGAATCGTATTTATCAGGAGCATATTCAGGAGCAGTTGAATCAGAGAATTTCGGAAGAAAGTTCGATTGAAGATATTTATAATGCCTATAATACAGCGAAGGGGCAGTTTGAAAATTACCAGAATATGTATCAGTATACCAATACTCCGAATGAAGGACTGAAGAGTTTTATTGAGGAGATGGAGGAGAAGATGCCGTCTGATATTACAGTGGAAAGTTTCAGTTCTACAGGTACGCAGGTAAGTTTTTCCATGCGTGTGACGAGTAAATCTGCGGCTGCGAATACGCTGATGCAGTTACGGACGTTTGAGAGTCTGTCTACTGTGACGACGACGGGGATTGATGAAGCAGAAGACGGAACAGTATCTATGAGTGTGCTTTGCACTTATGCAGATCCGGCACCGATGGATGCGGCGACAGAATAAGGAGGCAGATGTATACTATGGACATGAAGATTTCTATGCGTGATAAAAAAATGCTGCTGATGTTTCTGGGCGTTGGTGTTTTTGCAGCAGGATATTTTCTGGGATATCGTCCGCAGATGGAGGAAGCGGAGAGTATTCAGGCGGCAAATGTGCCTTTGCAGGATCGACTGGATGATCTGCTGAAACTGGCGGAAAATAAGGATTTTTACATAGAAGAGACAAATTCAATTCAGGAGCAGATTGACAAGTATACTTCGGAGTTTCCGGTGAATGTCCGGCAGGAGGATGGAATCGTTTTATCCATGGATATGGAGGATTCTCTGGATATGCAGATTTCCAATGTAGGCCTTGGAACAAGGGAATTTGTGGCTTCTCTGGATGGAAGTACCGAGGATGAGCTGGTTGATATGCCGGATGAGACATTATCCGAGCAGGCAAATGCTCAGACCGAGGCTCAGATTGATGAGATTGAGGGTACGGATGTCCGTGGGGATAAGGAAAGACAGATTGCGTCAGATGCGGAAGTGGAGGATATGAACAGTACGACTTCTGTTCCGGTTCTTTACCGTACACAGGACAGTATGCAGTTTACCGGAACTTATGCGAGTCTGAAGGATATGGTGGAATATCTGGCAGATCAGAGTGGGCGAATGACATTGGATAATGTGAGTGCTTCTTTTGATTCCAGTACAGGAAATCTGACAGGGAGTATCACCGTAAACCTGTTTTCGATGGCTGGTACCGGAAAGACTTATACAGAACCTGATGCCGGAAGCGTGGCTTATGGTACCAATAATATTTTTGGAACAATTGAAAAGTCAAAATCAAAGAAAAAGAATAAAAAGTCTAAAAAATCTGCGGATACAGAAGAAACGCAGAATGCGAATACTGCGGACAGTACAGAAGAACAGGCAGCTTCCGCAGATACTGGTGCTGACGGCCAGAATACAGCGAACAGTCAGGAAGGAGAGAATACGCAGGATGCAGCAGCCCCTGCTGACGGTGGAAATCAGTCATAATAGAGAAAGTATGTTAGAGGGGAGAGTTACAGGGCCCCTCTATCTGTGTTTTCAGGGAAGAAGTAAAAGGACAGAACGAAACAGAAGGGAGCATTGGAATGAACAGGAAGAGAGGGAAAAGATCAGATGTAGGTATGTCATTGCTGGAAGTGATCGTTGCGGTCAGCATTTTTTCCATAGCAGCGATGGTGCTTCTTCAGAGTTTTGTAACGTCTCAGAGAATCAATAAAAAGTCAAACCTTTATCTGGAGGCAACGACTGTGGCACAGAATATCATGGAAGAGATTAAGTCTAAGGATTTTGAGGATGTGTCGCTGGCGTTTAATTATCCGGTTGATATTCTGACAGGGCAGACACGGCTTGCGTTTTTGAATTCTGATGTTGGAAAAATAAATAAAGGCACAGCAGATGCCATAGGAGTAAAGGAAATTTTGAAAGATGGGAATGATTATAAGGATGTGCATCTTTATAATCCGCTGGATGGAGATGATACTTCAAGAGTAACTGCTTCTGTTATTTCCAAAGATGAGGGAGTAACATATGACTTTAATCCCAGAAAGACAGGAAGTAATGCTTCTAAATATTATTTTCAGCTTACAAATGTGACAAATAATCATGAAACCTTTGATGCACTGGTAGAATTTGACGGAGGGAAAAGTTCCGGATATAAGAAAAAAACAGTAACAAATAATGAAGAGGGAAAAAATGATTACCTTGCACCGAATATTGCCAAGCTGGATACGAAGACCAATGCTTTTCTGATCATGGAGAAGAACTGGGATGAGAATGCTATGGAGCAGATTGCAGTTGCACAGCTTCAGGCTGCACAGAAACTGTGGCATCAGGATCTGGATGCCTATATCAGAGATGCTTCAGAAGAAGAACAGGCAGCATTGACAGAAGAATTTACTTCCCGCTATCCGGAACCACAGAAGCTGGATCCGGAAGATATTTATAATCAGACGAAGCGAACACTTTATGTAAAGATTGATGAGAGCGGCGGAGTGGTCAAGGCTCAGGCAAAATATATTCTGAATACATATGATTATGTGAAAGAAGGGGGAAACAAATATCAGCGAATGGATATCTGCCCGTGCAATGGAAATTCTGAGAAGGAACAGGTGAGAGGGTGTTTTTGTACATATGAAAGTGCTTACTGGACTTTCTACAGCTCGGAAGCAGATGCAAAGCTGAAAAACCTGTATATTTTTTATTATCCGAATTACGAATCCAAGAGCAGTACAAAACCGTTGGATAAAATTGTAGTGGAGAATACCGATAATTATGCGGTAAATGTGTATGTGACAAAGCAGAGAGATGAAGCAAATAATGTACCGACTTCTATCCAGGAAAATTCCTATCGTATGTCATTGACGATCAAGGAATGTCCGGCTGCATTGGGACAGACAAACTGGAACACAAACCCCAGTCTTTACAGAGCGCAGACAAAGCTGAGAACAAATCTGGATTATAATATCAGTGATTTTGATAAGATCCTTACACGTCCGCGAATCAGTCAGATGCAGCTGACCTATCAGTCTGTCACAACAGCAGGAAAGGATGACAAAAAGAAAACCGGTTCAGCAGCAAAGCAGATCCTGAGTTATAATGGTCTGGATGATAAGAAAGAGACAGATCGCATCTATACAGCGAAGGTCAGTGTTTATAAAGCAGGAGCAGCGGATGAGGGATTCCCGAAAGATGAGCTGGTAGTAAGTCTGGACGGTGCAAAAGAAAACTGATGAACAGGGAGTAAAAATATGAATGACTGGAAAAAAAGAGCCAGAAAACAGAATAGAGGTTTTTCTTTGCTTACAGTAATCGTTGCTGTATCTTTTATCGGGATTTTGGGACTTCTTGTTCTGTATATGGCATTGAGCAACTTTCAGATGAAGATTACGGATCTAAAGGGAAAAGACAGCTTTTATACTGCAGAACGCGCCATTGAGGAGATTCGTGTGGGTCTGCAGGAGGACGTAGGAAATTCTATGTCAGAAGCGTATATCAAAGTTCTGGAAACTTATAATAAGGATGGAAGTTCTAAGGATGTGGTGCTTGATAAACAGAGACAGAGTGAATTTGTGAATGAGTTTATTAAGAAACTGGCCGCCAGATTACAGAATGGAACTGATCAGAGTGAATATAGCCTGGAATATCTGACTGCGTATCTGGATTTGAATAACAGTGATAAGTTTGATGATACAAAAGAAACGTTACTTGTTACGACACCATCTGATAAGACCCCTGTTATGACGAAAGATAAAAACAGTGGGATTCTGCTGAAAAATCTGAAGGTGATTTATGTAGATCCGAAAGGATATGCTTCTGTTATTGAGACGGATATCCGTCTGGGCATTCCGAAGGTACAGTTTCCGACACCTTCCACACTTCCTGATCTTATGAATATGATCGTAGTAGCAGATCAGGGGATTGTCTGTGAAGCAGGAGGAACTGATGCGACAACGATATCCGGAAGTATTTATTCCGGTATTCTGAAAGATATTTCAGATAATACGATTCTGGAAAATAATCCGCGTACCAGTATCTGGGTCAAACCGGGAGCAAACCTGGATATCCAGAATGGAGAAAAAATAGTAAGTGCAGGGGAGATTTATACAGGTCAGAATGCCACATTTATCAGTGAAACAGGGGTAACACTCTGGGCTGAAGGCGTGAAACTGTCGTCTGCGCAGGTAAATCTTCTGGGAACGACATATCTGTCAGATGACCTGACTATTGAATCGGGAAACAGCAGTAAGGTGACCGTGCAGGGAGAATATTATGGATACGGCTCTCCGACATCTGCCAGACGATCACTGAATCAATATCTGTACAATGATGCAAATGACAGATGGAGCGATACTGCTTTGAGCAGTGCGATTGTGATCAATGGAAAGAATACAACTCTGGATCTGTCTGGGGTAAGAAAAATGATGCTGGCGGGCAGAAGCTATATTGGTACCTCTAATGTAAATTCCATAAGTGGAAAAAATAATGATAACGATATTATGATGGGGGAAAGTATTACTGTGAAAGGTACGCAGCTGGCGTATCTGCTGCCGCCGGAGCTGATTGATACTTCTAAACTGAAGAATACATCTGATTCTGAAGAGGAGATTGATATTAAGAATCCAATGTCATATTTAGATTATGAGAAATGTGGTCTGATGAGTATGAGTTCCGTTCCGGTGAAAATGGATGAAAAAGTGGAGGCACTGGGAAATCAGTCATTGAACGATATTGGCGTGGATTCTCAGAAACCGGTGCAGGAAGTTTTTTATAATAACAACGTGGATGAGGGATATGTCTATTTCTATCTGAATTTCAGTGATACCTCTGAAGGAAACCGTGCTGCTTCTGATTTTATGTATAATTATTATATGAATAATTCTACAGTAAAAACGAATATAGACAAGTATCTGTCTTTTTATTTCAATAATATGAATACGGGAATTAAAGTAAAGGATATGAAGAATTACATTCGCTATGTTACCAATGGAAATGTTCTGTCATATCAGGGTGGTGAAGCAGAAGAAAATGGAAAATCTGCGCAGGGAAAGATGACAGTGGCTACCAGTCCTGAAAGTTCTCAGGCACTCCTTCAGGAGCAGGAGAATTATCAGGACACCTGGTATGCGCTGAACAGAAAGATGATTACCAGTGTGGACCTTCTGAATACGGATGTAAAAGATTCTGATGGATTGCTTCATGATGAAACAGACAGCAGCAGAAGTGTGTTCGATAATCTGGTCAATGAAAAAGAGATGATTCAGTTCTTGCAGCAAAAACGACCTGGAACGTTGGATTATACTTTTGAGGCCAGTGAAGACGATGGCGGACTTCAGGCAATTATGACGCATAATGGAAAGAGCAGTACTTTTCAGGTAAAAAATGCGGATGGTACAGTTGTGACAAATACTGTGACAGGAACAGATACAGCTCTGAAAGTTGATTCCGGCATGGCACAGAAATTACGTCTGATCGTATGCACCGGTGATGTGGAGATTGGAGCAGGAGTTCATTTTCAGGGAATTATCATGGCAAAGGGAAAAATTACTCTGGGAGCTGGTGCAAGTCTGGAATCTTCACCTCTGGAAGCTGCCAAGGTATTTCAGGCGCAGATGGCATCAGATGAAAATATGTCACCTAAGAGCTTTTTCTGGGAAGGTGACAAATATGTTCTCGGAAATACCAATACGTCAAACGAAACAACAGATACCGGACGTGTTTCAGATACTTATGATCTGGCTGATTGCGTTACCTATGAAAACTGGAGAAAAGAGTAAGGTTGAATATGAAAATGTGTAATTGGAAATTAAAACATATTCCAAAGAAAAATCAGGGTTTTACTCTCGTAGAGATGGTGATCACGGTAGCTATTTTTGCTATTTTACTGGGGATTCTTTCACCTTCTTTAAATTCTGTGCTGGGATTTCGTGTGCAGCGTGCCACCAATTCCATAGCTTCTGCTCTGGATAAAACAAGGCGGGAGGCTATGAGCAGGCTGGTAGGGGAAATGAAGCTGGAATATCGGTCTGACGGGTATTATATTACTTATTATCTTGACAGGGGAAAAGAAAGTGCGACAACATCTAAGATTAGAGATGATGATTCAGAGAAGATCGCACCTGCCGGAACACGGATCAGTTATACAGACAGTACGGGGCATACTTATAATTTATGGGAAGGGGAAAAGAACTCCTTAATTCTTACATATAATCGTGCAACGGGAGGTTTCCTGCCGATTCAGTCGAATGAGTGGGAACAGAATCAGATTCTGGAAGAACTCAGAGCAGGAAATGATATTCCTCTGGAACGGGATGAGAATTTACCTTATTGCCAGACAATCACAGTGAAAGGCGGAATGCGTACCCGGGAGATTACCCTGAATAAAGATACCGGAAAATATACGATCGCTGCAAAATAAAGAGATGTGGACAAACTAAGAGATTGTGAAATTTTCAGAGAAGAATGAAAGCATGAGGGGATATGATAGATCGAATGAAAAAAACACAACAGGAAACAGTCAGAAAAATGAAAAATAACAGTGCCGGTTTTACACTGATTGAAATGATTGTTACAGTGGCGATCATTTCAATCTTCTCCGGAGTAGTGGTGACTCTGATTACTACGGGTTCAGGGTTGTTCAGAGGTGTATCCGGAAATACAAAGTCACAGGTGGATGCACAGGAAACACTGGATGCAATCGAAGACCTGGTGATTGATGCCAACCGGAGTGTTTATTATGCGTATGGGTCGGGTACTAATATGGGAGAGGAAATCAGCAGCGATATTGATGATTCCAATTCTGCAGCAAAGACATTTATTACCTGTAACGAATATGAAAACGGAGACGGAACCAGCAGGTATGTGTTTGACGTGCTGGACTGGGAAGGCAGCGAGGGAAAGCTTTATTACAGCCAGCGTGAATACACAAAGGCAAGCAGCAGTACAGAAGAGGAAAATAATAGTACCGAGAATGAGCAGAATTCACCGCAGTCGTTGAATGAAAATGGAGATGTAACTGCATTTGATAATGGGATAGCCACTTTTTCAGCAGGTGAAAATGGTGGAAGTGGAATTGCATCAGGCAGCGGTTCGAATACGGCGAAGGATTCTAAAGAGCTGATCGCACGTTCTGTATTTGCGGAAGGAATTGAAAATTTTACAGCAGATGTAACAAAGGTGGAGAGCGATAGAATTGTCCGATTTCGTCTGACTACAGAAAACAATGGAAAGAAGGTAAAAACCCTTCATATAGTAAATCTCAGAAACCGGATCCAGGTTATGAAACCGGATGATGCTTTTGCATCTGCGGGCAGTACCGATGTACAGATTTCAATCATCGGCGCACCGGATTCTATTGATGCAGGAAAATCTGAAATTCTGGCATATGATGTGGTTGTAAGCGGAGGTATTTCTATTGATCCGACCACAGTAAAATGGGAAATTGTAGATGGAACAGACAAGGGAAATTTTCCGGATCTGGATCTTACCTATGGAAAACTTTCTATTAATAATGATGCGATGGGAACAGTTACGGTCATTGTATCAGCAAAAACTTCGGATGGAAAGCAGACAGTGACTTCTGCCCCGGTAACGATTAAGATTAATAATACAAAAACAGTAACAGGGATAAGAACAGATAACGCAGAGATAATATTAGGTCTGGATACAGAAAATACAGTTAGCTATGATTTAAATGATTATATAAAATGGTCAGAAGTATATAGTGATCATACAAATTCTGGAAATTCTTATGTAAAGGTTTCATGGAGTGGGGGTGGAAATGGAACTTTAATTAATGAGAATGGTTTAATCAGTATTGAAAAAAATGCAGGTACATCTGTAGCGAATGGAGTCATTTCTGCAAATGTTGTCTATCAACATAATGGGAAAAATTTTGAATCAGAAGCAACAATCAGGCTGGCTCGACTGGAAATAATAAATCCATCTGGAGAGTATTATTTAGGAGATGCTAAAGTTTCGCCAGAATATAATTATTATATTGGGGGAGAAAAAACAGATATTCCATCGAACCCACAGTTTACAGTAGATGGTATGCCTTATCAGATTGGAGAGGCATTTAAAATAGAAGAAGATGGAAACTGGAATGCAAAAGCGACTGTTGTTGTAAATAGTGGAAGTCTAGCGATAGGACATACAACATTTAGTGTGGATACAGATTTTCAACGAATGAATATTTGGTGTAAAAATCGGGCACACGGACAGAATACTACAACGGTATATCCTGGAAATACATATACTTGTTCCTACTATAATTGTGATTCTGGATTTTTTGTAGATGCAGATCGAACTGACAGTTCGTGGAAGTATAGTGTACAATGGAAGATTTTAAAAAAGTCAAGTGAAGATACATCTGTTAGTAATGACTTATTTTATAATGATATACACACAGCGGAATTGCAGGTAGGAGAAGATGAAAAAGGTTTTTCTATGTCGGCAGAATTGACATTTTATGTAGATGATGAAAATGGGATGGTAGTAAAAAAACGTTATAAGGGGATTGCAAATATAGGTGTTGTACATGGCGTGGAAATAACATCACCACGGACATCAGTTATCATTGGCAATAAATATCCATTAAAGGCTGAAGTGATAGAAACACATTTATCTAATCCATATACATCAGAGAAGGGCAAATACATTACAAGCAGAAAAGAAAATGCTTTGACAATACCTAGATGGAGCATTGATCCGTCTTCTGGTGGTTTGGATACAACAGGAGTTTTACCATGGGAAGTTCAAATATGGCAAAGAGATACTACATTAAATATTTTTGTGGAAAACTATCATCTTCCCTGGGTCGGAACAGGGAATAAACCGAAAACATATACAGATTCGGTTTCAATTGAGGTTATAGAACCGTCAATTACTTGTTTTAAGATAGAAGATGAAGAGAAAAATCAAAGCGCAACGATAAAAATAGATGACACCGTGAATTTAAATGCTGTTTTGGAAATTGATGGACAGGAAATAAATGATACAAGTCTCACATGGAAATGTTACAAAGATGGTAAATTGTGTACGGATATTTTACCATATTCTAATAATTTCTTTAATAAATTTAAGTTAGAATACGATAAAAAGAAAGCTGGAACATATAGTATTACGGCTGTTTACAAGTCTGCCAGAGGAACCGAGACAGAATCTGAACCTTATACAATAACAGTTCTTGATAATTAGAGATGTCTAAACGAAGAGGAAATAGTTGAATATGAAAATCAGGCATAAAAAAGTTCTATTATCCAGTATTGCAGTAGTAGTAGCAGGAATACTTGGAATCGGAGCACTGCTTGAATCCAGTATTTCTGTGCAGGCATCTTCTGCAATGATGCCGGGAATTGAGGAAATATTAAATGAAGCATCACAGGATGCACCTTTCAGGATTCTTGAAATCGTGGATTCTGAGGGTGAAGCCGAACTTGGATACTATATATCCGGGCAGGAACCTTATATAAAGCTGTATAAATATGCAGATAAAAATGGTAATGTTATGAAATTTTCCAGTCTGAAAGACGGGCTGAGTAAACTGCCGGAAAAGGAACGCTGGGAATTTGCTACAAATGAAATAACGGATGAAAACGGAAATATCTCTTATACAGGAAGGAATATCAGAGATCTTTGCGGTGATTCTGTGGAAGAATATCCGCTTGCTTATTCTGATTATGAGGAACAGTATTTTGTATCTTCGGAAGATGGATGGGAAAAGGTTGATTTCGTAGATGCAGATGGAAATTCAAGAACGGATACTGTAAAAATCAAGGGCCATTATCAGGAGAACACTGCTGGAAATGGAAATTATACAAAGCAGGAACAGACTTATTATCCAATCCGTAAGGAGGTAGATGAGGATAACGCCAAACCAGATAAGTATCGTGAAAATATAGAGAATTTTTACTATTCTGACGGTGATGAGGCACAGGCTCCTTATGCCCTGGAATTTAAGGAAGTGGATAATGAGGATGTAAATAATGCTCTGGCAGACGAAAATGACAAAGGGCAGGTGACAATCCTTCCGGAATATGATTATACAAATGGGAAGTATGGTTATTATGAAAATGTATATGCAGATCTGACAGAAGAAATTGCATTAGACATTGAAAAGAACATTTACAAATTCCCTGGAGAAAATCCGACAGTAAGTGAAGATGCGGTATTGATTCAGGACAATACACCTCAGGGGGCAGTGGCATTTACAGCAGGAACAGAAGAAGATTTTACAGCAGTAAATGATGGAAGTGAAGTATCTGATTCAACGACAGAATCTGATTTCGGCAGTGGGGAATCGGAGAGTTTTTCAGAAGATGCTTTTTCTTCAGGAGAGATTAGTGATGGTGTTTCTTCCGGCGAAACACAGGCAGAGTCAGGACAGAATCCTGATTCAGAGGGTTCACAGACTGAAGATGGAACGAATCCTGATTCAGACAATACCCAGTCTGAGAACGGAACGCAGAACGATGCAAATAAGTCAACAGACCGAACAATTTTAATTGGATTTGCAGATGAAGAAACAAAGGGTTCAACAGAAAATCCATATATTTATCTGGGCGAAAATATTGAGGCTTATCCATATTATAAATATACGCTGGTGGGTGATTTAAAAAAAGTAAAAGAACTTGCACTCGAAAATCAGAAAAAAGATGCTGAAAGTGTAGCGAATAATACAGAAATTGTCCGTAAAGAAAGGGATATTACTCTGGGAGATGGACAGTACTGGTACTGGCAGACAGATAAAGGCAGCGGTCAGCTTTCAAAATATCCTCTTTCTATTGTGTCCGGACGTCAGTCTGTACCGTACAGCGATATAAAAAAAATAGACAGCAGTCTGGATTATAATTACTATTATACGGTAGAAAAGGCATATTTCTGCTGTAAAGCATCTATCACTGCCCCACAGCTTCCGACAGATTACCAGTATTATGGATGGTATTATGCATCTTACCCTCAGAATGATGAAAATGTTTATATTAAAGTCAGTGACGGGGACGGAAAGGCACCTACTCATTATATTTCTGATGCAGAATATAAGCTGACTCCGGGAACCGGAGATTATGATTTTGTTCCGAATGAAGAGGAAGAAGAACAGAATGTTGAAGTAAATCATATGTATTACAAAGGTGGATATGTAAATCATGACTGGTTTAAGCGATATGTATTTCATTTGTCACCTAAGAGCAGTGATGAAACAGCCACAGATCAGGAAGAGACAGTCAAAGATCCATTTAAGGCATTTAATATCGAAGTTGTTACTATGACAACAGAAGAATTTAACAGACAATATGGAAATGGTGTAGCAGCTACTTCGGCAGATGGGACAGACATTTCAGAAGCTGTTGTAAGTGCAGGGGAAAATGCTGAAGCTGAAAACGGTGATGAGCCGGAAAGTGATCATACAGATGGAAATGGAGAGGAACAGGAAAGTAACAGTGCAGACATAAATGAGGACGTACAGGAAAGTAATAGTGCTGATATCAATGAGGATGCACAGGAGAATAGCAGTACAGATATAAATAATGACACACAGGAAGACAACGATATAGAAGAGAATAATAATAATACACAGGACACATCTGATGTTGCGAATGAGGAAAACGTACAGACTGAAGATAATGGTGAAACTTCTGAAGTTGAATCTATGATAAGCGAAGCAGGTGTGGAACTGGTATCCATTGAAAAGGAAATCAGTGATAACAGTAATAATGCGGATGATTTTCAGGATGGAACCGAAAATGGCGAAACGGAGGAAAATACAGTATCCACAGATGCATTATCCGATGGAGGAGAAGCAGTTCCTGAATTTACAGATGATTCCGGGGATACAGGAAATGCTTTCTCAGCCGGGGAAACATCAGGTGAATCAGATACAGCCAGTCAGTTATCAGAATATGACCTGATTTATGTAAATGGTACTATTTCAGCAAATGCAGCCCAGGCAATCGGGAAAATACCTGTAATGATTAACAGTGTAAAAGCGGCAGCTTCAACTGAGTTTTTGGATGCTTTTTCCTCTTTTGCGAATGAAACGGATGCGGATGGACATTATGTAAATACATATGTATACTTTTTTAAAAATACTTTTTCACAAGATGATCCTTCAGGTCTGATCAATATAAATTTTGATACGAATTTTAATTCAGAAGCAGGGGGAAGTGCATTTACAGATGCAAATGCAACAGAGGGCTTTGAGGAGATTCTGGAATATATCGAAAGTGAGAATCAGTATCGAAAGCTCGGAACAGCAGAAAAAAGTGATGGTAATGATTCAAATATCAGTGATGGAAAAATAGAACTTCTCAGTAGTAAAATCAGTCAGGCAAGAGCTATTGAGTATATCATCAATTATCAGTATAAACGTAATCTGTTGACAAAAGATGAGATTAATGTTCTGGAAATTGAGCCTGCGAAAAGTTCCGGATATTTAAGTGAAGAGAGCGTCAATTCATGGCTTGGAAATGCGGAACGGGATACAGATTTTATTAAATCATATAGTGTATGTTGTGCATATGACCAGGTAGCTGCGACTAACGGTGATTATGCTCCGGCTTCCAATATGTTTGATGGAAAAAGTTCTACAATCTGGCATAGTGACTGGAAGAATTATTTACAGGGACATCCTAATAATGAAAGCCATTATATTAATGTCAAATTTAAGAAAAAAATGACGATTACGGGATTTGATTATCTGCCTCGTGAGGGGAATTCTAATGGAGCCCAGAACGGAAAGGTAAAAGACTTTATCCTGCATGTCTACAGTGATGAGGATTGTAAAACGGAGCTGTACTCAGAAAGTTATTTTTTTGATTATACAGATCTCAAGTCAGACCATCAGTTAAAAAAATTCAGATTTGCCAATGGAAAAAGTGTATCAGATGTCAGAAGTGCAAAGATAGAAATACTGAGTGCCGGCGATGACAAGGCTGCAAGTACTCAGTATCTGAGTAAAAGATATGCATCCTGCGCAGAGCTTTCCTTTTCCACAAAATCAGAAACATGGACTCCTGATATAAATATTGATGTTATGACAGCCTCAGAATATGTAGGACATATTGACGATATTAATTCCAAATATGACATGATTTATATCGGAAATGATGATTCAGCACGTAATGATCTGATCAATGGTGTTTCACCTATGCTTTATACACATGTCGGGGCAGCCGTGAATGTAAACAGCATTCATGATCTGAGCCAGGATATTAAGAAATTAAGTCTTATGGGTATGCTTAATATCGATTATGTTGTAAATTCAGAAGGCAAAAAGATGATGCAGGATACCAGCCTGTATAACACAGGCGAAAATGGCGAAACCACATATCCGGGGCTTGGATCATTCAGAGGCTCAGGCAATGATATTACGAATCAGCAGTATGAGGAATTAATGGATTTTGTAAAAAGCGGATATCCGGTAATATTGGCAGATTCTCTGGTTGATAATGGTTTGCCTTCAACAAAAACAGTGGATAATTCTTCTTATTATTACCGGTTTATCAAAGATGCGCTGTCATATAGTAATGTTTCAACAACGAGCAATTTAAAAAATATGGATCTTTCTTTTTTTACAAAGCTGTCAAAACCTGTTATTGAGTTTACTGATAATGGAAAACCTCTGGAAGTACCGCGAGTAGGAGAATTTGAGAGCTCATCAAATGGAAGCGGCTATCTGACAGGTGAGAATCTGCGGTATGAATTTGTTGTAAAGAATGATTCAGAAGCATATCCGGCAAATACGACATATAATTGTGAACTGTTCTTTGATCTGAATTTTGACGGTAATCTATCCAGATTGGAGGAACAGGATAAATATATGGAAATACAGGATGAGGATGGCAATGTACTGACGAAGACAGATGGCGTTTATCAGTTAAAAATCAATCATAGGTATATTGTTACAAGAAAGATACCGGAATATTACTTTAAAGTTATAACATGGAAGTTACAGCTTACGAGTAATGCCAACAGCAGTGTCAGAACTTCTGTAATGGGCTATGCGAAAAGAAAGAAGAATTCAAAGCAGACAATTAATGTATTACAGATTATCCCAACGAAGCCAAGTGGGGGAGCTGACAATCTGGTCACCTGGAATCTTTATAATGCATGGGATGATAAAAACAGCACTTTTTACAGGCTGATGAATGCGGTAGAGGATTTTACACTGGACATTAAGACTGTGACAGTAACGGAGTATGAAGAAGATACCTCTGTTTTGGATGACAGGCAGATGCTGATACTTGGATTTGGAGATATTTATGAAAATATCAAAAATGATGAGGGGCAGGTTGATAAAATTGTAAAGTTCATTCAGGATGGAAAAAGTGTTATTTTTACACATGACACTACTTCAAATATGAACTGGAATTATAAGGAGTTTACCAGCGAAAGTAATCCTGTAACTGTGGATGGAAAAGCAATCAAAGACGGATATCTGTGGCGTGGGGATGTCAACAGAAAAGACTGGGGATATTCGTTAAATACTCTTTTCAGAACAATTTCAGGACTGGATCGATATGGAATTACAAATACGAAAGAAACTTCTGTAAAAAATGGTTCAACGTCTATTTCTGCACTGCTTAAACAGGGAAATATGTTAAGTGCGAGTGGCACGGATGTAGATTTTTCATATATGGAGCAGATGGCAGGCGATGTGGCATATGTGACAAATTCAAATCGCTCTCAGAGTTATATGCAGACACAGGGATATGTAAATAAAGAGATTTCGAAGATTAAATCAGGTCAGACAGTAACACAGACAACAAAGGTAAATGATGGAGTTATTACAGAATATCCGTATAAATTACCGGATGATCTTACTGTCGCCGGTACACATGGTCAATATTATCAGCTTGCACTTGAAAAAGACAGAGACATTAATGGGGTAAGTGATGGAAAAAATGACATTGTTGTCTGGTATTGCCTGAGTGGTAATTATTATCAGGATTCGCCGAATGATGTCAGAAATAACTATTATTTTTACAGCAGAGGAAATGTCATTTATACTGGTGTAGGACATAGTACAGTAACCGGTGAAGCAGAGATTAAACTGTTTATCAATGCGATTGTTGCTGCTGCAAATGTAACTGCTGTAAAGCCGGAGGTGAATTTTATAACAGAATTAAATCCGGCGGCTAAAATTGAGAAGACAAGATATTATGCAACAGACCAGACAAGCTGGAATCAGGATGAAATAAATGTTCTTAACAATGATCAGGAGTTCTTTATTAATGTAAAAGACTATAATATGGTCAGCTCCAGCCTGAGTCTGGAAGACCAGAGCAAAGAAGATATGAGGGTAGATTTCTATATAGGTGGAACAGAGGAGAGTAATAAAATAAATGATAAAATTAAAGAGATGATACCATATGGAAATAATGTAGAACCTGTCAAACTTTCCGATGGAAGCTTTCACATTAAAAATAATGCTTACTGCATTGCTCTTTCCGACATCGAACAGTATTTATGGGACGATGATGCGGGAAGTTATCTGCCAAACTGTAAGCTGTATGTAAAAGTAACAAGCACCGTTTCTCTGTATGGAAAAAATATAACCAGTGTATCTGAAGCCTCTATCGACCTGAAACAGCGTCAGCTTTTTGATCTGGATTAAAAAATCTGATGGTGAGATGACAGCTTCTTATACTCTTGCTAAATTTACAGGATATATGAATAATAGCAGTGAAAAGTAGTCTTGCATCATGTAACTGCCTTTATTGTTATGGGGCTGTCGCACTAACGTGCGGCAGCTCATTTTATATCCAACACAAAACGCCGGACTTCGAAAAGCCCGGCGTTTGTGGTATAATCAGTTTATGCTACTAAACAAAATAATACAGAAAGATTATACCTCATTTTCTCTGTATTATCAAATCAAACTTCCGCTAGATTTAGAGATTTCTATTCCATCTGATGATTCGGTTCGTCTGGTAAGTGCCTTTTAAAACAGTTTGAAATAAAGCATGCTGAAAGGGATGCTTAGGGATGAACTGCGCTTTACTGTTTTTACTGCTGTTCTATCTACGGATACCAGACAGTTCGTCTTCAATCCATTTATCTGTATTGAAGTTACTGTCAAAGAATTTCACGATCACACCATAAGGCTCCGCATCGCTGCAAAATGCATTGGCTTCGTCTGTGTCTACGTGCATGGCGAGGTGATAGCTTCGGTGTACCCTTACAACGACATCTGCGTAGATCAGGGCACGGCCGTAGCTTTTGGTGAGGACGAATACTTCGTCATTGTCTTTGATATGCAGGGCAAGTGCATCTTCCGGAGGCATATGGATGTGGCGTTTGGCTACGATGACGCCTTTGGGAATTTCAATATCACCGCAGGGACCGCTGAGAATACAGCCAGGTGTGTTTTCGATATCTCCGGACTGGCGGATTACGCCGGGGATACCGAGTTTTCGGACATCTGTCAGGGAAAGTTCTACCTGAGTTTCCTTACGGAAGGGACCGAGAAGTGCCATGTTCTGGAAGACTCCTTTGGGACCTTTGACAGTGACTCTTTCCTGACAGAGATACTGACCGGGCTGGCTTAATTCTCTGATAAAATGAGGTCTGCTGCCTTCGCCGAATAATTTTTCAAAATCTTCCTGTGAGATGTGCAGATGTCTCGCAGATGTTTCGATTGGTATTTTTATGCTCACTTTTTGTACCTCCACAAATACATTTCCTGCTACTGAGTGTAGCTCGTTTTGAGGAAAACTGCAAGTCAAAATTGGCGAAGCACGGGAAAGAAAGATTGGAAAAAGATTAAAAAAGATGCGTTTCAATATTTACAATCCGGACAGTTGTGGGATATAATAAAATGACTATCGTATCGGAGAATAATACGAAAAAGAACAAAAACAAACGAAACAGAATGAAAGAAGAAGGAATCGAATAAGGAATTTTGAGAATGAAGAAAAGACGATTTCCTGTTGCGAAGGTTTTTCTGCTGGCGGTGCTTCTGATAATTCTGCCTCTCGCTGGCGGCTATCTGACGGGTAAGAAGTTCCCGGGAGAGCCGATGCAGGTAAAAAAACTTCGAGGTCAGCAAGTGGCACAGACAGATGAGGGACATCAGGAGTATTATTTTCATCTGCTGGATGAAAAGGGGCAGAGAGGATACCGGGAAATGCTGGAGGGAATTCGAAATCTGGATGAGAAATTTTATCTGTCTCTGTCAGGAGAGGATGAGATCGACAAGGTATATCATGCAGTACTGAAAGACCATCCGGAGCTGTTCTGGATACATAACAGAGAGAAAGTCTATAAGACGACTTTTGACGGCAGGGATTACTGTCAGTTTTCTCCGGGGTATTCTTATACAGAGGCGGAACGTCAGGAGATTTTGCAGGCGATGGAAGATGCTTACCGGGAAGTGCTGGAGCAGATTCCGGACGGTGCGGATGATTATCAGAAAGTGATGACGGTATACACGTATATTATTGACAACACGGAATATGTGGTTTCGGAAAATGACCAGAGTATTGCCGGAACTTTCTGGAAGAAGCAGGCGGTGTGTGCCGGATATGCAGGGGCAGTGCAGTATCTTCTGGAGCGTCTGGGCGTAACCTGTATTTATGTGGAAGGGGATGCGAAAAACAGCACACAGGGACATGCATGGAACATTGTGCGGTTGGACGGACAGTATTATTATGTGGATGCTACGAATGGTGACCAGCCGGATTTCCTTGAGGGGGATGCGGCATCTCTGGCGGAACATAAGACAACGATCTATGATTACCTGTGCCCGTTTCCGCAGGAATATGAGGCGAATTACACAGCATCGGATGAGCTTGAGGTTCCGGCATGTACTGCTACGGATAAGAACTTTTATGTGATGAATGGTGCCTGCTTTGATAGTTATGACAGGGACAGTATTTATGATCTGTGCAGGCTGAGGATCGATAATAATGCGGCAGTGGTGCGCTTTAAATTCAGTACGCAGGAAGCTTATGAGGCAGCTTATGCGGATCTGATCGTAGATGGAGGGATCCAGGAGATTGCCAGATATTATATGTCTGTGCATGGGCTCTCTCAGATTTCCTACCATTACGGAGTTCTGGATCATATGAAAACGATGTACTATATGTTTTAATTGAATCAGGCAGCGAAGCGGGTTGCAAATCTGCCGGATCTGACTGATCGAAACAGATACGGGAACAGATATTTCTCAGACATTTGGCTTTGTCTGAGAACAGGGAAGAAAGAGAGGACAGGAAAATGAGTAATATGACAGATATATTGAGAGGAGTTCTGAACCTGACCGGAAATCTGCTGGATTCAGATTTGCTGAATCGGTTTATGATGGCGATTTTTGCAGCGATTCTGATATTTGGAGTCTTAAACTGTATTCTTGGATACAGACTTCTGCGTTTCTGGATGATGCTTGGCGGATTCTTTGTCGGTGCAGGACTTGCTTTTGTGATCGTACATGGAATGGGAGTTGAGCAGAAATCAACCTGGCTTGTGGCAATGATCGTAACGGGAGTTATTTTTGCAGTAGTTGCATTTCTGATCTATAAGGCCGGTGTGTTTATTCTGGCAGCGGGAATTGGCTGGGCATTGAGTATTTATTTTCTGCATCCAACCAGTTCTGCCGTATTTTTTGCGTGTATCCTGATCGGAATCGCATTGGGTTCCATGGCTGTGAAATATTGCAGAGAAGTACTGATCATAGCGACCAGTCTCATAGGAGGTCTCATGGCAGGAATTTCTCTGGCAAAACTTGGGGATCTGGCAGATATCCCGTACGGTCTGGGAATGGGTGTTGGTTTTGCTGTTCTCGGAACCCTGATCCAGTTTGCGATCAATAAACCGCAGATGGAAGCAGAAATGGATGAGGATGGCGAAGAAGAAACAGAGGATGAGAAAGAGGACGAGGATGAACCGTCTTATGATCAGGAACCTCGCCGCAGACGGAGAATGGAATCTGAATCTGTGGAACCTGAACCTGTGAAAAAATCATCAGACAGACCGCAGCAGAACAGACCGCGAAAATCTGCAAGACCTGAAACGCAGAGAACTGTTTCAAAGGTGCAGATGTCAGACAGAAAAAACGGAAGAAAAATATAAATGAAATAAGAAAAAGATACAATAAAGATATCATAATGATGCAGTAACAAAAGGGGTAGTCAGCGACAGAATGGCATTGCTGAAGAAAGCTGGATTTCTGGCGGAACAGATGCTGTTTTATAAGCCGGAGAAGAGCTGAAGCGGGAATTTCAGAAGCTGGCAGAGAAAAGATTTACGAAGACATTTAAGACAGGGCAGAAAGGACAGGCGCGAGAAGATGGCAAAAGAAGCAAAGACAAATGCAATGAGAATGCTGGACAGACAGAAAGTAAAGTACGAAGCTTTTTCCTATGAGTGTGATGAATTTATTGACGGACTTCACAGTGCGGATAAAATAGGTGCATCGTATGACCAGTCTTTCAAAACACTGGTGATGGAAGGCAAAAGCGGCGGTTATTTTGTGTTTGTTGTACCGATCGAGAAGGAAGTAGACCGGAAGGCGGCTGCGAAGGCTGTGGGAGAGAAGACGGTTGATATGATCCATGTGAAGGATATCACAAAGATCACAGGATATGTTCGCGGCGGATGCAGCCCGCTGGGAATGAAGAAACCGTATCCGGTAGTGTTTGATGCTTCGGCAGGGAATTTTGAGGAGATTTATGTCAGCGGCGGACGGATCGGACTGACTCTGAAAGTTCCGCTTAGTGATCTTCTGAAAGTAACCGGAGGAAAGCTGGCAGATATTACAGCGTAACAGACAGGAATAAAAAAGCATTGTAAAGGAAAACCTCTGAAGGAATTCCGATACAATGCTTTTATTTTCTTTTACTCTTGAAGAGAAATTATCTGCTTCGCTCTGTCTGGCATTTTAGTTATCAGAAGCGTCTTCTTCGTTGATCTCGAATACGTGACGTTTCTTAGCCATTTCATCGCTTGCAAGATATTCATCATAAGTAGTGATCTTGTCGATCATGGTTCCGTTTGGAAGGATTTCCATGATTCGGTTGGCTGTGGTCTGTACAAACTGGTGGTCATGAGAAGTAAACAGGATAACACCCGGGAATTTGATCAGACCGTTGTTCAGTGCTGTGATGCTCTCCATGTCGAGGTGGTTGGTTGGCTCATCCAGGATCAGGATGTTTGCACCGGAGATCATCATCTTGGAAAGAAGACAGCGGACTTTCTCACCACCGGAAAGAACGCGTACACGTTTGATGCCGTCTTCACCGGGGAAGAGCATACGTCCGAGGAATCCACGAACATAAGTAGCATCCTTGATCTCGGAATACTGTGTCAGCCAGTCTGTAATAGTAAGGTCATTATCGAACTCTGCAGTGTTGTCCTTAGGGAAATATGCCTGGGAAGTGGTAACACCCCATTTATAATTTCCTTCATCCGGTTCCATTTCACCAACTAAGATCTTGAACAGAGTAGTGATTGCCTGTTCGTTGGCACCGACGAAAGCTACCTTGTCATCATGTCCGAGTGTGAAAGAAATGTTATCCAGAACTTTTACACCGTCGATGGTCTTGGAAAGGTTCTCCACCATAAGGACTTCGTTACCGATCTCGCGGTTTGGACGGAAGTCGATGTATGGGTATTTACGGCTGGACGGACGCATATCGTCAAGCTGGATCTTTTCCAGGGCACGCTTACGGGAAGTCGCCTGTTTGGACTTGGAAGCGTTGGCACTGAATCGGGAAATAAACTCCTGAAGTTCTTTGATCTTTTCTTCTTTCTTCTTGTTGGCTTCCTTCATCTGTTTGATGAGGAGCTGGCTGGACTCAAACCAGAAGTCATAGTTTCCGGCATAGAGCTGAATCTTGCCGTAGTCGATGTCTGCTGTATGAGTACATACTTTATTTAAGAAGTAACGGTCATGGGATACAACGATGACAGTGTTGTCAAAGTTGATCAGGAATTCTTCGAGCCATTCAATAGCAGGCAGGTCAAGGTGGTTGGTAGGCTCATCCAGAAGAAGAATGTCCGGATTACCAAACAGTGCCTGCGCCAGAAGAACTTTGACCTTCTGGCTTCCTGTAAGGTCAGCCATCTGGGAATAGTGGAGATCGGTTTCAATTCCAAGACCATTCAGAAGAGTAGCAGCATCAGATTCTGCTTCCCATCCGTTCATCTCTGCAAATTCACCTTCCAGTTCGCTGGCACGGATACCGTCTTCATCAGTGAAGTCCGCTTTTGCATAGATAGCATCTTTTTCTTTCATGATCTCATACAGTCTCTTGTTACCCATGATAACAGTATCCAGAACTGTATATGCATCATATTTGAAGTGATCCTGCTGCAGGAAAGAGAGACGCTGGCCAGGAGTGATAACAACGTCACCGTTGGTAGGCTCTAACTGTCCGGAAAGGATCTTAAGGAATGTGGACTTACCGGCACCGTTTGCACCGATGAGACCGTAGCAGTTGCCCTCAGTAAATTTGATATTTACATCTTCGAAGAGGGCCTTTTTACCTACGCGCAATGTAATATTGTTTGCTGAAATCATATCATACCTCTTTTTCGTGAAATTATTGTTTTGCAGTAACTGTCCGGCAGATTGTTTATGGAAAACGTATCTTTCGCAGGAAACAGTTACATTATTTCCTATTATATAAGTTACAACCGTTTATCATTGTACCGTAAATTGGGAAATTTGCAACTGTTTTTTGCTTTTTTGGGTTCTTTTATTTACAAAAAAAAGAAGCACTGTTATAATATAGAATAAATATAGCCTCTTGACAGACAGAAATATGAGGCATTGATATGACAGAAATAACGATTACTGTTTCCATTGTTTTATACAGAACAGCGATGTGGACAGTAAAGGATAATTAATTTTAGAGAGGTTGCAAAGACTATGTTTATTACAAGAGAGTGCGATTATGCAGTTCGAGTGGTACGTGCGCTTTGGGGAGAGAGCAGACTGAGCGTATCCGATATCTGTGAGAAAGAAGCAATCACAGCTCCTTTTGCCTATAAGATCCTGAAGAAACTTCAGAAGGCAGAGATCGTGAAGGGATACAGAGGCGTACATGGTGGTTATTCTCTGAACAGGGGACTGGATGAGCTGACTTTATATGAGGTTTATTCGGCGATTGATCCGGATATGTTTATCATCGAATGTCTGGATCCGAAATATAACTGTGTCAGAGACGGACAGGATGGATTGCCATGTCTGGTACATAAGGAACTGTTATCTGTACAGGATGAGCTGATAAGTCTCCTTAAGAGAAAAACAATACAGCAGATCATGGAGGAGGCGTAGAGCCTCCTTTTTTTACTTTTATCTGCCTGATTCGTCCCAAATTTGGCATATCTGCATAATGTTAGTTATAAGCAACTTGAAAAATGCACATATTTGCTACTGAAATAACAGAAAATCTCTGCTTTGTACCTCAGAAGATACAAAATATGTCAAAACAAATTGGACACAGGCAGAAGATTATGTTATAATCTACAATGAAATTTGAGGTATATTTTACTTATGCCTTGAAATAAATAATTAATTTTCATCAACCTTTAAGGAGGAAAAACAAACTATGGCAAGAAAGATGAAAACCATGGATGGTAACCATGCAGCTGCTCATGCTTCATATGCATACTCAGATGTAGCCGCTATTTACCCGATCACTCCTTCATCTGTTATGGCGGAAGCAACAGATGAATGGGCAACCCAGGGAAGAAAGAACATTTTCGGACAGGAAGTTCAGGTAACTGAAATGCAGTCTGAGGCTGGTGCAGCAGGTGCTGTACACGGATCTCTGGCAGCAGGTGCTTTAACAACAACATATACAGCATCTCAGGGTCTGTTACTTATGATCCCGAACCTTTACAAAATTGCCGGTGAGCAGTTACCTGCAGTATTCAACGTATCTGCACGTGCACTTGCTTCCCACGCACTTTCAATCTTCGGTGATCACTCCGACGTTATGGCCTGTCGTCAGACCGGATGCGCAATGCTCTGCGAATCTTCTGTACAGGAAGTTATGGACTTAACACCTGTTGCTCACCTTGCAGCAATCAAAGGTAAAGTTCCGTTTATCAACTTCTTCGACGGATTCCGTACATCTCACGAGATCCAGAAGATCGAGACATGGGATTATGAAGATCTTAAGGATATGGCAGATCTGGAAGCAATCGCTGAATTCCGTAACCATGCCCTGAATCCAAATCACCCATGCCAGAGAGGTTCCGCTCAGAACCCTGATATCTTCTTCCAGGCAAGAGAAGCATGTAACCCATACTACGATGCTCTTCCGGCAGTAGTTCAGGAATACATGGACAAAGTTAACGCTAAGATCGGTACAGATTACAAATTATTCAACTACTACGGAGCTGCTGATGCAGAACACGTAATCGTTGCTATGGGATCTGTAAACGATACAATCGAAGAGACAATCGACTACCTTGCAGCAGCAGGAAAGAAAGTCGGTGTTGTTAAAGTTCGTCTTTACAGACCATTCTGCGCACAGGCACTCATCGATGCAATTCCGGATTCTGTAAAACAGATCACAGTTCTTGACAGAACTAAAGAGCCGGGTGCACTTGGCGAGCCACTGTACCTTGACGTTGTAGCAGCATTAAAAGACAGCAAATTCGGCGGCGTAAAAGTATTCTCCGGACGTTATGGTTTAGGTTCCAAAGATACTACACCTGCACAGATCGTAGCTGTTTATGAGAACACTGCTAAAGAGAAATTCACAATCGGTATTGTTGATGATGTTACTAATCTTTCCCTTGAGACAGGTGCTCCGATCGTAACAACTCCTGAAGGAACAACAAACTGTAAATTCTGGGGTCTGGGAGCTGATGGTACAGTAGGTGCCAACAAGAACTCCATCAAGATCATCGGTGACAACACAGACATGTACGCACAGGCTTACTTTGATTATGACTCCAAGAAGTCCGGTGGTGTTACAATGTCCCACTTACGTTTCGGTAAGAAACCGATCAAATCCACATACCTGATCCACAAAGCAAACTTCGTAGCATGCCACAATCCATCCTACGTAAACAAATATAACATGGTTCAGGAACTTGTTGACGGTGGTACATTCCTCCTTAACTGTGCTTGGGATATGGAAGGCCTTGAGAAACATTTACCGGGACAGGTAAAAGCTTTCATCGCTAACCACAATATCAAATTCTACACAATCGATGGTGTTAAGATCGGTATTGAAACAGGCATGGGACCAACACGTATCAACACAATCCTTCAGTCTGCATTCTTCAAACTTACAGGAATCATTCCGGAAGAGCAGGCAATCGACCTTATGAAAGCTGCTGCTAAAGCAACATACGGACGTAAGGGTGATGATGTGGTACAGAAGAACTGGGCAGCTATCGATGCCGGTGCTAAACAGGTTGTAGAGATCCAGGTTCCGGAAAGCTGGAAAGATGCTGAGGACGAAGGTCTTCATATGACTCATGCAACAGAAGGACGTCAGGATGTTATTGATTTCGTTAACAATATCCAGGCTAAAGTTAATGCTCAGGAAGGTAACTCCTTACCTGTATCTGCATTCAAGGATTA